>R22__coassemble_703_pt1 | contig 19768 bp, 15 predicted proteins | sample R22__metabat2_low_PE_022 | metagenome-assembled genome bin R22 | reverse complement strand
GCTTGGCAGCGATTTCGGTGCCGCGTTGGAAGAGCTTGCGGGTGATGTCCTCAATCTGGACATAGTCCTTCTCGCTGATGAGACCACGGGCTATGATTTCCTCGCGGGAGATGTCCTCATCGTGACCTTCTTCAGCTTTGGTGGTAGGAGTGATGATGGGCTCAGCGAAGCGCTGGTGTTCTTTCATACCTTCGGGAATCTGCACGCCGCAGATGGTATGCTGTCCGCTCTTGTAGGTGCGCCATGAACTGCCGGTGAGATAACCTCTGATAATCATCTCTATCGGGAAAGGCTTGCACAAGCGACCCACCGTAACCATCGGGTCGGGAGTGGCGAGCTTCCAGTTGGGGAAGATGTCGGCGGTGGCGTCGAGGAACATGGCAGCTATCTGGTTAAGCACCTGCCCTTTGTATGGGATGCCCTTAGGCAGAATGACATCGAAAGCCGAGATACGGTCTGTGGCAACCATCACCATATATTCGTCGTTGATGAAATAGCAGTCGCGGACTTTGCCGTGATACACCTTGGTCTGGCCAGGGAAGTTGTAGTCTGTTCTAGTTAATGCGTTCATTGTATGTCTGTTTGTTGTTCGTCTTCTTCGTAGTGTCGTTTGTAAGCGTTAATAATATCCGTAACCAATTTATGCCGCACTACATCCTTGTCATCTAAATAGATGAATTCGATACCTTTCACGTTTTTCAGAACCTCCATCGCCTGCGGCAATCCGGAAGGCGTCTTAGGCGGCAAGTCAATTTGGGTAATGTCGCCGGTAACGATGAATTTGGCGGAACGTCCCATGCGCGTGAGAAACATTTTCAGTTGGCTGCGGGTGGCATTTTGGGCTTCGTCGAGGATGACGAAAGCATGGTCGAGGGTGCGGCCGCGCATGAAGGCCAAAGGCGCGATTTCAATCGTATGGTCTTCGAGATAACCCTCTAATTTCGTGGAAGGTATCATGTCGCGCAAGGCATCATAAAGCGGTTGCAGATAGGGGTCAAGCTTGTCCTTGAGGTCGCCGGGAAGGAAACCGAGGTGTTCGTCGGCTTCGACGGCGGGACGGGTCAAAATGATTCGTCTTACCTGTCTGGCTTTCAAGGCTCTGACAGCGAGGGCTACAGCAGTATAGGTTTTTCCCGTTCCGGCGGGACCGATGGCAAAAACCAAATCCTTCTGCTCAGAAGCTGTGACCATCCGTTTCTGGTTAGCGGTGATGGCCTTGATAGGCACACCGCTGCGGCCAAAGACCAAAACGTCACTTTCCGACATTTTCTGTTGAAGTTCCGTATCGGTACTCGCCATCATAATGTCTTCAACCGTCTGCGCGGTGAGTTTCCCGAAACGTTCCAACTGCATCATCAGGGTCTCATAGCGGCTGATGAAGTATTCCATTTCCTCCTCTTCGCCCATCACCTTCACAAAGTCGCCGCGTGCGATAATCTTCAGCTTGGGGAACATACTCTTTACGAGCTCCAAATACTTGTCGTTGGGCCCGTGCAGTTCCTTGGCGTCTACGTTTTCAATCTGTAGGATTTGTTCTGCCATATCTCGACTTGATTGATGGTGCAAAGATAGTCTATTTTTCAATAAGCTATGCTCTCAGAAAAATTTTCAAAAAATGCAAACTTTCAGCGATAATATTTCACCGAAATGCATTACTTTTGCAAGTTCGTAGGAAACGACATCAGAAAGAGATATTTTAAGCTATGGCAATCATCACACTTACAAGCGATTGGGGACATTCCGACTACTATGCCGCAGCCGTCAAAGGTGTGCTATTGTCGCAGCTTCCCAATGCCACCATCATCGACATCACGCATGAAATTGCGCCTTTCAACACAATTGATGCAGGTTTTGTGGTAAAAAACTGTTTCCGTAGTTTCCCTGCCGGCACCATTCATATCATCGCAGTCGACACGATTGAGTCGGATAACATCCCTCATGTCGTGGTGAAGGCTGAGGGGCAATATTTTATTGCAGCCGATAATGGTGTGTTCCGTCAGATTTTCGACGAATACGAGGAAGCTGTCGAAATCAACGTGATGCAAGATTCCGACTCGTTCAACTTCCCCACCCGTGACCGTTTCGCCAAAGTCGCTGTGATGATAGCACAGGGTGTGCCGTTGTCGGAGATTGGCCCCAAGCGCGAGACTTTGCGTGGTGCTGAATTCTGTGCCGTAGTACGCGACGACTCCATCGAGGGTATCGTCATCCATATTGATTCCTACGGCAACCTTATCACCAACATCACCCGCGAGGACTTCACGAATGCACGCCGAGGTCGCGATTTCACCATTATGGTCAAAGGCAGGCTTTACACCATCAATAAGATTTCGGACAGCTATATGGACGTACACGACACCGCCGACCTTGTGGCTATCTTCGGCTCGCACGGCAATCTCGAAATTGCCATGCGCGAGGCTCCCATTGCCTCGTTGTGCGGCATAGAGTTCAGGTCGACCATCCGGGTCGTGTTTCACGAGAAGGAAGAGACTGTGGCTCCTCCGACGGGTTCATTGTTCTGAATTCCGGCTTTCTTCTGCATATTTTGGAACACCTTCCAGAAAACAAATCCGACCAACAAACCCAAAATCGAGCCCACGATGATATCGCCTGGGTAGTGGTAGCCGATGTAAATGCGGCTGTAGCTGGAGATAAAAGCCCATAAAAACAGCGCAATTGCCTGCCATGGGCGATATTTGCTTAATACTGGGGTCACAAAAGCAGCTATAGCAAAAGTATTGGCGGCATGAGAAGAAGTGAAGCCAAACCGCCCGCCCGCCAATCCTTTTGGGAGATGGATGATTCCCTCAAAATCCTTGTTGAAACAAGGCCGCAACCGATGGAACAAAGGCTTGAAAAGGTGCGATGAAATTTGGTCGGAACAAAGCACCACCACACCGATGGCGAGGAAGACCCACCAACAACGTTTGCCGTATTGCTTTACCGTCCAACATATTAATAATATGTATAGTGGAAACCATGCCCACATATCCGTGATGAGTACCATGAACTTGTCCATCCAGTCGGTGTGCAGACCGTTGAGGAAAAGAAAAAGTTTGGAGTCGATGGCGGAGACTGCTTCCATAATGAGTAGTTATTATTTTACCAATCGTCTTCTGCGTCACCTTTGTTCAGGGTCAGCCAAATCAAGTCTTTCAGCTCGTTGATGCCTTGGTTGGCGACTGAACTGACGAATACATGCGGCACCTTTTTGGGCAGGTGTCTTTTGATGCTTTTGATGGTGTCTTCATCAACCAAATCACATTTAGTAATGGCGAGAATACGGTCTTTATCCAACAGCTCGGGGTTGTATTTCTTCAACTCGTTGAGCAAGATATCGTACTCTTTCTTCACGTCATCCGTATTGGCGGGCACCATAAACAGCAGGGTTGAGTTGCGTTCGATGTGCCTCAAGAATCTGATGCCTAATCCTTTACCCTCTGCGGCTCCTTCAATAATGCCAGGAATGTCAGCCATAACGAAGCTGCGATGGTCGCGATAGCTGACGATGCCCAGATTGGGCACAAGCGTAGTGAAAGGATAATCGGCAATCTCAGGTTTGGCTGCTGAGACGACAGACAACAAAGTGGACTTTCCTGCATTGGGGAAACCGACTAAACCCACATCGGCCAGCAGTTTCAGTTCAAGGGTAATCCACTCTTCCTGTGCGGGTTCGCCAGGTTGGGCAAACTTAGGAGCCTGCAATGTGGCTGTTTTGAAAAAGGCATTGCCCTTGCCGCCGCGACCGCCCTTGAGCAGCACGACTTCTTGACCGTCTACGGTGATTTCAGCCATCTGCGTGTGGTCTTCGGCGTGAAAGGCTACGGTGCCCAACGGCACATCGATATAGATGTCGTTGCCGGCCGCACCGGTAAGTTGGTTTTTGCCCCCAGGCACACCATCGCCTGCATAAAGGTGCTTGGTATAGCGCAGATGGAGCAACGTCCATAGCTGGGCATTGCCGCGCATGATGACGTTGCCGCCGCGACCGCCGTCGCCGCCATCGGGACCGCCTTTGGGGATGTATTTCTCACGGCGGAAATGCAGCGAGCCTGCACCTCCTTTGCCCGATCGGCAGAATATCTTGACGTAATCAACAAAGTTTGAAGTCATGGCTCAAGAAATTAGAATTCATCGATGTATTCAATAACCTCGTCATTGTCAAATCGGTCGCAGTCGAAGTTGAGGTCGAGACCGGGGATGTTGGGCTTGATGAAATCGCCCTGACTAATGCCGAGACTCTTGTCGTTGTACACCTTGCGCATATATTTGGCCCAGATGGGCAACGCGGTGTGTGAGCCCTGTCCCAACTGGGTAGAGCGGAAGTGTACGCTGCGGTCTTCAGCCCCCACCCAAACACCAGTGGTCAGGTCGGGGGTAATACCCATGAAGTAGCCGTCGCTCTGTTTCTGCGTCGTACCGGTCTTGCCCGCTATGGGGTTGTTGAAGCCGTAATATGAGCGCAGACGGATACCTGTGCCGCTTTGCACCACGCCCTTCATCAGCTCTATCATCTTATATGCTGTCAGCTCACTCATAGCTTCCGATTCCTCGGGGCTGAAACGCTGGATAACATTGCCGTTCTTGTCTTCGATACGGGTGATAAACATGGGTTTGATGTAAACACCTTGATTGGCAAAAGTACTCATGGCACCCACCATCTCGATGAGTTTCAGGTCGCAAACGCCGAGGCAGATGGCAGGCACCGCTTCGATGGGCGACTCCACGCCCATACGTCGGGCTTGCGCGATGACGGCATTGGGGCCGAATTGGTTCATCAGATAGGCAGAAATCCAATTGTTGGACTGCGCCAAGGCATATTTCAGCGTGATTTCCTCGCCCACACGACCGCCCGAATTGCCGGGCGACCAGAACTTACCATCCTCAAGCTGAATGTTGTATTGAATGTTAGGTATCTTGGTGCAAGGCGTGTATTCACCTTCCTGCATGGCCAGGGAATAAAGGAAGGGCTTGAAGGTGGAACCCACCTGCCGCCGCGCCTGTGTAACATGGTCATATTTGAAGAAGCGGTAATCCAAGCCGCCGACGTAGGCCTTCACATGGCCCGTGTGCGACTCGATGGAGATGAGGCTGGCTTGCAAGAACCATTTATAATAGCGTATGGAATCCATTGGGCTCATCATGGTGTCGATGGGACCTTTCCATGAGAAGACGGTCATCTGCACGGGTCGGTTGAATTCGGCTTTGATGCTGTCTATGCTCATGCCTTGGTTCTTTAGGTTGCGGTAGCGGTCGGTGCGCTTCATCGACGTTTCGAGAATATGGTCAATTTCGTCGGCGGTTACATTGGAATAGGGCGCGTTCTTCTGGCCTTTCCAGTGCCTGTAAAACATGGGTTGCAGCTCGCCACCCATAAACTCACGGACAGACTCCTCTGCATATTGTTGCATTCGAGAGTCAATAGTGGTGTAGATGCGCAGACCGTCGCAGTAGATGTTGTAGGGTTTGCCGTCGGGGCGCATGGTGTGCTTGGCCCATTCGGTCAGTTCCCCACGAAGAAACTCACGGAAATAAGTGGCCTGACCGCTGTTATGATCCATCACACCAAAGTGGGTCATATCGATAGGAATCAAAGAGATGGAGTCGCATTCGGCTTGAGTGATATAGCCGTTGTCGGCCATTTTCTGCAACACGAGATTGCGCCGGCCTATAGAACGCTCGGGGTTGCGCACGGGGCTGAATCGCGTTGGTGCGTTGACCACACCTGCCATCAAGGCACACTCTTCGATATTGAGGTCTTTGGGCGTTTTGTCGAAGAAGGTTTTGGCGGCTGCACGGATGCCATAGGCGTTGTGACCAAAAGCAACGGTGTTGAGATACATCGCCACGATTTCTTCCTTCGAATAGTTGTATTCCAGCTTAGTGGCCGTAATCCATTCCTGAAACTTACGTAGCACAAGTTTCGGTGTACTCAGGTTCTCGCCACGCGGGAACAGGTTTTTGGCCAATTGCTGTGTAATGGTGGACCCGCCGCCTTTCTTGCGTCCTGTCAACACGCCAAAAGCCACGCGAATCAAGGCCCGCTCATCGATGCCGGAATGCTCGGTGAAACGCTCGTCCTCGATGCTGATCAAGGCTTCAGGCATATAGTGCGACAGTTCAGCATAACGTACATTGCTGCGGTTTTCCACATAATAAGTACCCAACACCTTACCGTCGGCTGAGATGATTTCTGTAGCCAGGTTGGTCTGGGGATTTTCCAGCTCCTCAAAAGAAGGCATGGTGCCGAAGATACCATTGGCGACGCAGACGAAAAACAGGATAATCAAAACCAGGAATACTCCAAAGATAATCCAGAGATTTCGTATGGCGTGCGACTCGCCATTTACGGTTTTCTTTTTCTTATTATTACTCGTTTTATTCATATATTATTGTCTTTCAACGAATATTCCAATATCGGAAATGCCTTTCAGCACAGGTTCGCGCATAGCTTGCTCGATTTCGAAATGATAGGTGCCAACCAGCGGGAAGCGCAAGGCCTCGTTAAGCGGGATACGCAGGTCGCGCATACTGCCGCTACCTTTGCCAATCCAAAGACCTTCGGGTGTGGCTAAGGTAAACTCAATCGTATCGTGAGTGATGTTCCCGTTGGGGAAGGTCGTATGGAGGAAGACGAACAGATTGCTGTAACGGTAGTTCTCCAAATGGCGCAGCTCCATCCCGAAGACATAACCATTGACGGTGTCGTCGATAGGCACATCGAAGCTGACGCGGTTCTCCACAGGCCACTGGGCATCCGGGATAACGGTCCGCCTATTGAAAGAGGGACTGGTGCAGGCTGCAAGAGCCAACGCTAATCCAACAATTAGCGAGACCCGCTTTCCGCTTTCCGTTTTCCGCATTCTATTATTACTCCGTCTCATATCAGTCACTCATCTTTTTAAGGTCGGCATCGCCATAGCCTTCGTTGGTGTTGGTATGTGCTTCCTTCGTGATGGCGTAGTCTTCCAGCTTCTCAGGCTTCTGTCCTTTTTTGTTCATGGCGATGATTTCCTTGACTTTGTCAACGGGAATGGCCATGATGTTGCCCCGGTCGGTCTTGTAAGAATACCACATGATGCCTTTGAAGACATCGTTCTTTTGGTGAATGGCATCGCCGGCGTTGAATTTCAGCGCGATATTGGTGTCGGGGAAATCTTTCAGCGCATCGACATAGGCATCATATTCATAGTTGAGGCAACACTTCAGCTTGCCGCACATACCAGCCAGTTTTTGTGGGTTGGGCGAGAGCTGTTGTATACGCGCCACGTTGGTGGTCACCGACTGGAAGTTGCTGATCCATGAGGCACAGCACAATTCACGGCCGCATGAACCCAGACCGCCCAGTTTGGCCGACTCTTGCCTGACGCCAATCTGCCGCATCTCCACGCGCACACGGAATTCTTCAGCAAGTTTTTTGATGAGCTCGCGGAAGTCGACCCGTCCGTCGGCAGTATAGTAGAAGATGGCCTTGGTCTTGTCGCCCTGATACTCCACGTCGTTGAGTTTCATCTCCAGCCCGAGATGGTCGGCTATGGTGCGGGTGCGAGCCAAGGTGCTGTTTTCCAGTTTGATGGCAGAGAGCCATTTCTCCACGTCGTTGGTCTTGGCGCGACGATAGATTTTCTTCATTTCTTCGAGAGGAGTGCGGAAACGCTTGCGTTTCATTTGGCGTTCCACCATATCACCCAACAAAGTGACGATGCCGATGTCGTGTCCAATGGCAGCTTCAACTGCCACCATCTCACCCACCTCAAGATTGAGGTCCTCGGGATAGGTGAAAAAGTCTTTGCGGTCGTTCTTGAAACGCACTTCGGCAAGACACACTTTCCCTTGCACTTCTTGGTTCTCATAGTCCTTCAGCCAATCAAAGTCATTGAGTTTGCAGCGGCTGCAACACAGCACTTTTTGACCCATATTGTACTCTCCCGTCAGCTTTCCGCCCCGGTTGAACACTTGTTGATCCTGGATAATATCTTCGTTTTTATCTTGATTCTCAGTCATTTGTCAAAATCGATTAAAACTATAATATAAACGGCAAAAGTACGAAAAAATTTCAATACTTTTGCAGGCGATAATTACGATAAAGATAGTTTAACTCAAAAATCATCACAATCATGAAAAAAGGACTTATTATTATCATCGCCATCGTTGTGTTGGCCGTCATTTGGGGCATGGGTATTTACAACGGATTGGTAACGAAACAAGAGACTGTGGAACAAGCCGTTGGCAATGTTCAAACGGCTTATCAACAACGTGCCGACCTCATTCCCAACCTGGTTGCAACGGTAAAAAGCTATGCCGAGCACGAGGCAGGCACCCTGACAGCTGTTGTTGAGGCCCGCGCCAAAGCCACTTCGGTCACGCTTGATGCCAGCAATCTCACAGAAGAGAACATGAAGGCTTTCCAAGCCGCTCAAGACGAGATGTCGGGAGCGTTGTCGCGCTTGCTGGTCTCCGTTGAGCAGTATCCTGATCTGAAGGCCAATCAGAACTACCTTGACCTGCAAAGCAAGCTGGAAGGATGCGAAAACGCCATCGCCAACGCACGCAGACAGTTCAACGAGACGGCCAAGACCTACAACACATACCTGCGCCGCTTCCCCAACAACATTATCGCCAACGCTTTTGGCTTCGACAAGAAACCTTACTTTGAGGCTTCCGAGGCAGCACAGCAGGCTCCCAATGTAGGCGATTTGTTCAACTGATTGATTGACTTACCTACCCAAAAAAACGGCCACCGACTTGCATCGATGGCCGTTTTTATTTTGGTTACGGAAGTGAATCAGATTTGCTCCTCTTCCACGCGGATGGGCTTGGGTTCGCTCTTGCGGATGTCAAGCTCGTCGATGAGGTTGGTGGCACCGGCGTACTTGTCGATGATGAAGAGCACGTAGCGCACGTCCACGTTGATGGTGCGTTGCAGTTTGGGCTCGAAGTTGACGTCGCCGCTCATGGCTTCCCAGTTGCCGTCGAAGGCCAGGCCGATGAGCTCACCCTTGCCGTTCATGATGGGGCTGCCTGAGTTGCCGCCGGTGATGTCGTTGGTCGACAGGAAGCACACGATGAGTTCGCCGTTGTTGTCGGCATAGGCACCGAAGTCTTTCTTCTCAATGAGGTCAATCAGGCGCTTGGGGGCATCAAACTCATAGTCGCCAGGAATATATTTCTCGAGGATACCGTTGGCTGTGCAGACGTAGTCGTAGTGTACAGCGTCGGCAGGCATGTAGTCCTGCACCGAGCCGTAGCTCATACGCATCGTTGAGTTGGCATCGGGATAGAGGCTCTTGCCAGGTTGGGTGGCGGCGTAGTACTCGCGCAGACCCTTCACGAAGACGTGGTCGTTTTCATTAGCGGCTGTTTGAGCCATAGCAACTTCCATTCTGTATTTCATGGCCAACTCTGTCATTTGTTGATTGCAAATGTAAGCATAGTCTTTGCCAATTTTCTTGGGATTAGGTTTGGCCAAGAAGGCCTTAATGCTCTCGGGCGTAGCGAAAATGGAGTTCATGTAAACATATTCGGCGAAAGCATCGATGTCACCCTTGAATTTCTTGTCAATAATCGAATAAAACTCTGGCAATTCATCCGCCTTGAAAGCATTCTTGTAGGTCTTCAGCATCTCAGCGAAAGTCTTCTTTTCAACTTGGGGGTCGGTCTCAGCAAAAAGTTCGTCAACATTCATCTGCTGGAATAGTGTCAAGGCCAATTCCATTCCATCCTTGTCTTTTTCTTGGTAAGCATCATAATAAGAGGCAAACTGACCAGCAATACCACCAATGCCGACATTGGCAATCACGGCTGGATAAAGAAAGTACTTAGTCACTTCATTCAAATTCTTGAAGGCTTCCTTCAAGTTCGGGAGAGCTTGCTTGTATTCGGTCTTGTTGTTCTTGTTTACCCAGTTGGTGAAGTCCTTTTCAAGTTCCACCTTGGCCTCGCTGACCTTGTTCTTGCGAAGCATCTTGCACTGGCCGATGTAGTTTTTCCACATATTTGCATAGCCTGCATGAGTGTCGGCATACATCAGATTGATATGTTCGTCGGCCTTCATGTATTCTTCCATCACTTCAAGTTGCTTGCCGAAGATATCAATGATGGCAGGATAATAAGTATCAACATTATAATCAATTCCGTAGCTCGACATATAACGCTCGGTGCTGCCCGGGAAGCCCCAAATCATGGTGAAGTCATCCTTCTGGATGCCATCGAGGCTGATGGGGAGGTGATGCTTGGGGGTCAGCGGCACATTGTCCTTGCTGTAGGCGGCGGGGTTGCCGTCCTTGTCAGCATAGACGCGGAAAATCGAGAAGTCGCCGGTGTGACGGGGCCACATCCAGTTGTCGGTGTCGCCACCAAACTTACCGATAGACGAGTTGGCTACACCCACGAGACGCACATCGGGGAACACTTGATAGACAAACATATAGTACTCGTTGCCCTCAAAGAAGCCCTTGATGACGGGGTTGTACTTGCCGTCTTCGGAAGCAGCGGTCTCGAGTTCTTTAATCTTCTTGCGGATGGCAGCCTGCTGATCCTGATAGTCCATGCCTTCCTTCACCTCGGCGAGGATGACTTTGGTGACATCTTCCATGCGGACGAGGAAGCTGGCGGTCATTTCGGGGGCGGGTAGTTCTTCGCCGTAGTTCTTGGCCCAGAAGCCGTCGCGCAGGTAGTCGTGCTGATCGGAGCTGAGTTTTTGGATGGCACCATAGCCACAATGGTGGTTGGTGAACAGCAAGCCGTGCTCGCTGACGATTTCGCCCGTGCAGAAGAAGCCACGCGGCATGGCGTCGCTGCCCAAGCCCACGATAGCGTCTTTCAGACTGCTGTGGTTGATGCTGTAAAGTTCTTCAGGGGTCAGTTGCAGCCCCATCTTCTGCATGTCAACATAGTTCAGGCGCTCGACAAACATCGGGAGCCACATGCCTTCATCGGCATACACGCGACCCACCGAAACCATGATGGCCATCGCGATGATTCCTAATACTTTCTTCATTTGTTAATAGTTTAATGTATTGAATTTATTTTAATTATGAAAAATACTACTTGCTCAAGCGGTTGCAAAGATAGAAATTTTTCCACAATCCTTTTGTCGAAAAGATGTTTTGTCTTTTTTATCCCACTAAGTAACTGCTAAAAACCAGAGTTAAATCAGGGCTGCTCTGCAACAATCCCTGCATCATCCTGCAAGTTAATTCGGGGTCAGGCGAAATCATGGGGGAGCGAGGAAAACGGGCAAAAGTGTTAAATTTCCACTTCAGCCACTTTCTTGTTTTTCCGGAATCTCTCCGTAATGTCCTTCACGCGGCCATCGGCGAGGCGTTTCATCATCCTTTGGTTGGTGGTGGCGCTGTCCAATGGGCCTAACTCAGCCACATAACGACCCAGCTTGATGTAGTCGAAATGGTCTGTCGACACATTCTGTGGCAATTCGTTCTTGCCTGAATACCAGGCCATTTTCAGATTCTTGTGATGGGTTTTCAGCTGCCAGGCCAACTCAGCCACCTCTTTCGGATCGGCATCGCCGCCCATGAAGCATACGCAGGTGATTCCCGACTTGTATTGATCCACCAGACGGTTCAACTCAGCCATATCCAGATTGCAGCCCACGTTGTCCCACAGATACTTGCTATGACACCCGGGACATTGGTTGGGACAGTTGGAAATATTGATGGCAAGCGTCACTTCGTCAGGAACTTCCTGAAAGACGATATCAAAATTAGCGTATTTTAGCATCTCTCCATCTCCATTTTACCATAATGACGGCGGCGCGCCTCCTGTTGGCGTGGCTCGCTGAAATTGCTGACGCGCTTCAGGTAGCCGATGATGCGGGTCAGGTAGTCGATATTGTCGCTGTGACATACGGGGCATTCCTTAAGGTAACGCTTGTCGATATGTCCGCAGTCGTTGCAGATTGTGTTGGGCACATTGAAGGTGAAGTAGTTGCACCCCTCGCGTGCCGCTACGCGCAACAGCTGGCGATACTGGTCTTTTGTAAGGTGTTCCTCCAGGTTGCAATGCAGCGCCGAGCCACCTGTAAGGTGCTTGATATACTTCTCGCCATGCAGGCGGAACTTGTCGAGGACATTGGTGTTGGGGTCTTCCACAATATAGAAATAGCTGTTGTAGCAGTCGCGATGCACCTCATAACCATCCTCCTTGTCCCACTTGGCGTGTTTTACGCCGACGTTCTCGGCAGGAATCATCTCGCAGTTGAACATCAGGCCGTCCTTCTTCGAGAAGTATTTTTTGTTGTACTTCTCGATGAGGCCCAGCACATCCTGTACGAAATGCTCATATTCGGGATTGTCTGAAATCTTGATTTTCAGGAACTCTGCAGCTTCCACGAGGCCGTTCACGCCAATGGTGAGATACTGACGGCCCATATTGATGTAGCCGGCATCAAACAAGGGCAACATGCCTTTCTCTTGCAGTTCCTTCAGGTTCTCGTTGTAGCAAATCTGCACCTTATGGCACAGGTCGACGATTTCCTCAAGGAAGGTGAGGTAGTGCATATTGTTGCGTGCAGCATATTGGACGCAGCGGTTCAGGTTGATGGTGAGCACGCTCTTTGAGCCTGTGCTGACGCCGCCGGCACCCAGCGTATAGCTGAAGCCGTTGTCCTGAATCTCGTTGCGCAGGCGGCAGCACGACGACAGCGAGTCGGCATTATCGCTCAGGTAGATGAAGAACGAGTGTCCTTCAGCATACATCTCAGCGGTAAAGTCGGCCCAATCCTGGTCGATTACGTCGCCGTCTTTCGAGAGCAGGGCCATCGTCTCAACGGGGAAGGTCAGCACGCTCTTCAGGCGCTCGGCGTTGAACCACTTCATGAAGCGCTTCTGCAACCAGCTGAGGCCCTCCCGGTCGGGCTTGGAGTAGTCGGGGAAGACGAAGTTGCCAAACAACGAATCGAAGTAATTCTTGTCGTAGTAAGCGATGTTCCAAAACACCGACTGATAGTTGCGTGCACCTGCGGGTTGGTTGAGCGAGTAGACAATCTGCTGGAAGCAGTCGGTAATCACCTTGTCGATGGTGCGCGGTTTCAGCGAGTGGTCGACCACCTCGTCGGCGCGTTTGTAATAGTCCTTACCATAGTCGAGGCCTATGAAATAGTTCATGTACATCAGGAACTCCGGAGTGGCGCAGGCACCTGAGAGTTGCGACGACACCATAAACACCATATTAATAAAGCCGCCGCAGAATGAGCGCAGTTTGGTGGGGGCGGTTGAGTTGCCGCCGATGGAGGATGTGCCCGAGGTGAGCCAGGGGTACATCGTGATGGAGGCGCAGTAGTTGGCCAACGAGGTCTCGTCGTTCTTGTAGATGAAGTGGTTGTTGAGCAAATAGAGGTAGCGGTCGGCAAGTTCCTTACCATAAACCGACTTGATGCGGTCGGTCAGCAGGCGGCGGTTGATGCGGATGAAGCTCGACTTGGGCAACTCGCCCATGAGGGTGGCGATGTTTTTCTTCTCCACGTTGGCGTTGGCGTCATACTTCGAGCCTGTGGCGGCATTCGAGGCGTTGACGTAGTTGCTCAAGAAGTCGATTTTCTCGCGGATCTCGCGGTCTTCGGTGTGCTTCTGGCGATACAGGATGTAGTTTTTGGCTACCGTATAATATTGTTCCGCCATCAGGGCGGTCTCCACCTGGTTTTGTATTTCCTCGACGGTAATGCCGTTGGTGACACGCACGCGGCTCAGAATGCTGTTCAGGTCCTCGTCGGTGGCATAGAATCCCGATGCCAAAAAGGCCTTGCTGATGGCGATTTTAATCTTGTCTAACGAGAAGGCTTCCTGCTTGCCGTCTCTCTTGGTGATGTATAGTCCTCCGTTGCTCATATAGGTGCTCGTTTTCGATTAAGATGTTGATTATTAAGAGATCCCTTAAAGGGATAGTTGACAACAACCGTTTGGCAAAATTAGAGCATTTTGCGTTTTAGTGTCAAGTATTTTGGAAGAAAAATTTATCAACAGCATTATCAACAATCTATTCTGGTGATACTCTTCATGTTTCAAAAAACACCCCATTTCGGCGGCAGGTTGCCGCTTCGGAAAGTCTTACCTTCGAGTGTCAGATGTCAACCAAAATCAGGGAAAAAATAGTCCGTGTTGCAGTTGTTGCAGTTGTTGCAGTTGTTGCTGTTATTTTTCGAGGGGTATGGGTGAAGTTTTCGATAGTCAAAACCGGTCAAGATCATTTTGGTCAAAATCGGTTTCTGATGCGGCTGAGGTTAAAATCGTTTTGTTAAAACTCCATCCTATCCTTGGGTAGGAGTTAAGTAGGAGTTAGGTAGGAGTTACATCGGAGTTGGAAATTTGGCATAAATGTTAAATTTGCCCCAAAATCACCCCTTGTTATTGTTAATTTCTTCTTAATTCGTCAAGATAGTCATTTTAGTCATTAGTCAAAATCACTTTGACACCTTGACACTTTGACACCGTTAGAACGTATACAACTTATAATCAAAGCATTAGGATTTCCGTGTTGCAGTTGTTGCAGTTGTTGCAGTTATTTTTCGAGGGGTATGGGTGGACTTTTTGATAGCCAAAACGGGGTGATTTTGGTTCCTATGACCAATATGCCTTCTCTCTTGTAGTAACATGCCTTTTCTCTGTGAGCGAGAAGCCATTTCTTTGTGAGCAGGGGTTTGCTTCCTTCTAACCGCCAGCGAGTGACGTTCTGACCGTCGGTTAGTGCCGTTCAAACTGCCGACGAGTGACGTGCTGACTGACGATGAGTGACGTGGTGGTTAGAGGCGAGGTGCCCGACTTCCTATAAACTGAGGTTGAAACCTCCGATGTGTTCGAGTCGCCCCTTCGTGGCTTTGTTTTGACATCCATACTTTTTTTTCGCAAATCATGTAACAGAGCTAAACCTTCTCCCCAGTTAGTTCTTGATACATCTTAAACAGTTCCTCCACACATTGGCTCTCTGTCATCTTCACGTCGAAGCCGTAGGCCGCCATTACAACATGGTCATATACATTGTATTAGAATAAGAGAACATCAGGGTCAATAACAGGATGCACAGGCTGTCCCCAGTATAACGCAGAATAGTACTGCGTTACAAAATCACAAAAACTTGCATCATTCTGTTCTGGTGATAGGCATAGACCTCTTTCACGATATTGTTCTTGATACATTTCCGCAAGAATAAAAATAGTCGCAAACGATATTTTGGGTTTCTCCCTCATCCGGTAGTTTATTTCTCTTTTGTAAGTGATTGATAAAGTTTGAATAACTCAGCAACAAGCAAAGCCTCGTTTTCATCTGAAATAGTTTTTATGTCAAAGCCATACGCCTCCATTACGGCATTGTCATTGGCTTTGTGGGCTTTGCGTAGTTCGTTAGGCATAGTTGTTTCGTCGTATAGCTCTGCCAATGAGCAGTTCGGGTACTTTGCTCGTGCTTCCAGTATTTGTTGGGCTGTCTTTTCGATTTTCGCTTGTTGTGCCTCTGTTGGTGTTGGCCAAGGGAAAGAATTGTAAACCTGCTCTTTACTATAACGATAGTCACTCTTTAATCTTCCGCAGACAACCCTCATCCAAGCCATGTGGACATTGGAAGTAAGGATGCCGAAGTGATATAATGTCGCATCTGGAACAATTTGAACAGCGTTGGAAGCAACCACACCTGCCTTAATAAATCCAATAGGCACATAACGACGGCGTTCAGAAGAAACGGAAGGAACGAGTAAACAATCAACACCTTCGGGTTGTGTGACTTGAGCAAAAGAATGAGGAACATTGGCGTACCCAATGGTCGTTTTTGCCGACGATGACAGACGGAATTGTCGCACCGCATTGACACAATCATAAAGTGTTTTGCTTTGTTTGATATCAGAAGGTGATGCTTCTCTCAGCCACAAGCACCAACGGCTTTTATTCTTTATGAATTCTTCTGCACCGATATAAGCCCGAATCCATTTTGCGAGATTTGGTTCTTTGCTTAGAACATCTTCTTTCTCTTCGTCGCTAAGGATAAAATGCCCTCCATCGCGAGGCTGATTGCCGAAATTCATTGTCGGCACGTCACATAGTGGTGTCTTCCTACTGACGACAAAAGTGTTGCCTCCTTCCAAAAGATATGGGCTAATGTTATTGACTTGTTTGGATTGTCCATTGGAGAAGAAAAGTCGTTTCTCTTTTGCCTCTTCATATCCAAATCCAATAATAACACAATGTACAGCTGCTTTCTCGCTTGCCTCGCTGCTCCATTTGAACGTTTGGTAGGCGAAATTGATATGGACATGATACTGGTTCAGCAACACATTCCAAAGAATAGGCACTTGCGAGCCTTGCGAAATACTATTAGTAGATACGAAACCAACCTGAGTATGCTTCCCTTGAATGAGTTGAGCCCCTTTCTTGTACCAGCAGCATACATAATCCAAATCTTGCGCATCTTTGATTTTTCCAAACAAGTCCTCCACGTCTTTTTTCTGCCAACTTCCCTGTGCCATCATTCTCGCCCCAACAAACGGCGGATTGCCCATTATGTAGTCGTAGACGACTGGCTTGAGAGCTTGTTTCTCTGGAAGCGGTTTTTCCTCTATCTCTTTGGTAACGACATTCAATTCATCATAAACCTTATTGTATTCAACAGGGGATTCGCCAACCATTGAAGGAGTGGATAACACTTCCTCGGGAAGGTCTTCCACCTTGAGCACATTGAGTTTCTTGGTAAAGAAATAAGGAACGGCTGTTTCCTTCTCCAAGGTTGACCAATCCATTCGCAGGGCATTTCCTTCCTTGATGTTGGAATAGCTCTTCAACGGCAAAAAGTCAATATCATGCTGGATGATGCGTTCGGTTTCGTTGAGCATCTGTGCTTCCGAAATCCACAAGGCCGTAGTGGCCACCGTCACAGCAAAGTCGTTGATTTCTATGCCGTAGAACTGGTGAATGCTCACCTTGATGGGATTCATTATCTCTCCCAAGGTCATCTGCCCGTGATAGCGTTCACGGATGGCTTCGTTCTCCAATCTTCTCAACGACAGATAAGTCTCTGTCAGGAAGTTGCCGCTGCCGCAGGCTGGGTCGAGGAAGGTGAGGGAAGCCAGCTTGGTCTGGTACTCGTCAAGACGGCGCAGGCGCGTCTTCTCCACCTTCTCTTCTAAAATGGTGTCCAACTCCTTGCGAAGGTCGTTCAAAAACAGCGGGTCAATCACCTTATGAATGTTCTCTATGGAAGTATAGTGCATTCCTCCGCTGCGACGGGTCTCGGGGTTCAAGGTGCTTTCAAACACGGCACCAAAGATGGTGGGCGAAATCTCGCTCCAGTCGAAATCGAGACTGGCGTTTTGGAGCAATGTCTGCTTCAGTTCCTCCGTGAATTGAGGTATCTCAATATCCTCTTCAAACAAGCCTCCGTTGGTATAGGGGAAAGCTCCAAGGTCATCAGCAATATAGCGGCTCCGTTTCTCCAAAGGGGTATTCAACACCGTGAACAAGTCGGCCAAAGCTCTGCGCATATCCTTCGCTTCGCATGACGCCAAGAAATCATGGAACTGGTCGTGGCGGAACACTCCCGCATCCTCGGCATAGAGGCAGAACACGATGCGGACGCACAAGATGTTGAGCCAGCGCAATGCCTCGGGCGAATTGTCGTCGTACTGCTTCAGCAAGGCATCATAGATTCGCCCCACAATCTCGCCTGCCTTCATCGAAACCTGAATCTCTTTCGACAAGTGTTCGCTTTGAGCATTCACGAGGAACTGCAAACGGTAATACTCCTTGCCCAAGTCTTTCAGGAAGATTTTTTCAGGTTCACCATTGGGCTGTTCCATATCATAGACCCAAAACTCCCGGAAGTTGCAAGTCACAATCCATCGCGGACGTTTCGAATAGGGAAGCTCTGAGGAATATCGTTTGGCCTGTTGGAAGGGGGTGAGCAGGTTGCCGTCAGACTGCTTGATGGGCGATCCAAGGTCTTTCTCGATGGATTTCTGCTCCATCATCACATGGGTGGACTCAATGTAGCCGTCAATAAAGGCGGTATGGTCGAGTTTAACCTGGTCCTCAAAACTGATGAACGAGGCGAAGTCCTCCACGCCGAATACATTGCACAATAAATCTATCCAGAACTGCTGGCTCTGTCCTTTTTCGTAGCCTTTGCCATTCCACCGCTCGGCAAATGCCGCTGCCGCTGCGGCCTGTTGTTTCTCATTTTTCATAGGGGCAAAGGTACGAGTTTTTTTTGGTTAGGTTTCAACGAGACGGGTTTTTTGGTAGAAAAATGACGGTTTGTAACAAAAAATGTCAGCATGTACCGCGATTTGAAACAATGTGTGTGTATTTTTGCAGCATCTTGACACGATGATCTAGACTTGTTGTAATATGAACACATTTATTCTCTTTTGGAATCCGGCTATTTCCAGTTACACGATGGAACAGATGCAACATGATTTGGCGAATTGGACTCATGTGAAAAACTGGAGCGTGTGGCGACATAAAGACGCCCATAAAGGCGATCGCTTTTTCATGGTGCGATGTGGAGAAGGCAAAACAGGAATCTGCATGAGTGGTCACTTTGATTCTGAACCCTACAGAGGAGGAGATTGGTCAGGAAGAAGGCGTGTTGTGTATTACATGGACTTAAAAGTTGACACTGTTATAGACCCAGAAGTTTTGCCCATACTAACGACGGAAGAGCTACAGAGACAAATACGGTCATTCGATTGGACTGGGGGCCATTCAGGAAGATTGCTCGCGGAGAAAAAAGCAGAGAAGCTGGAAACGATTTGGGCTGCTTTTATCGAACAAAACAAAAGGATTTTCGGTAAACTTTCGCTTCGCAATTGTGCAGACGTGCTTCCGGAAGAGGTTGAACTAAGCTACATGGAAAAGATGGGTTATGACACAGGAGCAGAGCGAATGGGTATGAGATACTATGAAAATGGCATGCTGCTTTTGAAACAATACAAATATGATAAAGCCAATGCCTATTTCCGTGTTGCATACGATTTGCTGCAGGAACATAAAACGGCAGGATGTTACCCTGATTTGTGCTATCGTATTTACTGTGGGCTGGCTCCCTATTCATCAACGTACAATAGAATTCCATTGTTGGAAGAGGCTTTGGATGGTTTCAAGCGGCTGGCTTCTATGGGTAAGGAGGTCCCGATAAAGATAATGAAGGATATTGAAAGGAGTCTGGAGTTTGCGCGTAATGAACTGTCTGAAAACAGATGTGATGATATTGTTTCGCCAAAAGCAGCATCTAAGGTAAAAGGGCTTGAGAAGATAGACGAATTCTTAGGGTATGACTACACAAACAAACACCAGTTTCATGATGCAGAAATCTTAGATTTGAAATGGAATCGGAACGAAGTTGTTTTACGAATCAACATTTATGATGAATGCATCGTAACGTTCCGTTTCATTGATATGGTGGAAATGAAAGGGACATTTGAGCTACCATATTTAAATGAAATGAAGTTCCGCATGTACAATAGTTTTGTCGAGTGTTCTTTGGATGGTGTAGGAGTTACAATCACCAGCGAGGAAGTCATTTGCGAAAAGGTGGAGAAGTCCGAGAACAAAAACTGAAGATGATTTGTCGTTTGTAAAGAAAAAATCTGTGATTCGCTGATTTCGGTTGTCACTTTTGTGTCTTACGACTGATTCAAGTTGACGGGTTAATAATTGTAGGACTGCTTTAGGTTATACAGATAAATTCCTGACCACCTGCCCATTGGGCCCAATCCATGTCTTGCGCGGAAAAAAGTTGACACAAAAGTCAACAAAAATGGTAAAAGAAAA
>R22__coassemble_699_pt1 | contig 19929 bp, 13 predicted proteins | sample R22__metabat2_low_PE_022 | metagenome-assembled genome bin R22 | reverse complement strand
ATAGGTACTCCGAGGTAACACCGTGATTCCTCTCAGTTTCCTCCCGGTTTCCTCCATGATCCATGTCCCGCGTCAAAAATCATGTAGCTTAATTTTGAACAGTTACTTTATTTGTCATTCATGTATGATAGCAAAAATGAAGAATAGCTCTTGTTTGATGTTTTTTTGTATGCTTTGTTTAAAGCACTTCGCCCCGAAACAAAATCCCCAAGTTTACTCTCGGCATAATCGCAAATATGGCTGATTATTTCTATTTCCTCATTATCACATTGAGACTTTACAATGTTCAATTGAGCACACATATTACAGATTTGTACCAATTCATTTCTCCCAGGTTGTTTCTCTTTTCTCAACTCTTTCCCATTCAGAACCAAAGGATAAATGTATTGAAGTTTTTTCACAACATGCCCTTTAATATCTTGCTCAACGAGGTCGTTCTTTTTGACAACAGATGATTCGTATTCTTCATCGGAGTCAAATAAAAATTTGCAAACTTGAAATAACTCTTTATTACGTTCTTGCCTTAATGATTCTTTCCTCTGTTTCTCAAGGTTAATTGAATCATTTTTTCTTTGGTTTACAAGCTGAATTGAGTTTCTTCTTATCCGTTCTCTTTTTTTAAGCACTTCTTTCCGTTCTTGTTCTTTTGGATCAGGATAGAAAGTATATTCATACGAATACTCAGAGCCGCCACTTAAAACAGTAATGTCACCGTGAACATAATCTATGCGACGAACCGGATTGCCATCTTCACCGTATTCAAATTCACACTCTTTTTCGCTAGTTTTTCCTCCAACTTTTCCTTGTGAAAAAGAATAACCTATTTCTCTACGCGAAACAAGTTGCCCAGTTTTATTATAGTTCCAGATATAGTCCCTGTAATTACTTGAATAAGCAATTATTCTGTCTTTGGCGTCATAACTCATACTAATTTCAGAGGTCTTTCTGGTTCCATAATACACATACACGCCAATGATGTTTCCTTTTTTATCAACATTAAACTTATATGTCCAACTTCCTTTTGTAGCACTTTCAAGATGACCTTTTGAATCATACTTAAATCTACATCTAAATCCGTCTTTATGAGAGCACTCAATAATTCTATTATCTTCATAATGAAAAGTCACATCGTTAAGATTTGTGATCCTACCTTGCTCATCATACTGTATTGTGATGCGATTAACACCATCCCGTGAATACCGCTTTAACTCTCCTGTATCATTATATAAAAAATAATCAGTGATTGTTATGCATTTTGTGTTTGGTTTGTATATTGGAAGGAATTGCAACATCATAGGAATTGCATCACATACTTCATCAGCACGTACCGTTAATTGTCCCTTACCAGTAATTGTAAGATATTGAGCATTAACATTTAAAGGGATGTACACCGCGAATATCAACACACATCCGATGATTAGTTTTCTTAAATACATCATTTTTCTTCCAATTCCGAGAAACTCTCAATCAGCACGCTATTGGGCGCTTCCTTAATTCGTTTAGTACTTTTTAATCCAAACTCTCGTGTGATGGCTTGCGCAAGCTGGCTATTCAATGTTTGCTTACCCTTTCCATATTCTCTCATCAATGCCAAATATCTGCGCATCAATTCTTTGTCGCTCTGAAGATAGCAGAAAACCGCGTCAGTGATGTTGTCTTTGAATTCTTTCAAAACATCATCGCAAAACTGTTTCAATTCGCTTGTTTCATTCATCTTTTTATACCCTAAATTCGTCATCGGGCGCAACTTCAAGTTTGGCGGACTCCCGAACGCCAAATTGTTTGAAATGATTACAAGGCATACAACGAAAGAAGCGCGGGAATCAACTCTTGCTTATCCCGCTATCGAGGCTCTCGCATTGCCCAACTATGTAAGATAAGCAATGCATCAGCCCACGCTTTTGGTATGATATTTTGAGCAATATATACCAAAATTATGGACGATGACCATTGCGTTATCACGACATAGTTTAGAATTTGCGAGATTCCGATAGCCGCGAATAAACGCTAGTTCAGCGTCTTTGTTAATATGTCTGCCGCTTGGGTTTTACCAAACGACGGTGCAAATATAAAGAAAAGGAATTTAAATCTGCAAGAAAAGAAAAACTTTGTACTTTTGCAGCGTCAAAAGTGCCGGTATAGTCTTTGTCACTATGCATTGCACTATAAAAGGTTTCAAATCGGGCTTCACCCTTTGTCGGGGAAGCCCGTTTGTGTTTTTCAATCCTATACATCAAGTAGATAGCTGTCAAAGGAAAGGAAGAAAATGTGCGTGAAACTGGCACAACCTTCAAGTGCTAATTCATGCCAAATGAGTTTCATACCGATGCAGTCTTGACATTACTCTTTCATAAACCTCTTCATGGGGTATACAAACCGAAGAATCGTTCTCCATCTCGGCAGCTCGACGATTCAACTCCTTCAGCTCATCCTCAACTGACCTGTCCGTAACGGTGTTTGGCATCACTAATGACAAAGCATATGAATATATCAAATCGGTCAATTATTTGACATCCATGACGAAAGTTTCACATGGCAAAAGTAATATTTCTATTTCAAATAATCGGCATATCTGTCAAGAATTTTACACAAGGAACGAATGAGATGAGTCCAATTGAATTATGATTTTATCTCACAACGGGAAAAGTGAGAAAGCCCATACAAAACGAAATAAACAGTACCCGTCTGTTACAGTTGTTACAGCTTTTTCCACCGTGCGGAGTGTGAGTGACTGGGGAGTGTCCCACTGTCCCGCTCTCCCGTGGGTGGGACAGCGGGACACCCATGCATCACCCGCCCCCTTTTCCTGGCGAAAATAAATCACAGCGGGAGAGGACTCGGTTTACCATTCATGATAAACGCCTTCCGCTTCAACGACGGATGTGGTGCTGAACCATCCGATGGCATCGCAGTTGGAGAAGACGTTGGAAGCAGTTGCAGGGAAGGCTCCCATGATAGGATTGACACCGACAGCAAGTTTTTGGCTGACGAGAAAATACATATAGTCTTTGGTGATGCTGTAAAGCTTAAGCTTTACCACATCGCCTTCATGCAGATAGGAATTGTTCATCACGCCCACAGGAATTTCCATATTGTCCTCCAGCATTTCCTGACCGTTGAAGTAATAGCCCGCATATCCTTGCATGGGGAACAAATCAAAGAGTTTCGATGGACGGTTTTTGAAACGGCTCCCGTTGAGGTAAAGTTCCACATTATAGACGATATTCGGGTCGTCGAGCGTCTGGAAATATGGGCAGATGCATACTGCGGCCGAATCGTCAACAAAGGGGATGCCTTCTTCGTTGCGTAAGGGAAGCAATCCCAAAGAGTCGATGTGGCTGACGTTGTTGGGCATTTTTGAGTCGGCATACATGTGAATGGGCCTGTCGTATAACTCGTTCTCGTCAACAGTCACTTCCAAATGGTACCAACGGTTCTTCAAGCCTGCCACTGAGTCGGTTAGGTAATGGCCGGGTTTGTCAAGTTGTTCATGATACCAAATCGTATCTTCGTTGTCATTATAAGTGACAAAAACTTCGGCTCCTGTTATCATTTTCGTCCCTTGTGAATATAGTTCTGACGAATAGCTCAGTACAACTTTGTGCCTTTTGTATTCGTTGGTAAGGTAACCCTCCACGACAGGAGCAATCTTTTCCTCAGGCGGGTCAATGGCAATGTCCTCTGTGCAGGCTACAAAGCCTAAAAGAGGGAGTCCGATAAACCAGACCAAAAGGCGTGTTGATATTTCTTTGTATCCAATCATTAGCAGTAAACTATTGAAAATCAGTAATTGTCAAGGAAGGTAGCCTCTGCCCAAGTTACAGAGGCTGTCATAAACCAGCCCACGGCTTTGTCGGAAGGCTGTATGTTGGTGGTCACGTTGGCAGGAGCGCCCAGCATGGGATTGCTTCCTGACGACATGGAGATGCAATAGACGTAATATATGTAATCGGGAGGGATGCTTTGCAGCCCAGCTCGGATGCGATCGCCTACTTTTAATTTGCTCTTCAAGAAATAATACATGGGTATTTCCTTGTTCTCAGCTAGCATTTCGGGACCGTTGATGTAGTAGCCGGCATAACCGCCCACGGGCATCATCATCTGTTGCACCAGCGAGTCGATGACGAGAGTGTCGTTTTTGTAAATCAGCGGCATATATGTAATGTTGGGGTCGGGGAGGCTCTGGAAATAGGGGATGACCCATTCTACCGTGTTGTTGAAAAAGACGCTCACGGTGGTGTCGTTGGTGCCGTTGTAGGGTTTGATGACCAGGCTGTCGATTTGGTCAATATTGTCGGTCAAGATACTTTCCGAAAATAGACTGATGGGTTCGCTGTCGCCGCCGGGTATCTCGATGTGGAGTCGGTAAAGGGTATTTCGCTTACCGGCCGTGCTGTCGGTTAAATAATGTCCCGGGTTTTCCATATCTTCGTGATATACAATGGTGTCTACGCCGTCGGTGACATATACCAGAGCTCCGGTTACCATTCGGATTTCATCTTGATTATAAAAGTCAGCGGTATAGCTCAGAATGGTTTCGTGCTGCTTCAGTTCGTCGGACAAATAGGCCTCCACGCCAATCATGGTATCGCCTTCTTCCACGTCAATTACGATGTCTTCGGTGCATGAAACCAAGAACAAACTGATGAGAAACAGTGTTTTGTGCCAGCTTTTCATTGCGTTCAGAATTTGAAGTTGTAGGTTAGCGAAGGCACGATGGAGAAGAGGTACATGTTTTTGGTAACCATTGCTCCTTCCTCGTCGGTGTCGAAGGTGATGGCCCAAGTGTTATGGCGAGCGTATGCGTTATAGATTGACAGGTTGATGTCGTGCTGCCAACGCTTTTTGGGGTTGAGCTTGCCAAGCTTGCATGTGAACGACAAGTCAAGTCGGTGGTAGTCTGGATAGCGGCTTTCGTTGCGGTGACCGTTGTACACGGCATAGGTCATGCCGTTGATGGTGTATTGTCCGCAAGGGAAGGTGACGGGTTGGCCTGTGTTGTAAATCCAGTTGGCGCCCAAGGTGATGCGAGGCGAGAGTTCATAGCTGGCTACAATGGCTATGTTGTGGGGGCGGTCATAGGGTGAGAGGTATTCTTTCCCGTGGCTGACCCCTTTGATGGTGCGGTAACTGCGCGAATAGGTGTAAGAAATCCATCCTGTGAACTTTCCAACGTTTTTCCTGATGAGGAATTCGGCTCCGTAGCTGCGCCCCTTGCCGGAACGTACTTCTCCGTCAATCAGCACGTAGCCATAAGTGATGGCGTTGTCCTTGAAGTCGATGACGTTCTGCATGTTCTTGTAGTAAACCTCCACCGAGGTCTCGATGCCATCATTCATGAAGTTGCGGAAGTAGCCGAGTGCGAATTGGTCGCATTTTTGAGGTTTGATGTTGGGGCTAACGGGGAACCAAATGTCGAAAGGCAGTCCGCCTGTGGCCGACGAGGCGATTTGTGCATACTGTATGGTACGCGAGTAGGAAGCCTTGACCGACGACTTCTCGTCAATACGATACATGGCGGCTATGCGCGGCTCGGGATTAAACTGTGTGTTGAACACCTCGCCGCTGCCATAATGGATGGTGTCGGTGGCAAGATAGATATAAGGATCCATGACGTAAAAGTCCTCTTCGCCAATATTTTGGAAGCAAGAAAGACGTACTCCGGCGCGGATGGTGAGACGAGGGGTGGGGGTGTAGTCGTGCGTGAAATATAAAGCGTGTTCCAGTGCTTTGCGGGTCACTTTTTGGGTTGAGTCTATTTGTAGGTATTGGGCTATGGCACCGCCGCGGTCGAATACCTGACCTTGCAAATAGGATTGGAACCCCGTCGAAAGTCCAAATTTCGACAAGTGTTCCTCGTTCCACACCATAGCAAAGTCGTAGTTGAGGTTGATGGCCTCGGTGCCTGCCTTAATGGAAAAGTCGTAGGGGTTGTAATTCAGGTCGATACCATATCTGTATCGCGAACCAATGATGGAAAGGTTGGAGGTCAGGCGGTCGCCAAAGATGTGGTTCCAACGTAGCGTGGCGCTGGCGTTGCCGTAACCTAGTCCAATCATCCGTTGCATTGAGAACTCGTCGTGTCCATAATAGACCGAGAGGAAGAGACGGTTTTTCTCGTTCAGTACTTGGGTTACCTTGGCGTTTATGTCATAGAAATAGATATTGGATTTGTTCAATTCCTTGATGAACGGCAAGACGAGTCCGGCATAGGTGGTGCGTCCGGCCAGCATCACAGAAGTCTTGTTGTCGAAGAGCGGAGCCTCAAGCATCAAGCGGCTTGTGACGAGGCCGATGCCGCCTTGCAAGGAAAAACGTTTCGGCATGTCGTCCTTTATTGTCACGTCGAGCACGGAAGCTAATCGGCCTCCGAAGTTGGCGGGGATGTCGCCTTTGTATAATGTGGCATCTTTTACTGCATCATTGTTGAACACTGAGAAAAACCCAAGGAAATGCGAGGCATTGTATACGGGTGCGCCGTCAAGTAGAATAAGGTTCTGGTCAGTGGCACCGCCGCGCACACTGAATCCCGACGATCCTTCTGAGGCCGCCTGAACGCCAGGCAGCAGTTGGATGGACTTGATGATGTCCACCTCACCCATCAGTGCTGGAATCTTTTTGATGGTAATCATGTCGAGTGTTTGCACACTCATGGCCATCGCAGATACGTTACGGTCTTTGCGCTCGCTGGTGACCTCAACTTCTGAGAGCGTTTCCGTTTCGGAATGCAACTTCAGGTTGACGGTTTGCGGCTTGGCCGTGACGTTGATTCTCTTCTCCAAAGTGCCATAACCGATATATGAAATGCGCAAAACGTGTTCGCCCAAAGGCAGTTCCATCTCATAACGTCCGCGCTCGTTGGTAGTGGTGCCTTGCTTCAGATGTTCAACGTAGATGGATACCCCAACCAGCGATTCGTTACTGTCGGCATCTTTGATAGTACCTGAAATATGGCCTTTTTGTTGTGCCAATACGTTGATGCACAATCCGATAAGGCATGTAAAACACAATAAAAGTTTTCGCTTCATCCTTGAAAAGTTGAAAATTTGGTGCAAAGATACAAAACTGTTTGGATTATTGGTTGGATTTTCAAGCAATGCTTTTGAGAACCACCATTATAATGATTCACTGTTTACCCTGGTGTCTTGTATCCCAACCGATCCATTTTCTCCACTTCTAACGTGGGTTGTCCGAACTCTTCGGTGACTTTGCCCAGCAGCAGATACACGCCGTCGCCTTGGAAAGGCCACGCCTTCAGTGTTTGCGGGAAAAGCACCGTGTCGAAAGTCTCGCCCGTGGCATCGACAAAGGTGGCAAGAGCCATTGGCTCTCCTTTGCAAGTGCGGATATTTTTGACTGTCACTAATTTACCTAACATCCTGTAGCGTTGCCCTACGAAGTTCAGCATTTGGCAAGCCATCAATTCGCCTCGGAAATTGGTTTTCAACAGGTCGAACCAAGTGAGGGAAACGGGGAAGCCGTAAAGTTCTATCTCGTCGTATGCGTTTTGTAAGGCGTTGGGCTTGAAATCGGGGAACTCGAAATGCTGGCTCTCAAGTTGGAAAAGTGTTTCGGGCTGCTCCTTTTTTGCTTGGCTTTTGTTCAAGTGAGCCTGCCACAGCAGTTCGGACTTGGGCTTTCGCGTGAAGTCAAACGCGCCGCCACGAATGAGCAATACGAGTTGCTCAATCTTGAAAGAGACCCTCGAAATGAAGTCGTCAAGACTGGCAAAAGGTCCACGCGCTGCGCGTTCGGCAATGAATTGCTCCACGAAACTTTGCTCCAGTCCTTGCAGATGAACAAATCCCATGAAAATTGTCCGACCGTTCAAGGTCGTGATGTAATCGCTGTGGTTGACGCAAGGCAGATGAATCTTCGCGCCCATGCGCCGTGCTTCGTTGAAATAGAACCAAGTTTGGTAAAACCCGCCGAAATTGTTAATCACAGCCACTTGGAACTCAAGCGGATAATGGCTTTTGAGGTAGAGGCTTTGATAACTCTCCACGGCGTAGGAAGCGGAGTGGGCTTTCGAGAACGAATAGCCCGAGAACGATTCAATCTGCCGCCAAAGTTCGCGCACCAAGTCATCAGAATAACCTTTTGCCCAGCAATTGTTGAAAAAACGCTTTGTCACCTGCTCAAACTCCGTTTTGTCGCGCATCTTGTGTCCCATCATGCGGCGCAATACATCGGCCTCAGCCAAATCCAAGCCCGCAAAATAATGCCCGACTTTCAAAACATCCTCCTGATAAATCATCACGCCGTAGGTCTCGGCCAAAAGTTCTTTTAGGACAGGGTGCTTATAATCTACAGTATCTGGATGATGAAAGCGGTTGATGTATTCGCGCATCATTCCCGACTTGGCCACTCCGGGTCGGATGATGGAACTGGCCGCCACCAAAGTCTTGTAGTCGGAGCAGCGCAGTTTGCGCAGCAGGCCGCGCATTCCTGGACTCTCGATATAGAAACAGCCGCAAGTCTCGGCTCTGAGCAACTGTCGTCGAATCAATTCATCCTGTTTCAGTGCATTAATCTGATGAATGTCAATGCGTAAGCCTCGGTTGCGCTCCACCATTTCCACCGCCTCGCGGATGTGGGCGATGCCGCGCTGGCTGAGAATGTCTATTTTTATCAATCCCACTTTTTCGGCGGAATACATGTCGTATTGTGTGGTTGGGAAGCCTTTGGGCGGGAGGTCGAGGGCGGTGAAGTTGGCAATAGGCTCTTCCGTAATCAGCACGCCGCCGGCATGAATGGAGCGTTGACGTGGGAAATCACGGATACGTTCGGCGATGGCGAGGATGTTGCGCCCGATTTCGCTTTGTTGGGCAAAAGCCGTCGGATTGCGTTCCATCTGGTCGATTTCGCCTTTGGGCAGACCGAACACCTTGCCCAGCTCGCGGCAAAGCGAATTGCCCTGAAAAGTGACCGTCGCGCCGAGCAAAGCTACGTGGTCGGCATCATATTTTTCAAAAATGTATTGGATGACTTTATCCCTGTCGCGCCATGAAAAATCGAGATCAAAGTCGGGCGGACTGCTCCGAATAGGGTTGAGGAAACGCTCGAAGTATAAATCCAGTTCTATCGGGTCGACATCGGTGATTTTCAGGCAGTAGGCCACCACGCTGTTGGCACCGCTGCCTCGCCCGACGTGATAGAAGCCCTGCCTGATGGCGAAGCGAACGATGTCCCAGGCGATGAGGAAATAGGCGCAAAAGCCCATCTTTTCGATGATGTCCAGCTCTTTCTCGATGCGGCGGTAGGCGTTCTTGTCATGCAGGCCATAGCGGTACGCCATTCCGTCAAATGCCAGTTTGCGCAACAGCTCGTGGTCGTCATAGACATTACCCGTGTAGGTGCGTTTGCTTTTCACGCTGTTGTCCAAGTTGATTTCGCATTCGTTTAAGATGCGCTCTGCATTTTCAATGAGTTGCGGATAGAGGACGAAGGTCGTTTTCAGTCTTTCAAGTGGCAAAAGTATCTCGTCGGGAGCAGCGCAGGCGGCAGGCTCAAGGCGCGAAATCAGCACGTTTTCGTCGATGGCGCGCATACATTGGTGCAACTGAAAATCGTCGGTTTCGGCAAAGGTCACGGGCTGCATCGCTACCAACTTTTCAAAGGATTCGCAATTGTACAGTTTGGTCAGTTGGGAGAAGCGAATGCCGACGAACTCATTTTCTTTCAGCAAGTTTGGCTTCTGTTTTCCGAAAGGGTACACCACGAAGACTTGCTCCCAATCAGGTGCTGTTTCGGGATAGGGTTGCTTGCTGAGGTTGTGTTGCGTCAAGAAACGGTTCAGTTCGGCGAAGCCGGCGTTGTTTTTGGCTAAAGCCACATAGAGCAACTCATTGCCATTGCGAAACTCTACGCCAAGTATGGGGCGTATACCTTTCCTTCCGCATTCCATCACGAAATCAGCGGTTCCCATCGTCGTGTTGATGTCGGTCAAAGGCAAGACGGAATAACCCATCGCGGCGGCCTTCGTGACCAAGTCTGCAATCGGCATTGTCCCGTAACACAGGCTATTATATGAATGTGCATAAATCATCCCGCTGCCCGATGAATCATTTCCTCCCCAAAGCGCATCTTGATTCTATCCATCGCGGAATAGAGGCTTGTCAGTTCGGCGTTGTCGTCAAACAGCGCGAGTTGCGGCGCACCACTCACCAATTCGCAGAAACGCACACCAACGAGCCGAATCATCATCCGGCGGTTGTAGAGGCGGTCGAAGATGCCGTTCACCGTTTCGCGCAACACGTGGTCGAAGGCGGTGTAAGGGATGCGCTGTTGCATATCGTGGGTGTCGAAGTTGGAGTAGCGGATTTTCACCGTCACGCAGCCCGTCAGTTTGTGTTGTGCGCGCAAGTCGAATCCGAGGCTCTCCACCATGCGGGCCAGACATCGCTTTATGGCAGTTATATCAATGGTGTCTTGCTCGAAAGTGCGCTCCTTGCTGATGGATTTCCTCTCCTGATAGGGGCAGACGGGTGTGCTGTCTTGTCCGTTGGCCTTTTTCCAGATGTCTAAGCCGTGCTTGCCAAAGGTGCGCTCCATAGCGATGGGCGGCAGACGACGCAAGGTGCCGATTTTCTCAACACCCATCGAGCGGAGCAGGGTGTAGGTCTTTTCGCCCACCATCGGGATTTTCTGTACCGACAGCGGGTCGAGAAAGCTATTAATATAAGGTGTGGGGATTTGTAGCTCGCCGTTGGGTTTGGCCTGCCCTGTGGCAATCTTTGCCACCGTTTTGTTTTCCGACAGCCCGAAGGAGATGGGCAGCCCCGACTCCTTGATGATGCGTTGCCGCAGTTCGTGCGACCATAGCGAGCAGTCGTGGAAACGGTCCATCCCCGTGAGGTCGAGGTAATGCTCGTCGATGGACATTTTCTCATAGACGGGTGCACTGTCGGCGATGATGTTTGTCACTAAACGCGAATAACGGCTGTAGAGTTCCATGTCGCCGCGGATGAACACAGCCTGGGCGCACAGCTGGCGCGCCATCCGCATCGGCATCGCCGAATGTACTCCGAAACGCCGTGCTTCGTAGCTGCAGGTAGATACTACCCCACGGTCGGACATTCCGCCCACTATGACGGGCTTGCCCTCTAAAGAGGGGTTGATTAACCGTTCCACCGACACGAAAAAAGTGTCTAAATCCAGGTGCAAAATCGTCCTTTCCATTGTTTTTTCTCCTTTTTTTTGCCCAAAATGCTTGTATATTCCAAAAAAGCCGTATTTTTGACGAGTTTTTAATCATAAAATTCGCCATAAAGCTAATCAATTTATTTGGGATAAGACAAGAAACAACGGAAATAATTTTTCAAAAAAGGTGTAAAACAATGAATGTCAAATGTATAAAAAATACAATCTATGTACTTCAACACGAACATAAAATTCCTTCGTAAGCATCGTCATCGCACACAAGACGATGTGGCTTTCGCTTTGCAAATGAAGCGTTCGACGCTGAGCGGCTACGAAAACGGTGTCTCCGAACCCAACCTTGAGGCTTTGTGCGCTTTCTCGAAATATTTCGGCATCGCCATCGATACATTGGTGAAAGTCGATCTGAGCAGCATCAGTATGAGCCAACTCTCGCAATTGGAGCGCGGCTACGACGTGCACCTGAAAGGCAGCAACCTGCGTGTGCTGGCCACCACGGTCAATAACGACAACAATGAGAACATCGAACTCGTGAGCGAAAAGGCCAAAGCGGGCTACGCCACTGGTTTCGCCGACCCCGAATATATCAAAGTGTTGCCGACGTTCACGATGCCCTTCCTTTCGCGCGACCGCAAGTACCGCACCTTTCAAATCAGCGGCGACTCGATGTTGCCCATCCCTGACGGCTCATACGTCACGGGCGAGTATGTCCTCGACTGGACCTACATCCGTAGCGGCCAACCTTACATCGTGCTGACACAGGACGACGGCATCGTCTTCAAGATTGTGGACAACAAAATCGAGCAGGAGGGTAAACTCAGGATGAACTCGCTCAACCCGCTGTATCAGCCTTATGACTTGTCTGTTGCTGATATTAAGGAAGTGTGGAAATTCGTGCATTACATCTCTGCCGAGATGCCTGAGCGTCGCGAGAACCGCTTCCGCGAGGAACAGCTTCTGCAAACCGTTCAGGAATTGAAGCGGCAGGTGGAGGAGATACAACTGAAACTCAACATATAAACACTTGTCGTCCTAAAATTACAATTTTGGAAACCAATCAAGCCGATAATGGACGGACAGCAATAGATGTCCGGGTCGTTTCATTCGGCACAATATTTGCGGCACTTCTCCGTTTTAGAACAACAATTACATCAAAAATCATCGTTATGAAAAAAGTATTTTTCAGTTTGGTGCTTTTCTGCGGTCTCGCACTGATGGGCACCAGTTGCAAAGACAACAACAATGGAAACAACAATGGCAATGTCACTCCCGAAGTGCAAAGTGGGGAGGTGGCCGTAGGCAACAACACGGCTAACATTGTCACAGCCAAGGCTGTCAACTATGGGCAAAAGAATGCCATCGTCCTTGCGTCAAAGGAGATGACAGCAGCCGAAAACGAAGGCATCGCCATCGTCTTCAACGGTAACATCGTCCCTGGCACTTACAGGATGGGCAGCAACACGAAAGACCCAGTGCCCACCGTGGTTGGCTTCCACGACTTCAATCTTGGCGAGCTGCCCTTCATTATGGGCGCTGACTCCTTGTTTTATGGCGACACCTATTTCTGGATGAACGGCGAACTTTCCGTCGCCGAAAACAATGGTACCTACACCGTCATTTTGTCACAATGTATGGGCACCAACGCCAACGGCTCCAATGTGCATTTGGCTTTGAACTTCAACGGCACACTGCCCACCTACACCTTCGACACGGAGAACAAGTTCAAAATTAGCAACACCGAAAGTCCTGTCGGTTTGGCGGGTATCACCGCGCTCAACGGATTGAGTTCATTGGGGCTCGACGTGAAGTCGATGCTCTTTATGTCGGCTGACCACAAACGGTTCTTCATCGTCAGTTACTTGGGTGGTCAGGTCGTTGATGGCGAATATAGCCTCGGCTATGTCGGCACACCTTATCTGCCCAAATTCCCCTGTGTACATGTTGCCCTTGACGGCGATTTCTGGACCTTCCAACCGCAAACGGGTTACATTGCAAAGGATGGCACCTTGAAAGTCGTCACCAATGAAGACGGCACCAAGACCGTCACGATGGAAAACCTCAAACTCAAAAACGTTGAACACGACAGCGAGTTCTTCTTCCCCATCCTCGACGGCGAACTGCAATATCACGGTTATATGTATGAGCTGAGCTTGTAAGTAAAACTATAAAAAGAAAAAGAGGTGCTTCCTTGTGTGGGGAGCACCTCTTTTTTTTAGGCTTATGCCACTTTGTTTTTCTTTTTCCAGCAGAGGAACAGCACCAATCCCAGTAGGGTAATGGCAGCACCAATGCAGTAACCAACAGAGCGAGGGAGAAATGACCCTAATCCGCCGTCGGAGGTTTTGGCGACGAAAAGGAAACAACCGGTCACCATAGTCATGAAAAGCGCGGGAATGAGGGTGATGAGATACCAGAGTTTACCTTTGTTTTTGCATAAGTAAACTGAGATAGCCCAAAGTGTTACGGTGGCCAGAACCTGGTTGGCCCAGGCGAAGTAACGCCAGATGAGTTGAAAACCTTTTGCATCGGAGATGCTGTAAACCAGGATGAGTGCCGTAACTGCAAACATGGGGATGGCGACAATCAATCGGTTCTTGATGGGCTTCTGGTCGAAGTTCATGAAGTCGGCGATGATGAGTCGTGCAGAGCGCAGGGCGGTGTCGCCAGAGGTGATGGCTGCACTGATGACACCCAAGATGGTGATGGTGGCGATGACAGGCGTGAACCAGGTGTTGGCGATGATGCCCACAATGGCGGCGCCACTCTTGCCGGTCACGTCAACAACGCTGTCGGGGCCAAAGAAATAAGCGGCGGCAGCGGCCCAAATCAAGGCGACGACGCCTTCGGTAATCATGGCACCATAGAAAATGGGGCGACCTTGTTTCTCGTTCATCATGCAACGTGCCATCAGCGGCGACTGCGTGGCGTGGAAGCCCGAGATGGCGCCACAGGCAATCGAGATGAACATCATCGGGAAGATGGGGTTGTTAGGCGCATCGGGGTGACGGTTCTGCAAACCGCTCCAAAGTTCAGGGATTTCGGGCTTGTAGATAAGGAAAGCCACGAAGATGGCTACTGCCATTCCCAACAATAGGATGCCGAAGATTGGGTAGATTTTGCCAATCAGTTTGTCGATGGGCAACAGCGTGGCTGTCACGTAATATACCAGGATGATGATCACCCAAATGTATTTGTTCCATTCTGGAGTGAAATTGGCCATTAGTAAGGTGGCGGGTGTGTTGACAAAGACCACACCAACCAAAATCATCAATAGCACAGTAAAGCCGCGCATGACCTGCTTGGCTCCATTGCCGAGATAGGTGCCGTGTATTTCGGGCAGACTCGCGCCCTTGTCGCGGAGCGAAATCATGCCTGCAAGGTAGTCGTGTACCGCACCTGCGAAGATGCTTCCCAACACAATCCAAAGGAAGGAGGCGGTGCCGAACTGGGCTCCCATAATAGCGCCGATGATGGGGCCAACGCCTGCAATATTAAGGAACTGGATAAGATAAATGCGCCAGGGTTTCATGGGCACATAGTCCACACCATCGGCCATAGTGGTGGCGGGGGTGGCGCGTTGCGGGTCGATGCCGAAGACCTTCTCCACAAACTTTCCATAAATGAAATAGCCGAGCAGCAGCACGGCGAGGGCGATGAAAAACGTTATCATGTCGGTTCAAGTTTTGTTGCTGCAAAAATAGGTTTTTTTCGTTATTGTTTTCCTGGAAATGCGTATTTTTGTGCCAAATACATCATCGGAAATGAAAAAACTGGCTTTTGTTTTTGTTTTTATCTTGTTGTCAATCAATATATTTTCGCAAGAATGGAAGAAGGTGAACAGTAATTTGCCTTCTTCACCTAAGGTGGAACTGCTTTCGGAAACTGACGAAGAAATCGCTGTGCGTTTCCAGTTGGGAGGTTACTATATTAATAATGTGGAAACGGAGCGTGGAGAGGCTGCCATCATTACAGCACCTAAGATGGCTGCTATGCTCGTGGAAGGTGCGCCCGACCTTCCGCTGTTTGCTATCCCTTTGGCTGTTGGCGACAATGCTGAGATGAAAGTGGAGGTTTCTGATGCACAATTTGAAGAGTATCAAGGCGTTGAAATTGCGCCCTCTAAAGGCAACTTCAGCCGCGAGACAGACCCCAAAACGGTACCCTATCGCTATGGCGAGGCTTATATGAAGGATGCGTTTTACCCTTCATTGCCGGCCGGTTTGGATCAGCCTTACATCTTGCGCGATGTGCGTGGACAAAACATTTTGGTCTATCCTTTTGCCTACAATCCTGTGACGAAGGTGCTGCGCGTGTATTCAAAAATGACGATTACTCTGCATAAAATCAGCGAGAAAGGAGAAAATCCGAAATTGGCACGTAAGGCTTCTGTTCGAATCGCACCCGAAACCGAGGCCATGTATATGCGCCGTTTTGTCAATTACCGCGAGAGAGCTTCCAAATATAATTTCGTTGCCGATGAGGGTGAAACTATGGTGATCTGTCCCGAACAATACTTGGCTGCCATGCAGCCGTATGTCGATTGGAAGAACCAGTCAGGCCGCCCGACAACGATGTATAGCCTCACAGAGGCAGGCGGCAATAGCTATGACGCTATCAAGTCGTTTATTCTCAGTCATTACAATAATCCTTTGGAGAACCTGTGTTTTGTGTTGCTGGTAGGCGACTGTGCCGACCTCACGCCTCGCGCGATGAATGGCGGACGCTCTGATATATGGTTCGGACAGCTTGAAGGCAATGACTATTATCCCGAGGTGCTTGTGGGACGTTTTTCGGCCGGCAGCATCGCCGATGTAGAACATCAGGTGGAAAAGGTCGTTTATTACGAGCGTGATATGCCTGCCGATGCTGATTGGCTTGGTAAAGGCGTCGGCATTGGCTCTACCGAAGGCCAAGGTTCTGGCCATAATGGAGGGGAATCTGATTGTCAGCATATTGAGTATATTCGCGACACGCTGATGCACTATACCTACAACGAGGTGTCGCAACATTATGCCGGCGTGGGCGTGGGTACCAATGCGGCTATGCTCACCGCGAACTTCAATGCTGGTGCCGGTATCTGCAACTATTGCAATCACGGCTCCGTTACAAGCTGGTTTGTCGGCTCGTTCACCAATAGTCATGTCAATGCCTTGACCAATGATTACAAGTGGCCTGTCGTTTGGTCGACAGCTTGTTTGAACGGCAAGTTCGATGTGGACTGCTTTGCAGAGGCTTGGATGCGGGCTGTTGACAACACAACCGGTGTGCCAACGGGTTCCATCGGAGGTATGTTCAGCTGGATCAGCCAACCTTGGCAACCGCCAATGACGGGACAAGACGAGATGGTCAACGTGCTGTGCGAGTGGCGTAGTGCCGACCGGTTCCATCACACTTTGGGCGGTGCATCGCTTAACGGCAACATGAAGATTCTTGACCTGCATCCCAGCGACCAAGGCGACACGCACAACACATGGATTCTCTTCGGTGACCCCAATCTCATGTTGCGCACCGCAAAGCCCGAGCCGATGAATGTGGTTTGCCAACCCGAAGTCATCTTCCTTGGACAGAGCGAATTGCATCTTATCGCTGATGTGGATTATGCTATGGCAACGCTGTCGATTGATGGTAATGTGCTTTGCAGTACACCTATTATTAATGGTGAGGCCACGCTCACTTTTGAAAGCCCTTCGGAGACCGGTACGGCCCTGTTGGTTATCACCGCATTCAACAAGGTCACTTATCTCAAAAGTGTCGACATTATCCCTGCCAATGGTGCCTATCTTGTCCTCGACAGTTATTCGATTGATAGCGAAAGCGGTCAGGCTGACTATGGTGATACGATTACGCTAAATGTGACCGTCAAAAACATTGGCAATGAAATTGCCTCTGATGTATGGGCCAGACTTGTTTCCAATTCTCCTTATATTGAGGTGCTTGACGATATGGCCACAGTCACGGCAATTGCACCTATGGAGACCTGCACCCTTGCTGAGGGCCTGAGGGTTAAAGTGGCCGACTTGATTGAGGACGGAGTTCAAGCTGAATTGATCCTCGACTGTCATGGAGGAAACTACGCATGGGCCAGCAATTTCCGCTTGCAACTTCATGCTCCGGTTTTCAGTTTGGCCGATTTCCGCCCGATGGCTAACGTTGGTCCCGGACAGAGCGGCACTTTGTTGGTGACTATCCGCAATGATGGTTCGGCAGCATCGCATTGCTCACGGGTGGAGCTTTACAGCAGTTCGACAGATATTACTTTTGACCCAGCGGCACTTTATCTTTGGACTATTCCAGCCGGCGCGACAGCAACCGCTTATTTCCCCTTCACGGTTGATGACAATGTTTTGATGGGTAGCAGCTATGAAATGATGTATGTTGTTGAGGCGGAACAATATATGCTTGAAGGAACGGAACTTCTCAATATAGGGGCTTCCAAGGAAACTTTTGAAACAGGTGACTTCAGCGCTTTCGATTGGCAGACCCTTGGCGGCGCATATTGGTATATTGACGATAACAATGCAAACTCAGGGACTTACAGCGCGCGATCGGGGGTGATTGGCAACTCCAGCGTGACAACGCTGCAAGTGGCGGTGGAGGTGAGTGTTGCCGGACAGATTTCTTTCTTTAAGGAGGTTTGCACCGAAGCCGACAAGGATAAACTGACTTTCTACATTGACGGTCAGGCGAAAGGCGTTTGGTCGGGTGAGGTGCATTGGAGTCGTGAAGTCTTTGATGTCAGCGCAGGGACACACACCTTCAAGTGGATTTACATGAAAGACAGTTCGGGCAGCTATGGCAAAGATGCTTGCTGGATTGACGACATTCAATTCCCTGCCGCTGCGGTCGTCGAGTTGCTCCAGAGCCCTGAACTGCAAGCCACCGTCGACCATAACCGCGTTACCCTCTCATGGGAAAACATGGGTGCTGGTTTCGAGTACATTGTCCGTTGCGATGGAGAATACCTTGCTACACAAAGTGCAACGAGTTATAGCGAAGTTCATGGCGACGGCACCTATCTATACAGCGTCACAGCGAAGCATCAAGGCCAGCTTTCGGCGCCGTCATATCTCCTTGTGGAAGTGGGCGTTTTGGGCGTGGAAGAAACCAAGGATGAAATCAATGTTTATCCCAATCCGACCGATGGAGTCTTGATGGTTGAAATGCCCGCTATGCAAACCTCAGAATACCGCGTTTTCAATCTGACGGGTCAGCAAATCCTTTCGGGAAGAACTTCAGGAACCTTGCGGATTGACCTCAGCGGTCAGCCCAAGGGTGTGTATGTGATGCAGGTCGTTGGAGGAGGCCGGGTGGTAACAAAAAAAATTGTTGTGCGATGAGTTACATGAAATCAAATACGCTGTTTGAGCAAATCAGGACGGAAGACATCTATCAGCGAGTGCCGCGTCCCATGCTCATTGCCGACCATTTGTTGACGCCTGATAACATCGGTGCGCTGATTCGCTTGGCCGACAATATCGGAGCTACAGAGGTCTGTTTCTTGGGCAGGGAAGAAGACCATCGCTTGGGCAAGGTGCGCCGTGCGGCCGCCTCAAGTCGCGACAATATCAAATGGTATTTCACCGAGGAGACCAACCTGCGCAAGATGGTTGCTGCCAGCAGGAAGATTGTAGCCGTCGAGACGGCTGACAATGCCACTTGCATCTACGACACCGACTTGCCCGAAGATGTGGCGTTCATTGTGGGCAGCGAGAGCCACGGGTTGAGCGATGAATTGCTGTCGCAATGCGACCAAGTGGTTTACATTCCTGTTCCGGGTCCCACGCGCTCCCTCAACGTGAGTCACGCCGCCGCTGTCGCCCTATTCGAGTGGCAGAGGCAGATGATGGAGAAGAAGTGTGAGGTATGAATTATGAATGCAGAATGAAGAATGATGAAGAAGTATAGGCATATTTTTTTCGACCTTGACAGGACGTTGTGGGACTTTGATGCCGCGGCGGAAGTGGCTTTTGAGCGTATTTATGACCAATACGATTTGAAGCGTCTCGGTATTCCCAGCGCCCACGAGTTTCACGAGGTGTATCATCCGCTGAACGAGCAGCTCTGGGTGCTTTACCGTGCCGACCAGATTACCAAGGACGACCTCAACCGCACCCGTTTTCTGAAGCCTTTGGAGCATTATGGTATCCACGATGTTGAACTGGCCGACCATCTGAGTGAGGACTATGTCTATTGGTCGCCGCGTATTGTGAGGCTTGTTCCCGGCACGATGGAATTGTTGGGCTATCTGAAGCCAAGATACCATTTGTATCTCATTACCAATGGTTTTCAAGAGGTGCAGCACACTAAGTTGAGCGGCTCGGGGCTGGAGCCTTATTTCGAGACCTTGACGGTTTCGGAGGAAGTCGGCGTGAAGAAGCCCAACCCTGAGATTTTCCGTTACGCCCTTCGCAAAGCCAATGCCACAGCCGGAGAAAGCCTGATGATTGGCGACGAGATGGCTGTGGATATTGACGGTGCCCGTGTTGCGGGGATGGACACCCTGCTGTTCAACCCCAAGGGAGAAGCCGTCGTGGGGGAACGGACGTATGAGGTGAGGCGCTTGATAGAGATTGTGGGGATTGTTTGAATAATCAGGTTTCAGATTTCAGATTTTGGCACGCAGAATCCTCAGAATTTTATGAAGCGCGAGGCGACGTGGGAGCGATGCCCAGAGAAGGACTCCCCCTTGTCCCCCTCTCAGAGGGGGAAGCGCGAGGCGACGCTGGGGCAAAGCCAGACAGATTCAGGTCCAGCAGGCCAGACCCCGGT
>R22__coassemble_674_pt1 | contig 20406 bp, 16 predicted proteins | sample R22__metabat2_low_PE_022 | metagenome-assembled genome bin R22 | reverse complement strand
CAAAGCGCGTCCAGCAATCTATTATGTAAACTAAATTTGCACATCTACTTAATGAGAATTACTCCATATCTTTAAAAACTCAGAATTATTTCTGAGAAACTCTGTTGCTGGTGAGAAAGAGAATCGTTTTTCGCCCTACACCCCCTTCGTGCTACGAAGCCTTTCTCCAAGCAGTTTCAGCGTAACATCAGAGGTGTCGTAGCGTTCGTTGCCGTCCTTTTCTTCCCGTTCCGGTATCGGATTGTTGGGGCCAAGAATATAGAGGACGACGGCTATCCTGTCCAACGTTTCCTGATCAAGCCGTTGCCGGCCTGCGTAGGCCTTCCTCCCAAACTGTTGTTCCACCAGCGACCTGGCTGAACAGCCGGTCTGCCGCTCGATATAGGGTTGCTTCAGCAGCTCCTGCAGCAGGATAGTCAGCACGGTGGCGTTGCCTGTCCAGGTGATATTGCAATATCTATCTTCGCCCTCAAAGAAAGCGTCGAAGTCGTTTGCCGAGGTTCGCTCGTCAATCCAGCCCCACTCGTTCCATTTGCGGAAGACGAGGTCTACACGCCTGCGTTGCTTCATCAGCAGGGCGTTGTTGCCATGTTTGTAGTATTTCAGCGTCATGGGCCTGGCGCACGAGGCTTTTTTCGCAGGGCTTTCGGCTGCCTTGCGCTTGGCCGGCTTGGGCCGGCCGCTTTGATAGATATTGACCTGGCCGTTGTCGTGAATGTCGATCATCGGGCCTAAGACGGTGAAGTCGCCATGTATGGTGATGCCGGGCAGGTTTATGCTTTTCTTATCCATTGTTAGGTAGTCTAAGGTTAACTTTCTCGTTGCCTGTGATTTCGTTGAAGGCGTGAAACAGGGGGTAGTTCATGGTGACCTGCGACGGCTTCTGTGCTTGCTTCATCAGGCTCGCAATCGCCTCCATGAGCTGTTTGTTCATTTGGTCTTCTTCCTTCTTGGCTTGCTTTTCGTCCATCCTGTCTTGCTCCTCCATTTCCTCTACCGTCAGGACAAGCTCATCCGAAGCCAACGACCACCCAGGCACACCGAGCATCAAAATGTCAGCAAGAGCCTTGGCATCCCTGAACATCTTCATCCCGTCGGTACGATAAACTGTAAGGAGTCTTTTCAAGTGATGCTCAATCACCACGGGCCAGACCTCCGCAGCCAAGTCAGGAACCTGCGGCGGATCCGTTTCATGCCTTTCGGGGCGTTTCTGCCCCGAGCCAATATGACCCTCTCGATATGACATTGAGCAGCTCCTTCATCACTTGGTTTGATTGTTAATAACAGAGATGAAAGAGAACGATGCTACTCGTCCGTAGGAGTATACACATGATGCAGCAGCGAGTCGGGCGCAAGCCTTGTCGCGCAGGTTCATCGTGTTGCAATATGTGTTGAGGGCGTACATTTTTATGCTATTTTTTGCGCTGCAAAAATAGCATTATGTTTTTGAAAAAACAAGAAAAAATTTGAAAAAAAAATCACCAAAGCGCAACACGGCCAAAAGAGCCAAGGTCGAGGCTGGCGGAAGGTACACCAAGAGCCTTGAAAGCCCGCATGATGGTGCTGTAGGCGATGCCGTGGCCGTTTTCCATCTTAGATACAAACGATTTTTTCACCCCCATACGCTCGCCCAATTCCTCTTGAGTCAAGCCCTGTTTCTTTAGCCCATGATGTCTTTGGCGAATAGGTTTGACGGAAAAAGTCGCAAAAAAATCTGTATTTATTACAAAAATAGATATCTTTGCAACGGATTTTTGGAAAAATTGCCACAAATCCGTAATTAAAACAGTATTTATTACAATTAAACAATTGATTTTATGCAGATAGAGAGACCTACATATTTACAACAACTCATAGATTCCAAAGACAATGGGCTCATAAAGATTTGAATCATATCACCGACAAAACCATCGAAACCTACATCGGTATAGTTCGCATAATTAGGCAAAAATTTATGTGAGATTTATGCGAAGTTTATGTGAGATGAATATATAAACAACTTGTTATCAAGTAAATAGAAGATAATAATTATGCGAAATTTATATGAAGTTTGAGAGAAATTTACGAGAAGTTTAAGAGAAATCAAGACCCAAACATCTTATTATCAATCAGATAAGTAAATTAGTTTAAGAGAAATTTACGAGTAGTTTAAGAGAAGTTTGAGAGAAATATGAAAAAGAAATACACTATGAAAACAACAAGACTTTACACCCTGCTTGCACTCCTGCTGATGGCGGGAGGGGTGACGACGCATGGGCAAGAGTTTCAGCGAAAAGTCTCGTTGAGAGATCCTCTGTTTTTGGATACCACCTCTGCGGTTTTCCATGAGATTTATGATTTCTGGCAACAATATGAAAATGCACAGTTCTTGGATTATGGGCAAATGAGTGACCCACAATACAAACCGACGAATTACGACTTTTGGGCTGATTCTGAAATAAAAGACTATGGAGACCCGAATTCCATCATCCAGTGCAATTTACTGCCATTTTTTGCTTACGAAGAGTATTTTATGGGGGTTTCCAAACGCAACGACACCCTATATGAACTCCAAACGGCGTTTTTTGACGACTTCCCAAGTCCAAAACAGTTGTTGGGCATCTTTACCATTCCGCTGGTAAGGACAGCCGACGGATTCAAGTTGGTCAATAAGCTGACTGTCAATAAAAGCTGTTTCTGCAAGAAACAAATCGGGTGGATTACCTATTATTATCCATCAACATACGCTTTTGACGAGGCAGCAGCCAATACAGCCGTCTCGAGGCTTTCGGATTTTGCTAAAGAGTTTGGCGTTGATGGAATGGAACCCGTGGAGTATTATTTGTTTGAGAACAAGACGGAAATGTTCCATTACTTCGGGATAGATGGCAGTTGCTATGACTTCTATTCGGCAGAGACGGTTGTTCCATACGGAAACAGCAAGATAGGCAGGAACAAGATCTGCTACACAAAAGGCGGAGAATGGAAAATCCATGAATTCATACACTTGATACTAAAAAGCGTGTCAAATGGCCAACGCTTTTCCCGGTTTGAAGAAGGGATATGCTGCTATTTTGGCGAACACGTCTTACAGTCCAAAGAGTGGCATTTTGACAAGCTGAAGATATTTTTGAATGACAATCCTCAAATCGACCTTTCCGTGGATTTGATTGAGGCTTATGTGGATGCCGATGGAAAGTACACGCATGACTCAACCCAAAGTGTCATAAATTACAAGAGACCTTATAGTGATGTATATTCGAATTATGGCTATGACATCCAGATGGTGATTTGCGAGATGCTGTACCAAAAAGGCGGGATGGATTTGGTGAAGCGGATGCTGTTTAAAACAAAGCGAAACGAGGATGAATATGATATGATTGAGGCGCTGCTGGGCGTGAAGCGGGAGGAAGTGAATGGGGTTATTAGGGATTATTTGAGGGAAAAGTATTGAGGGGGCTTTTCCGGTGCTTTATCTTCGTTGAATGCGGAGCATTTCGTTATTTCGTTATTTCGTTATACGTGCTAACGTGCTGACAAAGACTCCCCCGGCCTGCGGCCATTAAAGCTGCTGCATCTGAATTGTTGGAGCCTTCAAGCTTCTTGAAGATTTCCTTGTCCTTGACACCCCCCGCTTCAAGCCCAAAGCAGCAGCCCCGAGCAGATAATCAACCCTGTGACAAACAAGTCGATGATGCAGAAGCCCATGATGTCTTTGGCGTTGAGTTTGGCTATGGCCAAGGCCGGCAAAGCCCAGAACGGCTGGATGAGGTTCGTCCAGGCGTCGCCCCAGGAGATGGCCATGCCCGTCAGGCCGGGCGCCACGCCCAAAGCCGCACCCGCCGTAAACATGATGGGGGCCTGGATGGCCCAATGGCCGCCGCCCGACGGCACAAACATGTTCAGGATGGCGGCGCAGAAGAAGGTAAACAAAGGATAAGTCTTTGGCGTTGAGATAGCCACACAGGCGTTGCTCACCACCTCTCCCAGGCAGATGCCCGACGCTCCCACTCCCGTGATGATGCCCATGATGCCCGCATAAAACGGAAACTGCAGCAAGATGCCCGCAGCTCCATTCACCGACTTGCCGAAAGCCTTCACGTAGGCCACAGGCGTGCCATGCAGGATGATGCCCAGAAACAGGAACAGCATGATGACGGCCCCCAGGTCGAATGACCCGCCTTTGAAAAACAGTTTGATGACCAGATAAGAAAGGCCGAGCAAGGCGATCACCCACGAGAGGACACGGCTGTTCTCCAGCTTCTCGGCAGGCGACGAGGCCTTGGGCGCAGGCGCAGGCGCTTCCTCATAGAGCAGGCTCGGCTCGATGGCAACCACCTGGCTGCCTTTGGGATGCATCAGCGCATTCACAATCACGATGGCCACGACGACCGCCGCCACCATAAGGAGGTTTTGCGGCGCCAAAACCGTTTGGCCTATCGCGACGGGATGCGTCAGCGCGCCTTTGGTGACGGCTTCCAGATTCGAGCCTTCCGTGGCCATCGTCAAGGGGATGGAGCCCGAAAGACCCGCATGCCACACCACGAAGCCGCTGTAGGCCGAGGCGATAAGCAGACGATAGTCAACGCCCCGCAGCTTTTTGGCTATCTCCTTGGCAAAGATGACACCCACAATCAGGCCGAAGCCCCAGTTGAGCCAGCACGCCAAAGCCGAGACACCCGTCACCAAGGCGATGGCTCCGGCAGGCGTTTTGGGCAAGGCCGCCAGCGCGCTGACTCCCCTTTTGATGGATGGCGCAGCCGCCAAAGCCGAGCCGCTGACCAGCACCAAGGCCATCTGCATGGCGAATGCCAGCAACGACCAAACGCCGTTGCCCCAATGCTCAACGACCTCAACAGGGGTTTGCTTGCACACCGGCATGGCAATCGCAAAGGCCAGCAGGGTGAGGATGACGGCAAAAATAAACGGTTCAGGCAGGTATTTCTGTACGAGTTTTACGCAGAAGCGGATGAGTTTTTGGAACATGGTTTTTTGAGTTTAGAGTTTAGGGTTTAGAGTTTAGAGTAGTGGAGAGTTTAGAGTTTAGGGTTTAGAGATTAGGGTATTCTACTTCTTCAAGGAACAGGGCATGGGCGGGCATCGAGGTGCCGGCTTCGCAGCGGGCTTTCCGCTCTATGACGGCACGAAACTCGTCAAGGGTCATGCGCCCCTTCCCTATCTCCAGCAAGGTGCCGACGATGGCCCTCACCATATTGCGCAGAAAACGGTCGGCCTTGATGCGGAACACCAGCAAGCCATCCTGCTCAAACCAACGCGCCTCCATGATTTTGCAGTTGTTGGTCTTCACCTGGGTGTGCACCTTCGAGAAGCTCGTGAAATCCTCATACTCGAAGAGGATACGGGCCGCCTGCTGCATCTTTTCAACGTCAAGGTCGCCGTAGACGAAACAGGCATCATGCGTGTGAAACGGGTTTTTCGTGCGCGTGATATAATAATGATAGGTGCGCGCCGCGGCATCAAAGCGGGCATGCAGCCCGGGTGCCACCTGCCAAATCCTGTAAACCACGATGTCGTCGGGCAGGAAGGCATTCATCTGGCGGACAAGGGCTTCGGGCGCGGCTATCTCCTTTTCGAAGTCGAAATGGGCGTAATAGTTGCGGGCATGCACCCCCGTGTCGGTACGTCCGCAGCCCGTGATGGCTACCGTCTGTCCCAGCTTCAGGCTCAGGCATCGCTCCACCGTTGCCTGCACGCTGATTGAATGCGGCTGTATCTGGTAGCCGTGGTAGCGGCTTCCGTTGTAGGCCATTTGGATGAAATATCGCGGCATAGTGTTGAATTGAACGTGCAAAGATAGATAATTTCCGTATTTTTGCGCCATGATTTTCCAACTCAACGACGACGACTGCTTCTTTCCGCCCGCCGACCGCGCCAATAGCGACGGGCTGCTGGCCTTTGGCGGCGACCTCACGCCCCAACGCCTCATTGTGGCCTACGCCAACGGCATCTTCCCTTGGTACCACAAAGACGAGCCCATCCTGTGGTGGTCGCTCAACCCCCGCTTAATCATCCGACCGGGCGAGATGAAAGTCAGCCATTCCCTGAGACACACCTTGAAATCAGGCAAGTTTGAGGTCAGGATTGACACGCGTTTCCGCGAGGTGATGCTCCGTTGTGCCGCAACGCCGCGCGAAGGCCAAGACGGCACCTGGATTCATGACGAGATGGTGGAGGCCTACACCCACCTGCATGAGCTGGGTTACGCCCACTCCTTCGAGACCTACCTCGACGGCGAGCTGGTGGGAGGGCTTTACGGTATCGCCTTAGGTAAAGTCTTTTGCGGCGAGTCGATGTTCCACACGGTTTCCGACGCCTCCAAGGTGGCCTTCTTCCATCTCCACCAGTTCCTGAAAAACAACGGTTTCAAACTCATCGACTGCCAGCAGGAGACAAGTCATCTGAAGAGCCTGGGAGCCTATCCGGTTCCCCTGAGCGATTTCCTCGAGGAACTCAAAACCCTGACCCGCGAGGCAAGCCTGGTGGGCAACTGGGGCGGAAAGGAATGCGAGGCCTTGTATCTCCGCATCGAGCAGCCCCAAAAGGTCATGTTTAGGGCTTACGAGTAGATTTTTCAGATTTTGCCTTGACAATCGGGGAAGATTTGCTACCTTTGCAGCGTTATTTGGAGCCTTGACGTTCAGAAAGGCTCTTATTGTTTCACGAAAATACTCTTTATGGATTTCAACCCCATCAGCGTCAATGTAAGTTCAGAAATTGGTAAATTACAGCATGTTCTGGTCCACACCCCTGGTCCCGAAATCGAGAACATGACACCCGAAGACGCTCATCTCTACCTCTTCAGCGACATCTTGAACCTTCAAGTGGCACAAAAAGAATACAGCTACTTCAAGCGCGTGCTGCAAAAAGTGGCTCAGGTGCACGAAATCAGCGACCTGCTGACCGACATTCTTCAGGACAAACGTGTGAAAAACAGTCTGGTCGACCGCATCTGCAAAGCCGAAGACCGTCTCCTCGTTGCCGAATACCTCAAGTCGCTACCTGCCGATGCCCTGTCGCGCCAACTCATCGAAGGCGTCAAGATGGACAGCATCGCTACCTTCAAGAACGAGAAATACCTGCTCAGGCCGTTGCCCAACCTGTTTTTCATGCGCGACGCCTCGTTCACGATGTTCGACAACATCATGATCAGCAACATGGCCTCAACAGTACGCGCCCGCGAGTGCATGATTCTTGAGACCATCTACAGTATGCATCCCATTTTCGAGACGAAAGTCGTGAAGCCCACGTTGGAATACGACGTTCACGGCATCGGTACCGTGGAAGGCGGCGACGTGCAAATCATCCGCAACGACGTGGTCATCTGTGGCCTCGGAGCGCGCACCAACATGCACGGCGTGGAAAGCCTTGTGGAACATCTTAAGACCAAGCCCGGCGTGAAGCACCTCATCTTCCAGGAGCTCCCCCACACCCCCGAATCGTTCATCCATCTTGACATGGTGTTCACCATGCTTGATGTCGACAAATGCATGGTCTACGAACCCGTCATCATGAATTCTTCATTCAAGACCTTCCACATCACCATCGACGGACAAAAAGCCGTAGGCAAGGAAGAGGCCAACCTCGTGGATTCACTTAATGGCATCGGCTTCGACCTCGAGCCTGTTTACTGTGGCGGCGGCGACGACGACCTGGCTGCCCGCGAACAATGGCACAGCGGCTGCAACTTCTTCTGCCTCGAGCCCGGCAAGTTCATCGGTTACGGACGCAACAAATATACTCTTGAAGCCCTCAACGACGCCGGCTTCAACATCGTGACCGCTGCCGATATTGTCAACAACAAAATCAGCCTCGACCGCCTGCGCAAATGTATTGTTGCCTTCGAGGGCAACGAGCTCTCACGCGGCGGCGGCGGCGCCCGTTGCATGACGATGCCCGTACAGCGTATGTCTGTAGATTGGTAAGAAAAAAGAAAAAGGCGCGTTGAGCGCCTTTTTTCATTCTATCACCACCTCATCCACCATAATCCAGGCTTTCTCGCCCGCGTAGGGATGCCATTCGGGCAACGCGCCCTGGTTCTCCACCTTGACGCGGACGAACTTCACCTGCGAGAAATTGACAAGGGCACGGGCCTCGATTCGGCCAAAGCCCTGCATCCTGTCGGGACGGTCGAAGACGGGCAACTCGGCCTGCTGCCATTCGGTAAACTCATTCCCGTCTTTCGAGAAACAAACCCAAACAGCCTTAGGCCACATCACCCAATCGTTAGGCGCGTGGCACAAGCCTACCTTCACCCTGCTGATGTTTGTCGGGACGGACAGTTCGATGGTGGCCTCCATATCAACGCCAGCGAAGCCCAACCAATCGTTGTGGTAATCGCCGGGCATGCCTTTCCTGCCATCCATCAGGGCGATGTCGGCCTCCTTGCCATAACGCTCATCCGGCGGGGTGACGAAGGTCGTTCCCTTGATGTTCAAGCGGTTGAACCGACGCAACGCCGTAAACGACTCCACCATCCCCTTCCTGAACGCTTTGGCCTTTATCGTGCATGTGCCTTTGATGATGAAGGCGTGGGAGTACTTCCTCGAGGCTGTTGTCGGGGTGGTGCCATCGGTCGTGTAATAGATTTCCGCATCCGGGTCGGGGCTGGTGATGGAAACCGAAATCGGGCGGTTGTAGATGCGGTAGTTCTCGTCGCCCAGCATCGAGGAATGGATTTCGGGCATCTCAACCATCAAGGTATCGGCATCCGGCACTTGGAAGCGGCTCAGCTCCATCGGGTTATGCGTTCTGTCGAAAGCGCGGAGCATCACCTTGTATTCATACACCCCGTTGTCAAGCACGCGTCTCTCATCCACGCCCGGGCCGCAAGTGGCCGTACCGATGGGAGCCTGCCTGTAGTCGACGTTCACGGTCAGGAAGTCTTTGGGTTCCAGTTGATTGGTGCGCCTCGCCGTCGTGAGGTTGTCGTCGTCATAATTGTAAATGCTGAAATTGAACGGTTCAGGCATGGTGACGAACAATCCTATCTGGCTTCCGTCCCTTGCCCCGTCGGCATCGTCCATCAAAGCAAACCATCGCGTGTCGGAATGGTTGCCGTTGTCCTGCGGCACAACGTGCTGTTCAAACAAACTCAAGGCATCCATCTTATACAAGCCCATTTTGCCCGAGGCGTTTCGGTCGGGATAATTCTCCATATCTTTTCCGAAATAGCTCAGAAGCTTGTAATCCAAGGGCACGCGGAACTGCATCCCGACTTTAGGCAAAGAGGAAACCGTTCCCATCGGCTCCACGCGGCTGGTGATGCTGATGTTGCCTTCCCCGTCAACGAGATACACTTTGTTGACCACGATTTGCAGCTGTCCCATGATGTCATAATATTCAACAGCAACTTGAACCAAAACCGTATTGTCGTCCAGCCTTTCGAAACGCAAGCCGTCCGCCTTGGCCGTCAGGTGCTGCAAGCCCGCCTTTTTCCAACGGGGCAAAGCCCAGGGGTCCACCTCGTCGTTCAAAGTGGGCGCACGCCAGAAGTTATCTTGAACATCACCTTTCAAAAGTTCCTTGCCTTTGAAGACAAACGAGCTGATTCCCCCCGTTTCCTCATCGAAAGCCACCGAGAAATCCTCATTATAGACCGAGGCATTACCCGAATCAAACCGCACCTGCTTTTCTTTCGCCATAGGCTCCAGGGGTGCCGAAGGCCAATCCAGCCCGAACTCGTCGTAGGCCACCTCCGTACCGGCCGGCATAAAGGGCTGGTCTTCCTTGGTCTTAACCGAGAAACGAATGAAAAACTCCTCGCCGGGATTGCCGTAAATGCGAAGGCGTTCAATATTAATCTCCTGCGTTTCAAAGGGCTTCATGTTCAGGTCGATTTTATCCTTTCGCAAGGTTTTCTCAGCCGAGAAGATTTCAACATCGCAATCGAAGGCCGAGGCGTTGGTGAACGAGAGCCAGTTTTTGGCCTCAAACTTGCCCCAAGTCAAGTCCTTGGCGGTAAACTTGACGGGCTGATACACCTTCTTCACCTCGGCGGCGTGATGATGCGGCCTCCTGTCGCTGCCGACCACGCCGTTGGCGCAGAAAGCGTCGTCGTCGCCCACCCCGTAGGCATGGCCGAAGTCGCCGCCAACGGCAAGCCAATCCACATTCTTGTCTTTATCGTGGACGACAAAGCTCTGGTCCACCCAGTCCCAGATGCAGCCGCCTTGCAGCTGCCCGTTGGCTTCAATCACGTCCCAATAGTCCTTCAATCCGCCCATGCTGTTGCCCATCGCGTGGCAGTATTCCACCATGATGAAGGGACGATGATATACGCTATCAAAACCTTCATCCACAAAGCGTTGCAAGTATTTCGGGCTGGCATACATCAGGCCGATGACATCGGTATTGCGGTCGTAGATGGCTCTCTCGTAGGTCACAGGGCGGGTTTTGTCGCGGTTTTTCATCCAGTCGTAGGTGTATTCAAAGTTGACGCCGTTGCCGCACTCGTTGCCCATCGACCACATGATGACCGAGGGATGGTTCTTGTCGCGTTCAAGCATGTTGCGGCTGCGTTGCCATACCATCTCCTTGTATTTCGGGTCTTTGGCGAGGCTCTTTTCGCCATAGCCCTGGGCATGCGACTCGCAGTTGGCCTCGTCCCAAACGTAGAGTCCATAACGGTCGCAGAGTTCATACCAATAGGGGTCGTCGGGATAATGGCAGGTGCGTACCGTATTGATGTTCATCTGCTTCATCAGGGCGATGTCGCGCTCCATCGACTCGCGGCTGACGACGTGGCCCGTGTAGGGGTCGTGCTCGTGGCGGTTCACACCTTTTATTAATATATACTTCCCGTTCACCAAAAGTTGGCCGTCCTTGATTTCCACAGTTCGGAAGCCGACAAGGTTTTCAAGACGCTCCAATTCCCTGCCCTTCTTATCCAGAATCTTGATTTCCATACGATAGAGGTTGGGATGCTCAGCCGACCAAGGTTTGATGTCGAGACGGGATTGTCCCCCGCCCAACGTGAACTTTCCGTCCACATCGGCCAATGGTTTTTCCAAATGCAGCACTTCCGCTTCTGCGTCATAAAGCGACACCACCACCTTTTCCTTTTTCAACGACTTGCCTGTATGATTATCAACCGTCAGGTCGATACTGAACGTACCTTCTTTATAAGCATGGTCCAGTCCGGCATGAACCTCATAGTCGCAGATGTTCAGCGCGGGTTTGGAATACACCACCACATCACGCTCGATACCGCTCAAGCGCCAGAAGTCCTGACACTCGAAGTAAGATCCGTTGGAGAAGCGATACACCTTGACGGCCAACTTGTTCTTCCCCACCCTGACGAACGGCGTGAGGTCGAACTCGGCGTTGGTTTTGGCATCCTCAGTATAGCCCACAAACTGTCCGTTCACCCAAACGTAATAAGCCGACTTTACCGCGCCGAAATTAATGAAAGTCAAGCGATTCTTCCACGACTCGGGCATGGTGAACTCCGTCACGTAGCAGCCCACGGGGTTGTCGACCGTCGGGGCAAAAGGCGGCTCGTTGGGGCGGAACTCGTTGTCGACATTCACATAAATGGGCGTACCATAGCCGTTCAGTTCCCAGTTGGCGGGCACGTCGATGGTCTCCCATCGGCTTGCGTCATAATCCGCCTTGAAGAAATCAGCAGGAGCCTTGGCGGGCGTTTCCGACCAACGGAACTTCCACTTACCGGAGAGGCTTTGCGACCATTCCCCGCCCACGGGGATGACATTCGTTCGGGGATACAACCGGTTGATTTCATATACGTTGACGTCGTTCCAGGCATTCAGTTCGGCCTCAGTCTGGGCTTGGAGGCCGGCAAAGGCCATAAGGCTAATAAGTGTCAGGATAGTTTTTTTCATGGGTTGTTCTTGTTTGAGGTTTTATCGTTATTGCGAGGAGGAACGACGAAGCAATCTATAAGTTGTTGTCTGGATTGCTTCGTTCCTCGCAATGACGCAAAGCGTGTCATATTGTTTCAGCTTCTAATAGTTTTCGCTCCTCATCCGGAATCCGTTCCGACTTGTTCGCCTCGCGGTCGAAATAGACCACCACGGCGTGGCACAAGGTCTTGATTTCTCCCGTATCGGCATCCTTCAGGCTTTGCTCCATCCTGAAGCTGGAGTTGCCCATCTCTGTGACGCGGCTCTCGCATACAATCGGGTCGTGGAAACGAACAGGTTTACGGAAATCCAAGTCCACGTGAACAAGGACATATTTGAAAGAAAGCCAGTCGATACGGGTTTGGAAAACATGCTCGAAGTATCGGCTTCGGCCCATGTCGAAAAAATTACATTGCGCCCCGTTGTTGACGTGATTATACGGGTCGAGGTCGCTCATTCTGATTTGTATAGGACACGAAAACATAGGCTATTCTTTCATCTCGAAATGCGGAATGGGTTGCAATTTGAAGAGGTTGGTCGCGTGCTTGTGGTCGATGCGCGCCTTGGTGTCGGGGTCGTCGCAGATGCCGGTACGGATATATTTGTCCAACACGGCGTAGGTGAAGCCGAGGTTGTCCTCGTCGCTCTTGTTGGTGAGGCCGTCAGACGGGGTCTTCTCCACCAACTCGATGGGAAGTCCCAATTCCTTGCCTATCGCCTTGACTTCCTGCACGGTAAGTCCGCCCAAAGGCGAGAAATCGCCTGCGGCATCGCCGTAGCGGGTCGAGTAGCCCACCCAGTCCTCTGAGAGGTTGCAGGTGTTGGCCACACGACCGTTCATCGACTGCGAAACGGCATACAAAGTGCTCATTCTCAATCGCGGCGGCAGGTTGATGATGGTCTGGCGGCTGACTTCGGCCTCCAAAGTGCCCAGCTGTTCTTTGACGGCAGCCATCAAGGCATTATAAGTGTCGCCGATATTGACGCAACAATAGCGGATGCCAAGATGGTGGATAAGCTTCATGCTGTCGTCTATGTCAGGCTGCACTCCGTTGGGCATGGTCACGCCGATGACGCGGTCTTTGCCGAGAGCCTCTACACAAAGGCCAGCCACCACGCTGCTGTCCTTGCCGCCTGAAATGCCGATGACGGCGTTGCAGCCTTTGCCGTTCGCCTCAAACCAGTCTCTAATCCATTGAACCACTTGGTTCTTTACATCTTTTGCGTTAAAAGTAGTCATCTTCTTGTGTTTTTATTGTTTATTTGTTGCAAAAATAATGCTTTTTGTGGAGTTAGGCACTCCATCTGACACTTTTTTGCTACTTTTGCACAAATAAAACCTGAAATGATATGCTCCGGAAACTCAAACAATTCAAGGAACGCCACCCTTTCACCTCGTTGATGCTGATAGCCATAGCGGTTCGTATCGTTGTAGTCGTCTGCCTTCCCGGCTTCGGCTCCAACCGCGAGTTGCAGCACCCCACGCTCTTCATCGGTTTTTTGGACAAGATGAAATCCATCTTGGGCATCGGCGAAACCTCAGGCATGATGTTTCTCAGCCGTGCCCTTTATGCGACGGTATCGCTGTTTACCGTATCCATGATTTACCGCATCTGCGATCTGAGCTCCAGCAAGCAAAACGCCTGGCTCATGGCACTCATTCCAGCCTTCAGCTGCATCATGCCGTCGTTCGGCATCATCGAGAATGCCAGCGCATTTCTGGGGCTGCCCTTCCTGCTCTATGGTGCCAACGTGGTGTTGCGGCAAGAGGTGCTTCGACAGAACAAGCTTACCGAGAATGTCCACCGCACCTCCTTCTTCATCGCCGGACTCATGCTGGGCTTAGGCATCTGTTTCTGGTATGAGAGCGTGTTCGTCGTTTTCTGCATCTTGCTGATTCTCTGCCTACGGCGCAACAACAAAGGAGCCTTGCTGACCCTCGCCGGAGCCGTTGCGTCCATCGTCGCCGTTGGGCTGCTGCTTTGGGCCTTGCACGTCAATCCGCTGAAGTATATTGTGCTGTAGAAACCACTTAAAGAAAACCTTCCCCCATGACCAACGAAGAAGCACGCCAGCGCATCGCCGCCCTCAGCGAAGAACTGGAGCAACACAACTACAACTATTATATCCTCGCCAAGCCCACCATCAGCGACTATGAGTTTGACATGAAACTCGAAGCGCTGGCACAATTGGAAAAGGAGTTTCCGGAATACCTCTCCCCCGCCTCGCCCACCCAACGCGTTGGCGGCGGCATCACCAAGGAGTTTAAGAGCGTGAGACACCGCTACCCCATGCTCTCGCTGGCCAACAGCTACAGCCGCGAGGAGATTGCCGACTTCATCAGCCGCATCAAGAAAACCATCAACGAAGAGGTGGAGTTCTGCTGCGAGCTGAAGTTCGACGGACTGAGCATCAGCCTGCAATATGAAAACGGCGTGCTCGTCAGAGCCGTCACCCGCGGCGACGGCGCCCAGGGCGACGACGTAACCACCAACGTGAAGACCATCCGCACCATACCCTTAAAGCTTCACGGCGACTATCCCGGATTCTTCGAGATGCGCGGCGAGATTGTGATGCCCTTCGTGAGCTTCAACCGCTTGAACGAAGCCCGTGCGGAAGCCGGCGACGACCTCTTTGCCAACCCGCGCAACGCCGCCGCTGGTACGCTTAAACTACAGGACTCAAAGGAAGTGGCACGGCGACGGCTGGACAACTACTGCTACTACATGATGATGGACCACCTGGAAGACCGCTACCAAACGCACTACCAAAGCCTGCAGGCCGCCAAGAAATGGGGCTTCAACGTCTCCAACTTCATGGCCCTTTGCAAGACCATCGACGACATCTTTGAGTTTATCGACTATTGGGACGTGAAACGCCACGAGCTGCCCTTCGCCATCGACGGCATCGTGCTGAAAGTCAACAGCTATGCGCAGCAACAGGCTTTGGGCTTTACGGCCAAATCGCCGAAATGGGCCATCGCCTACAAATTCAAGGCAGAGGAAGTGGAGACCGAGCTGCAAAGCGTTGATTTCCAAGTGGGGCGACATGGAACGATTACCCCTGTGGCGAATTTGGCTCCAGTTCAATTGGCGGGAACGACCGTAAAACGCGCCACCTTAAATAATGAAGACTTCATCCGCCAGTTTGACCTGCATTACGGCGACACCGTAACCGTGGTGAAAGGCGGAGAAATCATCCCGAAGATTATCGGCGTGAACATAGACAAACGCCAGCCAGGCGCAAAGCCGGTCGAGTTTGTCAAAACCTGCCCGATTTGCGGAAGCGCTTTGGTGCAGAATGAAGGCGAAGCCGCCTGGTATTGCCCCAACAGTTCGGGCTGTCCGCCACAAATCCGCGGGCGCATCGAGCATTTCATAGGGCGCAAGGCCATGAATATCGAGAGCCTCGGCGAAGGCAAGGTGGAACTGCTGTATGAAGAAGGCCTCGTCTGCAACGTTGCTGATTTATATGATCTTTCTTACGAAAAACTCTACGGTTTGGAGAAAACCATCACCATCGAGGACGAGTTCAGCCTGATGCCCGTGGCCACGCGCAAGGTCAGCTTCAAGGAAAAAACCGCTCAGAACATTTTGGATGCCTTGGAGAAGTCGAAATCCGTACCGTTCGAAAGGGTGCTGTTTGCCTTGGGCATCAAGTTTGTGGGCGAGTCGGTGGCCAAAGTACTGGCCAAAGCCTTGCACGACATCGACCACATCATCAGAGCCAGCGTGGAAGAGTTGACCGAAATCAACGAGATTGGAGAAAAGATTGCCCTGTCTGTAAGAAACTTCTTCGATGACGAGCGCAACATCAACATCGTCAACCGCTTGAAACAAGCTGGTTTGCAATTTGCCATGACCGAGCAAGCCACTTCCGGCAAAGAGCAGCTTTTGGCAGGAAAGACCTTTGTGGTGAGCGGGGTGTTCGCCAACTACTCCCGCGACGGCATCAAGGAGACCATCGAGGCCTACGGCGGCAAAAACTCAGGAAGCATCTCAGGAAAAACCGACTACGTGCTGGCCGGCGACAAGATGGGGCCTGAGAAACGCAAAAAGGCCGAGGCTTTGGGCGTTCCCATTATCACCGAGGCCGAATTTGAGGCAATGATCGGAGTCCAAAGGTCTCCAGAAGAAAATGGATTGCTGTTTTGAATAATTCGAAAAAAAGTGTTATTTTTGCAAAGTCATTTGAACGCATCATGAGCTACGAACTTACTGAAATAGAAGCAACTGCAACTAAAGGAATCGAAAAACCTATGAGTCGGAAAGAACTGAATGATAAGTGCTATTCGCTAGAAGAGTCTAAAAGGCTGCTACTAAAAAAGGTTCACCACCACTTCCATCCTGAGTCATGAGGGTCTTTATTGACAAGGAGGTGCATCTTCAGATTGAATCTTTTTATGAAGCTGCGATGGCACATCATATCACTCTTGATGAAGTCACTGTTATCAAAAAGATTGACAGGTTGTATGATGCTATGGAATCACTTGGAACCTATGCGGAAATCTATCCCATAGCCCGATTAAATGCTGAATGGATTTCAAAAGGTTACCAAGAGTTCATTTGTGAGGATTTTCATTTTGCTTACAAAATATACACTATGGATGACGGAGAAAAAATCGTATGGATACATGACGCTGTTCATAGTTTATTATATCATTAAATCATTATCATAAACAAAATCCTAAATACTTAAATATCATGAGAATAGAAAAAATCATCGCTCGCGAAATCCTTGATTCTCGCGGCAACCCCACGGTTGAAGTGGATGTTACTTTGGAATGTGGCGTGATGGGTCGCGCCTCTGTGCCTTCAGGTGCCTCGACAGGCGAACACGAAGCCCTCGAACTGCGCGATGGCGACAATAATCGTTACAACGGCAAGGGTACCCTGAAAGCCGTTGACAACGTCAACAAGATTATCGCCCCCGAAATCATCGGCATGTCGGCCCTCGACCAACGCGCCATCGACCAAAAAATGTTGAAAATGGACGGCACTAAGACCAAGTCGAACCTTGGCGCCAACGCCATCCTCGGCGTCTCGTTGGCCGTGGCCAAAGCAGCCGCCAATTATTTGGACATCCCGCTCTACCGCTACATCGGCGGCACCAACACCTACACCCTGCCCGTCCCGATGATGAACATCATCAACGGCGGCTCGCACAGCGATGCCCCTATCGCTTTCCAAGAGTTCATGATCCGTCCTGTGGGCGCTCCTTGCTTCCGCGAGGGCCTGCGCATGGGTGCCGAGGTGTTCCACACCCTGGCCAAGCTTTTGAAGAAACGCGGCCTCTCAACCGCCGTTGGCGACGAAGGTGGCTTCGCCCCTGCCCTTAAAGACACCGAAGATGCGCTCTCCATCATCTGCGAAGCCATCAAGGCCGCCGGTTATGAGCCCGGCAAGGACGTGAAGATTGCCTTGGACTGCGCCGCCTCTGAATTCGCTTACAAAGTCGACGGCAAGTGGTTCTACGACTATCGTGAGCTTAAGAACGGCACAAAGAAAGACCCCAACGGCAAGCGCTTCAGCTCAGACGAGCAGGTTGACTTCCTCGAGGAACTCATCAACAAATACCCCATCGACTCCATCGAGGACGGCATGGGCGAAGAAGACTGGGACGGCTGGAAGAAACTCACCGACCGCATCGGCAGCCGCTGCCAGCTCGTCGGCGACGACCTCTTCGTCACCAACGTCGACTTCCTCTCGAAGGGCATTCAGCTCGGTTGCGCCAACTCTATATTAATTAAGGTGAACCAAATCGGCTCGTTGAGCGAAACCTTGGATGCCATCGACATGGCCCACCGTCACGGCTACACCACCGTCACCAGCCACCGCTCGGGCGAGACTGAGGACGCCACCATCGCCGATATCGCCGTGGCCACCAACAGCGGACAAATCAAGACCGGCTCGCTGAGCCGCTCCGACCGCATGGCCAAGTACAACCAGTTGCTCCGCATCGAGGAAGAACTGGGCGACCTCGCCGTGTATGGGTATAAGAAGCTGAAATGATGTCATTTGTAAAAATTTTCTTCAAAATACTACCTGCTATCCAAAAAAGTCGTATCTTTGCAGCCCGTTTTGAACAACAAATTTACGTAAAAAGAAGAGAATTATGTATTTAACTGCAGAAAAGAAATCAGAGATTTTCAGCCAATACGGCAAGAGCGCTGCCGATACTGGTTCAGCAGAAGGCCAAATCGCTTTGTTCACCTACAGAATCAAGCATTTGACAGAACAAACAAAAGTGCATCACAAGGATGTGGCGGCCAAGCGCGCGTTGGTTTGCTTAGTAGGTAAGAGAAGAAAACTTCTCGATTATTTGAAGAGAACCGACATCGAAAGATACCGTAACATCATTAAGGAACTGGGCATCAGAAAGTAACACTTTCGAAGGCTCAAGCCAAAGCAAGAAAAGGCAATCTTCACATTGCCTTTTTTTGCTATTTACGAACCCACAAGTAACGAAGTAGAGAAAACAGTAAAAAAAAATTCAAAATCATGGGTCCACAAGGATTTACACAAACCATTCACATGCCTAACGGTCAGGAGATTACACTCAATACCGGCCGTTACGCCAAGCAAGCCGACGGCTCGGTGATGCTTCGTTGCGGCGACACCGTCATCCTGGCCACCGTTTGCTCCGCTACCGAAGTAGCACCCGAAACCGATTTCTTCCCCCTGTCTGTCGACTATAGGGAAAAATACTACGCCACGGGCAAGTTCCCGGGCGGTTTCTTCAAGCGCGAAGCCAAGCCCTCCGACTACGAAGTGCTCGTCTCCCGCCTTATCGACCGCGCCCTGCGCCCGCTGTTCCCCGATGACTACCATGCCGAGACCATCGTGCAAGTCAACCTGCTGTCGAACGACAAGGAACAGACTCCCGACGCTCTTGCAGCTTTGGCCGCTTCTGCTGCCATCTGCGTGTCCGACATCCCCTTCCACGGCCCGATCTCGGAAGTGCGCGTCGCCCTCATCGGCGACGAATACGTCATCAACCCGACCTTCGCCCAGATGGAGGATGCCCGACTCGAACTGATGGTGGCCGCCTCCATGAAGGACATCTGCATGGTGGAAGGCGAATGCAAGGAAGTCAGCGAGCAAGAGATGCTCGGTGCCCTCAAAGCCGCCCACGAAGCCATCAAGATCCAATGCCAGGCTCAAATCGAGCTCATGCAACAGGTCAACAAGGCCAAACGCGAATACTGCCACGAGGTGAACGACGAAAACCTCCGTGCCGAAATCGAAGCCAACTGCTACCAGCCTTGCTACGACTTCGCCCTCACCGGCTGCGCTGACAAGCACCTCCGCGAAGAGACCTTCAGCGGCATCCTTGACAAATATCTCGAAAAATATACTGAAGAAGAGCTCGAGACCGTCACTCCGCTCGCCAAGCGTTACTTCCACGACGTGGAACGCTCGGCCGTGCGTAACGCCGTCCTCAACGAGCGCATCCGCCTCGACGGCCGTAAGACCAACGAGGTGCGTCCTATCTGGACCGAAGTCGACGTGCTGCCCAAGGCCCACGGCTCGGCTGTGTTCACCCGCGGTGAGACACAGGCCCTCGTGACCGTCACCCTCGGCACCAAGCTCGACGAGCAGACCCTCGACGGCGCCGTGGTGGAAGGCACCAAGAACTTCACGCTGCACTACAACTTCCCCGGCTTTGCCACTGGCGAGGCCAAGGCTCAACGCAGCACCAGCCGCCGCGAGATCGGTCACGGCAACCTCGCCGAGCGCGCCCTCAAGACGATGGTGCCTCACGACGAGACCATGCCTTACACCATCCGTATCGTGAGCGACATCCTCGAATCCAACGGTTCCTCCTCGATGGCCTCCGTGTGTGGCGGCTGCCTCGCCCTGATGGACGCTGGCGTGCCGATGCGCAAGCCTGTCGCAGGTGTGGCTATGGGTATGATCTCCGATAGCGAGACAGGCAAATACGCCATTCTGACCGACATCCTCGGCGACGAAGACCACCTTGGTGATATGGACTTCAAGGTAACGGGCACACGCGACGGTATCACCGCCTGCCAGATGGACATCAAGGTCGACGGCCTCTCTTACGAAGTGTTGACCGAAGCCTTGGAACAAGCCCGTCAGGGCCGCCTCCATATCCTCGACGAGATGGCCAAGACCATCACCGAGCCTCGCGCCGACTATAAAGAGTTCGTGCCTCGCATCGAGACCATGTATATCCCAAAGGATATGATTGGTGCCGTCATCGGCCCTGGTGGCAAAGTCATCCAAGAGATGCAAAAGCAGACGAACACCGTCATCGTCATCACCGAAGACGAGCAGAAGGGTATCGTGGAGATTGCCTCGCAGAACAAGGAAGACATCGAAGCCTGCAAGGCCAAGATTCGCGCTATCGTTCAAGTGCCTGAGGTTGGCGAAGTTTATCACGGCAAAGTCGTCTCCATCATGGCCTTTGGCGCCTTCGTGGAAATCATCCCCAACAAGGACGGTCTGCTCCACATTTCCGAAATCGACTGGAAGCGTTACGAGACTATGGAAGAGACCGGCCTGAAGGAAGGCGACGAAAT
>R22__coassemble_669_pt1 | contig 20542 bp, 20 predicted proteins | sample R22__metabat2_low_PE_022 | metagenome-assembled genome bin R22 | reverse complement strand
CTGCATCAGCGCAGCCCTCAACGTGAGCGGCAGCGGCGGCACCACTGAGTAAGGTCTCACGCAGAAATGCATAGCATTCAACGAAGTTAAATCGCTGAAACCTTGACGCGCTTCGCGTCATTGACTCACTTCGCATCGTCGAATCTGACGATTTGCGAGGAGAAACGACGAAGCAAATCGAAGATTCTACGTAGTCAATCCTGGGGCTAACTCCTCAAGAAACGGATTTCCTGGATCGCTTCGTGCCTCGCGATGACGCGAAGCGGCAGTCGGGTGCAAAGCGACAGTAGGACTCCCCCGCCCTTCGGGCACCCCCTCTCAGAGGGGGAAGCGCAAAGCGACGACAAGGCTGCAAACCAATGAATTAATGAAAAATTAATAGTCAATTAACGATAATTAACGTTGAAATCTGAAATACAATGAAGTACTTTACGTATAGTGAGTTGCTAAAAAGCGATACCGCCCTGAAACACAAGCTCTGGAACGGTGCTCCCAAAGAGGCGGAAGAGAACCTCAGGGCCTTGGTCGACGTGGTGCTCGACCCCTTGCGCGAGGCCTACGGACGCCCCATCCGCGTCAGCAGCGGCTACCGCTGCCCCAAACTCAACCGCCTCGTGGGCGGCAGCCCCAACAGCCAGCATACGCGCGGCGAGGCGGCCGACATCCAGCCCGTCGTCGGCAACGAAGGCGACCTGGACGAGTTGGCACAAATCCTCATCGCCAACGGCAAGTTCGACCAGCTGATCCTCTACCCGACGTTTATCCATGTGAGCTACAAACGGCTGGGCTGGAACCGGAAGCAGATACTGCAAAAGTGATGGTCTGGATTGCCACGCTTCGCTCGCGATGACGCTAAGCGGCAGAATGACTCCCCCGCCCTTCGGGCACCCCCTCTCAGAGGGGGCCAATTAAGTCAAACGATTTGGGTAGCAAAAGTATGACAAAGCACTTTATTATGCAAAAAAAAACGACTTGCGTAGTCATATTTTTTGTGTATTTTTGCGCATCCATAAAAAAACCTTATCATCATGCAGCAAGTCTATAACAACAACAGCAAGAAAATCGTGCGCTACATCTTAAGGGGCGCATTGGTATTACTGGCCATCATGGTGTTCTTCTCGTCATTCTACACCATCCGCTCGTCGGAGCGCGGGGTGCTTTCCACCTTCGGCAAGATGAGCGACGACGTCATCGGCGACGGCCTGCACATGAAGATTCCCTTCATCCAGACCGTCAAGCGCGTCAACGTGCAACAGAAGAAATTTGACGGCAAGGAAAACAGCTACACCCGCGACGTGCAGACCTCGGAAGTGGAATACACCATCAACTACGACCTGGTGCGCGAAAACGTCAGCAAGCTGATGAAAAACGTCGGCGACGACTACCATAACCGCATTGTGGTGCCGTTCATCCGCTCGTCCATGAAACAAAGCTTCGGCAACTTTGCAGCCACCGAAATCGTGGAGAACCTCGATGCCGTCCGCCGCGAGATAGAAGTATCTCTGCGCCAGACTCTCGACAGCAACTATTTCATGAACATCCAATTCCAGATTACGAACATCGACTTCGACGACGACTTTGAGACCGCCATCAAGGAGAAGCAGGTGGCCGAGCAAAACGCCCTGAAGGCCAAGAACGTCACCATCCAGGTGGAAGAGCAAGCCAAGCAGACCAAAATCAAGGCCCAAGCCGAAGCCGAGGCCATGAGCATCAAGGCGGCTGCCCTGGAGAGCAACCCCAAGCTGGTCAACTACGAAGCCGTGCAGAAATGGGACGGCAAGATGCCCCAGTATATGCTCGGCAACGCGGTGCCTTTCATCGATTTGAAGTAAGATTCTTTTTGTAGTAATCACAAATGCCGGCAATCCCGCACTCCCCGCACCGGGGTTTGCGGGATTGGCACATATAGCGACCGTGCAGGATAAGCCAATGGTGTGCCTTCGAAAGCACCTCCTTGGGCAGATGCGCCACCAACGTCTTCTCGGTCTCGACGACGTTTTTGGAGTTTTTGGTCAGGCCTATGCGGTTGGCCACCCGGAAGACGTGCGTGTCGACAGGCATTGCAGGCTGGTTGAAGGCCACCGCCATCATCACGTTGGCGGTCTTGCGGCCTACGCCGGGCAACTTTTGCAAGTCCTCCATATTATCAGGGACCACACCGTTAAAGTCGCTGACGAGGGCCTGCGCCATCCCCAACAGGTTTCTGGCCTTATTGTTGGGATAGGAAATCGACTTGATGTAAGTGTAAATCTCCTCCACCGTGGAAGCGGCCATATCCTGAGGCGTGGGGAAACGCCGAAACAGGGCCGGTGTGGTCATGTTGACGCGTTTGTCGGTACATTGGGCTGAGAGGATGACCGCCACTAACAGCTGAAATGGGTCGTTGTATTCCAGCTCGGTCTCTGCCACAGGCAGATGCTCCTCGAAATACGCCACAAAAGCATCGTATTTCTGTTGCCATTGCTTTGCGTTTCCCATAACTCAGAGGTTTCAGCGTGCAAAAAAGCTCAAATGATTTCCCCCTGTTCATCCACAAGGACACCCCAGCTGACGGCCATCAGCACATCCTCTGCAAAGAAGAAATCTATCATGCCGTCCTCAAAAGAAACGCGCAGCTCGCCGTCCTCGGTCTCCTCTTCCATCTCCTTGAAGCCGTTGTCTTTCATCAGCTTGACGATGTCGGCTTTCTTCAGCTCAAACACCTTCTTGCCATAAAGCGAGGCTTCCTCATTCTCGGTTTCGAAGCAGGCCACCACTGATTTGGTGACACCTTCGAAATAGATATTCGTTTGAACATCATTGTATTCGTAATAGATAGAGCGGTTGCCCGTCTCCTCCATGTCGCCCAGTTCCTCCGTGTAATTGGGCTTGCCAAGCAACTTGACTGTCTCGTCAAGCGTCATTCCGAAAGGGATTTCGCCGTAGCCTTTCAGCGGCATAATGGTAAAGTCTTTCATATCATTAAGTGTTATAGTTTATTCAAAACGAATTGATTTCGTAGGACTAATGCGGTTGATGACCGAAGTGGGAATGAGCAGCATGAGCACCCAGAGCATGAACGTTCCCAAATTGATGAAAACCACGGTGCTCAGATGCAACTCGACGGGAACAGCGGAAAGATAATAGGTGGCAGCATCAAGCTTAATCAAACCCGTCTGTTGCTGCAACAGGCAGAAGCCCAGGCCGATGACGTTGCCGATAAGCATGCCGACGAACAAGATGCGCAGCGAACGGCGCAAAAACACCTCGCGGACGAACTTGTTGCTGGCACCCATAGCTTTCAGCAAACCGATGGTTGAAGTGCGTTCGATAATGATAATCAGCAGCATGCTAACGACAGTAATACCCGCCACAAGCAGCATCAGGGCCATGATGAGCCACACGTTGGTGTCGAGCAAATCGAGCCAGTCGAAGATCTTCGGATTGCTTTCGCGGGCGGTATAAGAAGCCAGATTAGCCGGCAGGCTGTAATATAGCCGGTTGTTGACCTCATCGGCATCCGCATCATCATCCAGGGCAATCTCCACCAAGCCGGCCTCGTCGTCATCCCAACCGTTCAGCTTACGAATCTGGTTGAGGTCGGCGAAGACAAAACGCTCGTCAAACTCAAACAGCCCCGTCTCAAAGATGCCCGACACCGTGAACTTCCTGCCACGCGCCTGCATGTCCTTGTCGATGAACCACACGCGCACATCGTCGCCAACGTCGAGCAGCATCTTGTCGGCAATCACCTTTGAGAGCAACACATCTGCCGAGCGTTCATCGGCCTTGTAGGCAGGGGTTTGGCCTTTAATCAGACAGTGGCTGAAATAGCTCCAGTCGTAGTTCCCGTCAACACCCTTCAGCACCACGCCTTGAATTTCGTCGTCAGTCTTGATCATGCCCGCCTTGTTGGCCACCATCTGATAATGAGCGATGCCATCAATGGAATTCAACCTGCTGACCAACAGCGAATCCAAGCAAAACGGGGTCTCCTCCACCGACTCGTTATTGTCGAGCGACTGCACATGAATGGGAGCCACAAAGCCAATCACCTTGTCGCGGATTTGGTTCTTGAAACCCACCACGACGGCCCATGCAATCAGCATCACGATGATGGCCAAAGCCACGCTCGCAACGGCCAATCGCATCACCGTCGAAGAAAGATTCTCCTTCGAAAGCGAAAAAATCCGGTCAGCTATGAATTTTGGGGCAGACATCTAAATTGGATTCCGGTTGGGTTATCGAGTTGTAAAGTTACTCCTACACTCAATAGATTGCACCAGTTGGCGCAAATAAGCATCTGAAACATTGTCGACTTCCGATTTGTCGTAAATGGACATCAATGTTATTAGAACTTCGTCAGCCGTTTGCTTCTCGACATTATAAGTAATTACACGTGCGCCGCCACTTTTCCCTTTGCCTTTCGATGCAATGGCCATACGACATTTGTAGGTGTTATGACCTAGCGGGTCGCCGCCAAAAGGATTCTTCTCCAACTCGTCGAGAAAAGCATCATAATCAGATGGAAAAGACTTATATTTCTTGGCCAACACCTTTGCTCGTCTTTCAAACTCGGGCAGGAAATCAATAATAACCGTCATGGAATAATGTATTATTGCGCAAACAAGCCGCGTGCATTTTTCTTGGCCTGACCCGAATGCAGTTCGTTGAAAGCCGTTGTCATGCTCTCTTCTACCATAGCACATTGACGAGCCGACTCTGATTCCATACGGCTACTTAGGTAATGTTCCAAAATGGCCGAAACTTGATCTTGCAACCACTTTTGCAAAGCCTTGTCGTTGGCGAAAGCAGGACGCGCTTTTTCAACTAAAGAATCATTCAATGTGATGTTGTAAGTACACATGTTAGTCTTGTTTTATTGCTGCAAAATTACACATTTTCCCGAAAAACAACCTAATTAGCTGAAAAAAACAAATAAAACGAATAGTAAAAATTGACCTACCCGAACCATTCGGCGCGATATTTGCACAATTTTCGATACTTTTGCAAAACCAAACAGTCCTACAATGAAACGACAACTCTTTTTCCTCGCAATGTTGATGTGCGCTTTCCTCGCGCCTGCCCACGCCCAAATCTTCAAAATGGGCGATGAGCCCAACCCAAGAGCCAAAGCGCAAGAGCCCACCACGACAACCACTTCCCCACTGGCCTTCGTCGACAAGGAGCATTACATCTCCGCCGCTATGCAAATGGATGACTATCTGCCGCTTATCGAAGGCAAGCGCGTGGGTGTGGTCGGCAACCAGACCAGCATCATCGGTGAGACGCACTTGGTAGACACCTTGCTTTCGTTGGGCATCAACATCAAGAAAATCTACACGCCCGAACATGGTTTTCGTGGCAACGCCGATGCCGGCGCAAAGGTGAGCAGCGGCAAGGACGCACGTACGGGACTCCCCATCGTCTCGCTTTATGGCAAAAACAAAAAGCCCACCCCGGAGATGCTGCAAGACATCGACATTATTCTATTTGATTTACAGGATGTCGGCGTAAGGTTCTACACCTACATCTCCACAATGACCTACGTGATGGAAGCCGCTGCCGAAAACAGCATTCCCGTCATCGTCCTCGACCGGCCCAATCCCAACGGTTTCTACGTTGACGGTCCCGTGCTGAAGTCGGAGAACAGCTCGTTTGTGGGTCTACATCAGGTTCCGGTCGTTTACGGCATGACCATCGGCGAATATGCCAAGATGGTGAACGGCGAAGGCTGGCTGAAAGGCGGAGTCAGCTGCAACCTTACCGTGATACCTATTAATAAATACAACCGCTACGCCATTTACGAGCTGCCTGTGCGCCCCTCACCCAACCTGCCCAACTGGGAATCGGTTTACCTCTACCCCACCCTGTGCTTCTTTGAGGGTACCACCGTCAGCGTGGGACGCGGCACCAATACCCCTTTCCAAATCTATGGTCATCCTGACATGCGCGGCGGCTACACTTTCACGCCCAAAAGCACAAACGGGGCGTCAAAACCGCTTTTGGAAGGCCAGCGCTGCCGTGGCGAGAACCTTGTTGAGTTTGCCCATGATTACACCCTCAACGTCAATCAGTTGCACATTGAATGGCTTATCGAGGCCTATCAACAACTGAAAGACAAAGGCTTCTTCAACAATTACTTCGTCAAACTCGCGGGCGACAAACAGATGCAGCGCGACATGGAAAACGAAAGAAGCGCAGAACAAATCCGCGCTTCGTGGAAAAAGGATCTTGAGGCCTTCAAGGCCATCCGCGCCAAGTATTTAATGTACTAAGATTCCTTCTTCCCCTTGAAAATCTTTGTGCGCAGCATAAAGACCGTCAATGCGGCCCAGAAGACAATGAGGACACCCAATGTGATAAATGTCGCATTGAGGCTTTGCGGGGCATAACCCATAAGCAGAAGCACCGGGAAGCCCAAGACGATAGCCGAAAGGGTTTGCAGCACCAGATTGTTGGCAGCCGGCGTTTCAAACTTCGGGTCGATTTCGCGCAAAAGAATCATACCATTGGATGCCGTACCCGTCAGCATACCGAACATTGAGAAAAAGCCCTCGTACTTGTAGTTGGGATAGAGATGCTTTGAAATCCACAACACATAGATAAAGGTGACGATAGCTCCCAAGGAGACGATGATGGCGAAAGGCAGCACAAACGTACCAAAGTTCTCAAAGTTGATGGCTGCCGTTCCCGCCACAATCATAATATCGAAGCAGAAGCCGCTGATGCGGTTCAGCATATAGTTGTTGATGTATTCGCGGCTCATCAATTTGGCTTTCTTGAAGTGCTTCAGGATGGTCTTAAAGAGGATACCGAACAGCGTGCCAATCAGGAAGTTGAAGCCCCACAGCATGGGTTTCAAGGTATTGGTGCCAAAGTTACCCAGCTCCATGTTCTGAATCCAGTTGGTAAACAGATAGACCAGGAAATAAACAAACAGCACCATGCAGACTTGCACCGAAAGCTTATCAATGGACTCGGCATCGGGAATCTCACCCTTGCTCTCATAGTCATCCAAGGTATTCATCTGCGCTTTGGCAATCTTTTTGTGGGACAGCACACCCTTGCGACGCAAGATGTTCATATAGATGACACCTACCACACTGCCCACGATAAAGCCCATGGCAGCAATAGACAGACCGAAATCCGCACCCGGAAAATCTATGCCTTGCTGTGTGGCCCAGCCTGTGAAAATCTTGCCGAAGTTCAACGCCTGCCCCGGACCCTGTCCGTAACCCATAGGGAGCAACAGACCCGCTGCGTAAAACAGCTTCTTGCCCACAAGGAAGAAAATGATGGAGACAATCAAGCCCACGATGCCTTGGATGACGTATGTGGATGCGGTAAGAGCACCAGTCTCTATCACCTTCATCGGCGTAGACTTCGACTCTATCTTATTGTTTTTCAAAGCTAAAGCAACAAACCCCAGGCCCAAGGCATGATAGGTCACAATCTCCATCATCGGTTTGTTGATCAGCTCGCGGCAATTGGGGATTTGCTTGAAAATGAGCAGCAGCAGTCCGCCAAGCAAGGCAGACGGCAGCAAACTCTTTTTCAGAAACGGGACATTGGTCCGCAACACATTGCCCAGCAAAAGGGCCGTCGCAAGAATACAGAATTGAATCAACCATTGCCAAGCCTCGGGCCGGTCGAAAGTCATTACTTGTAATGAGTCTAACAGCATCATATTCCATTAAATTTGCCCGCAAAGATACTATATTTTTATTGTTGATGAACAAAAACCAGTATTTTTGCACCATGAAAAAACCGTTGCAATTGTTCCTCACATTCTTCAAAATCGGGGCCTTTACCCTCGGTGGCGGCTATGCCATGTTATCCATGGTGGAGAAAGCCGTAGTGGACCGGAAGAAGTGGATTGCCAACGATGAGTTTTGGGATATGATAGCAGTAGTTCAGTCACTTCCGGGCGTATTTGCCGTCAATACGGCTCTTTACGTCGGGCATAAAGTGGCAGGCACGAAAGGTGCTTTCGCTGCCATGCTGGGTGCCATCATCCCTTCCATCACCATCATCCTGCTGCTGGCCACCGTCTTCCGCGAGTACCGCGACCAACCGGTAGTGGAACGTATCTTCAAGGGCATCCGTCCCTGCGTGGTGGCCCTCATCCTCGCCCCTTCCTTGCGGATGATCAAATCGGCCAAGGTGACCTGGAAAACCGCCATCATCCCTGTCGCCACCGTGTTTCTCATCTGGTGGCTTAAGATTTCGCCCGCTTACGTCATCCTTGCCGCCATCGCCGGCAGCTTAGTTTACGCTTTGATAATCAACAGAAAATCCAAAAGAAAGGAAGTAAAGTCGTGATTTATCTGCAACTGCTTTGGGTTTTTGTGAAGATTGGTGTCTTAGGCTTCGGAGGCGGCTATGCAATGCTTTCCCTCATCCAGCACGAGGTGGTGGAGCATTACGCCTGGATGACGACTACTGAGTTTGCCGATATGGTGGCTATCTCGCAAATGACACCCGGCCCCATCTCCATCAATTTGGCGACCTACGTGGGTTACACCACCGCAGGCTTCGGAGGCTCGTTATTAGCCTCGTTTGCCCTCTGCCTGCCTTCCGTCATCATGGTGTATTTCATCCTCAAGCTGTTCATGAACAGGAAAAACAACACCTTGATGACCAACACCCTAAAGGGATTGAAGCCTGCCATTGCCGGACTCATCTTCGCCGCCGGTCTCTCCATGATGAACGTGCAGAACTTCCCCGATTTCGGGAAGGGACAATATAATGTCAGCGTCATCATTTGCGCGGCAGCTTTCGTAGCCTCATATTTCTTCAAAGCCAACCCTATACTGCTGATTGTACTGTCGGGAATCGTCGGATTCTTCGTGTATTAACCTCAACGGGTCTTTTGCAGCAGCATCATATCCACCGTCACCATAGCCGCCAAGGCCTCCACAAGCACCATAGCGCGAGGCAAGGCGCACACATCGTGTCGTCCCCCGACGGCAATCTCACAGGTCTCCCCTGCCTTGTTGACGGTCTGCTGGGTTTTCATGAGACTCGGTATCGGCTTGAAAGCCACGCGGAAGACAATGTCATTCCCATTGGTAATGCCACCTTGAATGCCGCCTGAGTGATTGGTCAAAGTGGTGATGCGGCCTTCTTTATTAATAAAGGTGTCGTTAGCTTCAGAGCCTTTCATCCGGGCCAAAGCGAAACCATCGCCGATTTCGAACCCTTTCACCGCAGGCAGACTGAACAGAGCATGAGCCAATTCCGCCGAAAACTTCGCAAACATGGGTTCGCCCAGGCCTGCCGGTGCGCCAATGATGCGGCATTCCACTATACCGCCCACTGTATCACCCTCTTTTTGTGCCTGTTCCGTATCGCCCATTGAGGCCACTTCAGCAAGAATACGGATGTTCTTTTCTTTCAGTATTTGCTTAGCGACAGCACCCGCCACCACGATGGGCAAAGTGGTTCGTGCCGAAGCCCTGCCCCCGCCGCGCCAGTCGCGGATGCCATATTTCTGCTCGTAAGTGAAATCGGCGTGTGAAGGGCGATAGATTTCTTTCAAGGACTCATAATCCGCCGACTTTGCATCCTCATTGCGCACCATAAAGACAACCGGAGTGCCTAAAGTTACGCCGTCAAGCAAGCCTGAAAGCCATTCTACGTGGTCAGATTCCTTGCGTTGCGAAGTCGTTGCGGTTTGCGCCGTCTTACGTCTGCGCAACTCGCTTTCAATGCCTTCGAAATCAAGCTTCAACTGCGGCGGACAGCCATCGATGACACCACCGATGGCCGCCCCGTGCGACTCGCCAAAGGCTGTGAGCCTAAAGATATGTCCTATCGAGTTCATATCATTTACAAGGTATCGCCAGCCTCATCGCCGCCTTCCTTGGCCTGCTTTTCAAGTTCGAGTTTACCGAAGCGGAAGGTCAAACCTGCAGAAATATAACGGCTGTTGAGCATCTTGTTGGTGCTTTCGCTCAAATAGTAAGGATTGGTGTTGGCCGAACCCGACCCAATCTTGGCACCCCAGTTGAAGATGTCTTGAACATTGACGAAGACCGACAGTTTGCGTTTGAAGAAGTCGCTACGCAAGCCCATGTTGAGTGAATAACGCGCCTTGCGCTCGCTCATCAGGCTCAGCGTAGGTGAGTTGTAGAATGCCGATGCTGTCAATTGTAACTGATCAAATATCTTAGCCCAAGCATTGACGCGCACGCTCCACGACCATTTGTCGCGCTCATCGACTTGGTGCACGCCGGCACGGTCATATTCCATGTGGTAGCCGTAGTTGTATAAGTTGGCATACAAACGCACATTGAAGAACCCCGACGGGCGGTAGGTCATATTGAGCGAGGTACCGTAGCGCCACGAATTGCCCATGTTATAAGGCATCGAATAGCTCACCACACGGTCAAGGAACTCATCAAACTCCGAGTCGGTCAGCGAGCTAATCTCGTTGGCACTCCAACGACCGTAGGCCTCAAGGCCTATGTTGCCAAAACTCTCGAAATACTTCTGCCATCCCGCTTCCACATTGTGAGTGAACGAATGCTCCAATCCATTGGGATTTCCTACCGTATAGCTATCTTCGCCATAGCTGCGGAAACGTGTGATTTGACTGGAGTTAGGTGCCGAAACGCGCATGGTGTAGTTGAGTTTCCAGTTGTGCATGTTATCGGTACGATAAGTCAAGTGAATTGACGGGCGCAGGTGGACATGCCAATAAGTGCTGTCATCTCCAAAAGGCATGTAGGTGTCGTAGTCAAAATTGGTGCGTTCTGTCTCCAGTCCAAGACCCGCGCTCAGGGTGAATCCTCCCCAACGGTGCGTCCAATTGACATCGGCACTCAACTCCGTCTCAGCATCCTTGAACTGATAGGTACGCAACGAATCAATCACCTGACGGAGCGTGTCATTGTAGCGATCGTAGGTAGCAAAAGACTGGTGATGGTCGGCGCGAAGACCATAGCTCAACTCGCCGTTTTCGCTGTAAGGACGGTTGTAACGGGCATCCAGGCTAACGCCATAGCTCTTGGATTTCGACAGCAGATAACGATGCTCGTCGAGATAGCTAAAACTATAGTCATCATAATAACGGTTATACCATTGTTCATTGGCATTGTTGGAAAGGTCGCCGTTCAAACCGATACGCAGGTTATGCCCCTTTTCGTCAAACTTCTTGGTGTAGTCGACACCCACATGCCCAAAGACTGACTGGTCGTCTGTATTGGAGAGTGTGGTGTCGGAAAACAGGGTCGAATAAGGTGCCTCTTCTTCAGGATAGTAGTAATAAGTCTGATGCTGCGAGCGGTTCATATCGCTGAAGCCACGGTTGTAGAATCCACCGCCGTCAAACGAGATCTCACTTGTCGAGTCGATTTCATAGTTGACACCCAGGAACACGTTGGCCGTATAGCGGCGGTTTCTGCTGACTTGCGACGTGGTGTCTGACCAAGTGTTGATATATTCCCCATCGTTCTCGCCATCAACACGTTGCAGGGCCCACGAATCGGAAACGTTGCGACGGTCGCTGTAACGTCCTGAAGCAAACGCATTAATACTCCACTTCTCCTTCTTCCACATATAGCTAATCCACGGGGAGACAAAAGGTTGGTTTGAGCCGTTCACGCCAAAGCTAACAAACTGGTTGCTCTTGATATGCGCCGACGTAACGATATTGATGACGGCCTCAGCAGTGGTAGCATATTTCGCTGAAGGATTGGTGATGGTCTCAATGCGCGCAACGGCGTTGGCAGGCAGGGTTTGGAGATAGGTCTTCAGATTCTCCTCGGTGAGTTTCGAGGGCTTGTCGTTGACCCAAATCTCCACGCTCGACACGCCGCGAAGCGTGATATTACCCTCTACGTCAACCTCCACACCAGGTGCATTCTGCAAAGCGTCTTCGGTTGTTCCTGTTTGGATGGACGGGTCTTCGCTGACATTGTAGACAAGCTTCTCGCCTTCCATGGCATAGATGGGTTTCTCGGCAGTGATGGTCACCTCGTTCAATGAGGTAGAGCTTTCCACCATCTTGATGACACCAAGGTCGGTGTTGTTGCTCACGCGGAAAGGAATGGCACGATTGCCATAGCCGATAGCGGAGACACGAAGCACCATAGGTCCCTGAGGTATGTCCTTAAGCTCGAAGCGTCCGTCGATATTGGTGGCGGTGCCTTTCACGAACTCGTTGTCAACCGAATCAAGCACAGCTACGTTGACGTATGGCAAAGGCTCGCCCGTGATGGAATCACGCAAATAGCCCACAACCAAAAAGGTATCGCCCTCGCGCACTTTCTTTTTTTGGCGCACAGTCGGCGTGTTTTGGTCACGGTTCCATTCGGAATTGCTCCCGGGGCGCCCAGGGGGGCGGCTTCCTGAGGGTCTCATGCCGGGAGGCGGACCTCCGCCAGGAGGCTGAGCCGCGCAAAATATACCTGATACAATAAAGAGGAACAAAAGTCCCATTGCCTTCATACTAACGGATTTCTTCATCTTTGGAAAATTAAAGTTGCAAATCTACGAAATTATTCTTTTGATACGCTGGTATTGGATTATCTATCCCATCCGTTGCCTGACCACTTCGAAGCAAACCACACCCGTAGCCACGGAAACATTCAGCGAATCGATGTCGCCAGGCATGGGAATCATCAAGTGCTGGTCGAGGCGCTGGAGATAGGCGGGACTGATGCCGTCCTCTTCCGAGCCCATCATCACGCAGAGCGGACCCGTGAGGTCGGCTTGCCAGAAACTGTCGTGCGCCTTCTCGGTAAATCCCACCACGCGCAAGCCACTGGCTTTCAGAAAGTCGATGGCATCCTTCATATTATCCACGCGGCATACATTAATTAATGAAAGAGCTCCTGCTGAGGTCTTCATGGCGTCGCCGTTAATCAGGGCCGAGCCTTTGGAAGGGATAACTATCGCATCTGCACCAGCAGCAAATGCCGTACGTGCAATGGCACCAAAGTTGCGCACATCGGTCACGCGGTCGAGCATCAGCACAAAGGGGTCGCGACCGTCTTCAAAGACCATCTGAATCACATTTTCAAGGTTTTGATATTCAATTGGGCAGATGAAAGCCACCACGCCTTGGTGGTTCTTGCGCGTCAGGCGATTCATCTTCTCCATCGGAACATACTGCACTGGAACGCCATTGGCTCGGCAGGAATTCGCAATCTCCGCCATCTCGGGCGAGCGCGTGCCTGCCTGCACATACACTTTTTCTATCTCTTTTTGCGAACGAATCAGCTCCAGCACTGGATGGATACCGAACACCATGTTGTTCTTATAGTTGTCTTCCATGACTTGAATTTTTCCGCAAAAATAAACATTTTTCAGACAAATTAGCTACTTTTGCCCCATCAAAACTTTACGGTCATGAAAACAGCAAGACTCTTTATCGCGTTCTCCATCCTTTTCATGGGGCTGCAACTGAGCGCACAAAACAAAAACCCGGAACCCTTAGCAGGCAAGAGCCTGACTGACGAATACATCAGGCAAAACCTCGTCTATCCCGAATCCGACCTTCAGCAAAACAACAGTGGAAAGGTCGTTGTCGGAATGCATATCGACAAAGAAGGCCGAGCTTCCGATTATATGATTAAGTCGTCCTTCAGCGAAGCTGCCTCCCCTGTCGCCATCGCCTTGGTCAAGACCATCCTATGGCATCCAGCCATGCACAGCGGCCTGACCATCGACTGCGACTACCAATACACGGTTGACTTCAATGCCAAAAGCTACAAGCGCTATTGGAAACGCAACAAACGTGTCACCCTGCCACTCACCCTCGAAGCTGACGATTCCAACAAGGTCTACGAGGATTACCACCAACTCGACGAACCTGCCAAAGCTTATTTCGCCGACGGCGGCAACATCGGCACCTACCTCGCCCGCAACCTGAAGTTCCCTCCTGAGGCCAAGGAACGCGAGATACAAGGCACCGTGCGCTTGAGTTTCGTGGTGGAGACCGACGGCAGCGTATCAAACATCGTCATTATCAACTCGGTGGGCGGCGGCTGCGACAATGAGGCCATCCGGCTCATGCAAGAAACCCATTGGCTCCCAGCCGAAAAAGATGGCAAATATGTCCGCAGTCTCAACTTGCAGGACATCACCTTCAGCATCGGCAACCGCAACTTCCAAGACGGCAACAGTTATTGAAAAACTTAAACTAACAAACATAAACCATGAAAAAAGCATTATTTACGTTTTTGGCTATTTCATTGGCCATCGTGTCTTTCGCGCAAGACGAACAACCACAAGGTTGGACCCACAAGGGCAATTTCGGAATTAATTTCGGCCAAAGCTCCTACACCAACTGGGCCGCCGGCGGACAAAATTCTCTCACCGCACAAGGTGTCTTGAATTACGAAATCCATTATCTGAAAAACAAATTCAAGTGGGACAATTCACTGAACATGTCGTTAGGCTACTGTTTCTACAATTTCAAGCAGAAACCCGTCAAGACCGACGACATGATTGAGTTCTCATCCTTGGCTGGACTGGAAGCCACCAAGCACCTCAACTATGCCGCAGAACTGTCGTTCCGTTCCCAGTTTGCCAAAGGTTTTGATTACGCCAACGATCCTGACACGACCCATTACATCTCCAAGTTCCTCGCACCTGCTTACATCACCCTGGGTCTTGGTATCGAATGGACGCCCAGCAAGTACTTCTCGCTTTACTTTGCCCCTGTGACAGGACGTATTACCATAGTCAACGACCAGCGTCTGGCCGAGGTGGGGGCATACGGTGTGGAGCCTGGCTACTTCAACCCCAACGATAGCACCGAATGGATCCCCGGCAAAAAAGTCCGCTATGAATTTGGTGCCCGTGCCGTGGCCAAGTTCCAATATCCTATCGCCAAGAACATTGATTTCAGCACAAAACTCGAGCTCTTCTCCAACTATCTGAAGAACCCTCAATATATTGATGTCGACTGGCAGAACATGCTCGTCCTGAAGGTCAACGACTGGCTCAACTGCAATCTTGCCACGCACCTTATTTATGACTACGACATCCCGTTCTATGACACCGAGGGTGTGAAAATCGAAGGCTCAAAGGTGCAATTCAAAGAGGTTCTTGCCATTGGTTTCATGATTAATCTGAAATAGCCATGCTGAAAGTCGGCATCCTTTCCGACACCCATTGCACCCTCATTCCACAGCTCTTCCATTTCTTCAAGGACGTGGACGAGCTGTGGCATGCGGGTGATATCGGCAATATTGAAACCGCTGATGCCTTAGCGAATTTCAAGCCGTTGCGTGCCGTCCATGGCAACATTGACGACTACACCGTGAGAAGGCAATATCCCGAAGACCTGCTTTTCAACGTCGAAGACACCAAGGTCTTCATGACCCACATAGGCGGTTACCCCGACCATTACATGACCGAGGTGAAACACATCCTTATAGCAAAAAAGCCCGACCTTTTTATCTGCGGCCATTCGCATATATTAAAGGTGATGTATGACAAGAAACTCAACCTATTGCACATCAACCCCGGTGCTGCGGGCAATTCCGGATTCCACAAAAAAATCACTTTCATCCGCATGGCCATCGAAGGAAAAACCTTCAAGGACATGGAAATCTTCGAGCTTGACCGTCACAAACTCATCTGATGCGGTCGGTGGAGCGCACTTTCTTGATGTCTTTCTTCAATCCAGAAGCTGCTGCAATCGTCAGAATCAATGCAACCAAAGGAAGGAACACACCCACTTTATAGATAACACTGTTCATACCTACCAAAGACTTGGCAATAGTGGGAATATAGAAAGCAAACACCAAGGCAATCCAGACAACGGTAACGATGATATCGATACGTGCCACCTTGTAAAGTTTTACGAATTGGGCCAGCTTCACCGCACGGAACAATCCCATAGCCAAATAACCGCTCAGGAGCATCACCGTGACACCCAAAACGAGCACCGGGAGGCTGAAACTTTTGGAAAACGGAACGGATCCGTTCGGAATACCAGATTCTATACCAAACAAATTGAAAATCAGAATATTCGATTCTGCATCAAACTCTGCCAAAGGCACAAAAAACAACAGCGCAAAAAGCAACGCTGAAAGGAAAAAGAAAATGGATTGCAATCTTTGTGACATGATAACAACGTTTTTTATTAGGCTGCAAAGTTACGATTTTATACCTATCAAACAGTCTATTGTTGAAAATAATTACACAAACACTTGCCAATAAATTATTTTTTGTATCTTTGCCACACTTTTGGGAGCCACGAAATCGAATCAGGTTCGGAAAAATATCCCAAACAGAATTATCTAAGACACTATACTTTCCTTTCAGGAAATTACACCAAGACAATTTATGTATACAATTTTTGAACTGAACGAGAAGTCATTGGACGATCTCAAACTTATTGCCACCGAAATGGGCATTGACGATGAAAACAAGAACCGCACGGATTTGATTTACGCCATTATCGACCATGAAGTGGATCATCCTGACATTAGAAAGGGAGCCAAAAGCAAGAAAAAACAAAAAAGTCAGAAAGTTCAGAAGGACAACACAGCTCCAGCAGAACCCGTCGTGACCGAGACCGAGCAGAAGCCTCAAGATGAAACGGCTGTTGAGCCCGAGCCCCAAAAACGTGATGAAAAGACGGGCAAACGCGGCCGTCGTCCACGTATCAGCAAGAATGCAGAAGGTGCTCCCGCAGAAACACAAACCGTTGCCGAAGAAACTCTTATTAATATTAATAAGGTGGAAGAGCCCGTACAAGAGCCTGCCGTAGAAACACCTGCCGAAGTCGCCGCCATCGAGAAAGCCGAAGAGGAGCAGGCACGCATGAAGGAGACAGAGCGTCCCGTCCGCGAGCAGGGCAACCGCAAACAGAAACGCAAACGTACACAAGAAGCTCCCGCCCCTGCCAGTGCAGAAGAGCCTGCCGAAACCAAGCCCGAAACCAAGCCCGAAGCTGTTGTTGAAGCCACCGAGCCTGTCCAAAACGCTGAACAGGAAGAAAACCATCGTCCCAACCGCGAGCAATACGAGCCGCGACGTGAGCAACAACCTGAACAGCAACCTGAAAAACGTGATTTTTTCGACAAGCAGTCCCGTCGCGAAGACCTGTTGACCAAGTTCGACAGCTCTGTGACTGCCGAAGGCGTGCTTGAAATCATGCCCGAAGGCTTCGGCTACCTGCGTTCGTCAGACTACAACTACCTGCCATCACCTGACGACATCTACGTCTCACAGTCACAAATCAAGTTGATGGGACTCAAGACTGGCGACACCATTCTCGGCGTCATCCGTCCCCCAAAAACCGGCGAAAAGTATTTCCCGCTTATCAAGACCGACCTCATCAACGGCAGAAAGCCCGAAGAGGTGCGCGACCGAATCCCCTTCGACTACCTCACCACCTTGTTCCCCAACGAGAAGTTCAACATCACGGGGCACAACGGATGCACAATCTCGACCCGCATCATGGACCTCTTCGCCCCCATTGGCAAAGGTCAGCGCGGCCTGATTGTAGCACAGCCCAAAACCGGTAAGACCGTCCTGTTGAAAGAAGTGGCCAACGCTATCGCTGCCAACCATCCTGAAGTCTACCTCATCGTGTTACTTATCGACGAACGCCCTGAGGAAGTCACCGACATGCAACGCAGCGTCAAAGCTGAAGTCATCGCCTCCACTTTCGACGAACCTGCTTCAAAGCATGTACAGATTGCCAACATCGTCCTCGAAAAAGCCAAACGTCTCACCGAATGCGGCCATGATGTGGTCATCTTACTCGACTCCATCACCCGTCTCGCACGCGCCTACAACACCGTCTCGCCCTCATCGGGCAAAGTACTCACAGGCGGTGTGGAAGCCAACGCGTTACAGAAGCCGAAACGCTTCTTCGGTGCCGCTCGTAAGATTGAGAACGGCGGCTCACTCACCATCCTCGCCACCGCTCTCATCGACACCGGCTCACGCATGGACGAGGTCATCTTTGAAGAGTTCAAGGGCACTGGTAACATGGAATTGCAACTCGACCGACGCCTGTCGAACAAACGTATCTTCCCTGCCATCGACATTGTGGCTTCAGGCACCCGCCGCGACGACCTGCTCGTCGACGAACGCACACTCGCGCGTGTGTGGGCTTTGCGCAACCACTTTGCCGACATGACGCCTCTCGAAGCTATGGAGTTCCTCAAAGACAAAGTAGCCAAGACCATCAACAACGAAGAATTCTTGATGAGTTTAGACAAATAATCATAAAAGAAATCGGGATGAGGCGCTGCCCCATCCCGATTCTTCTATAACCAGCTCAGTAACTTATTCCTCCGTCATCTTCAGTTTCTCTTCAAGCACTTTCAAGTCTTCCTTGGCCTGCTTGATTTTCTTCTCATACTCAGCACGCATCAGCTCGCTGTTCTTGCTGTTCGAGAAGAAGCCGATGTTGTTTTCCAGCACCGAGATTTCGTCGCGCAGCTTTTGGATACGGATTTGCAGTTTGCTGCCTTCCTTGCGCACACGTTCGCTGGCATTCGGGTCATCCTTCCAACCTTCCATCATCTCGCGGAATTCATTGGTCGAGGCTTCATTCCTGTTGCGGCGCATGGCATCAAACAACCCATCAATCAACTCACGATATTCCTTGTTGATGGCTTCCTTGTGGCGGAAAGGCACATGGCCAATTTCAATCCAGCGTTTCTGGAACGCCTTGATGGCATCCATATTTTCATTGCGGTTTGTGCTCAACTTAAAGGCCTTGATTTCCTCGAGCAAAGCTTTCTTGGCGGCCAGGTTGGTTTCTTCTTCGGTGCGACGGCCACTGAAGTGTTCGTTCTTGCGGTTGAAGAAAGTGTCGCATGCAGCACGGAAGCGTTTCCAAACCTTTTCAGTCTGACGCTTAGGCACTGGGCCGATGGCCTTCCATTCTTCTTGTATCTTCTTCAACTGCTCGGTGGCATTCTTCCAATCGGTCGATTCCATCAGAGTTTCAGCCTCAACACACAGTTGCGTCTTACGTTCGAGGTTCTCATTCTGCTTGTCTTTCAACGAGCCAAAGAACTCTTTCTTCTTTTGGAAGAAGGTATTCATAGCTGCCTTGAAGCGCGCCCAAACTTCCTCATTGTCCTTCCTGGAAGCAAGACCGACAGTCTTCCACACGCCGAAGATTTCGGCAAGTTCGTCCGACTTCTTCTGCCATACGTTGACGCTATTGTATTCACCTTTCAGTAAATCCTCAGCTTTTTCGCAAAGGGCTTTCTTGGCTTCGAGGTTAGCGTCCTGGCTTTCTTGCAGCTTGGCATAATGCTCGCGACGGATGGCGTTGATCTTATCAGAGGCTGATTTGAAGCGTTCCCAAATCTCATCTTTTTTCTCTTGCGGCACGGGACCGATCTCTTTCCAATCCTCATGCAGTTTTTGCAGGGCCTTGAAAGCCTTGGTCATCGACTTCTCATCAAGCAGCTCTTCGGCTTTCTCACAGAGTTCAATCTTCGATTCAAGGTTTTTCTTCATGTCAAGGTCGCGGAGCTCACGGCCGATGCGCACTTTGTCGAAGAACTGTTCCACAAGGAAATGGTAAGTGTTCCACAGGTTGGAATTCTCGGCAGCGGGAACAGGGCCGATTTCCTTCCAGCGGTCTTGCAAGGTACGGAAATCGTCATAAGTCTTCTTCAGAGACTCGTCGCTGGCGATGACGTTTTTCAGTTCGTCAAGGATGCCCTGCTTCTTGGCGAGGTTCTCCATCTTCTGTTTCTCAAGGTCTTCGTTCTGTTTGGCACGATTGGCCTTGAAGATGCCGAAAGCCTCATTGAAACGCTGCTCCAGCGGGTCTTCCTTGTGTTGGTAGCTTTCTTCAGAGCCACCGTTTTGCAGGAACTGCTGAAGCTCGTTGTCCATATCGTCCTTGTTTATCTTATTGAAATGGATTCGGATGGCTGCTACCTTGTCCTTGATGGCTTGAACCTCCGCATTCTGAACAGTTTCTTCAAGAATTTCCACCAGTTGAAGTTTATTCAACCCATCAAGCTCGTTGTCCTCTTCGATGATATCCTCCTCTTCCAATTCGGCATCGGTAGGCATCTCGATTTCAGGCAACGTCTCTTCCTGCGACACGGGCATCTCTCCAGCAGCGGCAGGCGATCCAGCAAGGGTATGCACCTCAACGTTCACCTTGTCCGGCAAAATGCTGGGTTGAATCAGCATGACGATTTTCTTCTTCTCGGTAGCATCAATAGTTTTCGTTACGCCTTTTTGCGTAACATTTTCATTCTCAATCCCTTCAGTAATTTCAGGGTTTTGATTCAGTTGTTCGTTGTTTTCCATTTCAATTCGTTTTTAGAGTGATACAGGGACAGTCTTGAAGCCTTATCCCGACCTATAGGTTCTACATATAAAGTCTGCAAATATAGGAATTATTTGAATAACAAGCTGTTTTTTAGTTTTTTTTGTTTTTCACAATCTATGAAAGCAGAATTATCATATTGAAAATCAGCTAAAAGACGATTCTTTTGAAAAAAAAGTTGCGAAATTGATTGCCATTAACAGAAAAATACCTATTTTTGCAATCGCAATTCACAGCCGAGGAGAGGTGGGTGAGTGGCTGAAACCAACAGTTTGCTAA
>R22__coassemble_663_pt1 | contig 20676 bp, 14 predicted proteins | sample R22__metabat2_low_PE_022 | metagenome-assembled genome bin R22 | reverse complement strand
CACAAGCGGACCATCTACACGGTGTGCTACATGTTCTCGCGCAACAAGGCCGAAATCGACGACCTGTTTCAGGAAATCCTCATCAGGCTTTGGAACGGTTTCGACAATTACGAGGGCAGAAGTACCGCGCAGACTTGGATCTATCGTGTGGCACTCAACACAGCCATCAACCAGGACAAGAAAGAGCGCCGGCGCATCGAGACCGTCCCGCTGACTGTGGACATCGACCCCTACGAGGCCGACGACTCCAAGACGCAGCAAATCCGCGAACTCTACGACCGCATCTCGCGTCTCGATCTCATCGACCGAAGCCTCATCCTGCTTTGGCTCGAAGGCATCAGTTACGACGAAATCGGGGCCATTATCGGCATCACGCCCAACAACGTGGGAGTGAGACTGGCGCGCATCAAGGAAAAACTGGTGAAAATGTCGAAAAACGAATGAAAGGGAATCATCATGGAAAACAACGAAAACAATAACCTCTCCGAATTAGACCAGCTGAAGGCCCAATACGAAACGCTGAAGCAGCAGTTCGACCAACAGGAAATCGTCAATGACAGGCTGATGAAGTCGTCTATCAAGAGCAACGTGGATTTCTATATGCGCTACCGTTGGAAACAATACCTACTCTATCCAGTTGCGCTCCTCTGCGGTCTGCTGATCACCAAATGGGAATTTGGCAACAATCTTTCGCTGAGGCTGTTTTGGATGTCCTATTGCTTGGTGAGCTTTGCCGTAGAGATGTGGATGCTGAGAAAATTGCACGTCAAAACCATAGAGAACAACGACTTACTGACGCTTTCCAACCAAGCCCGAAGATTCAAGAAACTCTTCACATTATTTACGATCCTAAGCGCTGTTCCCATGTTAATCCTAAGTGTGGGCTTGTTTGCTCATACTGGATACGATCACTTTCCAAGCTTTGGCAGATTCCTCGCTGTGCTTTGTTTTACGCTTGTGTTTTTTGTGGGAATTGGGGTGATTGGGTTTCGCCATGTAACACGACCTTGTGACGATATTATCCAAAAGATAGAGGCCTCAGAAAACCCAACGGACAAGAGAACGGGATTCGGCAGTAGGCAAAAGTGGTTCTGTGTCGCCATGTTTGTCATGTTCCTTGGCCTTGATGTTTGGGCCTATATGATTGTTGCTTCTCATTTGAAACTGCCCCCGATGTGGCGCACCGTGGAATATGTACGGGCTGCAGACGACCATTTGACGGAAGGGAAACTGGCAATCTGGGAAGTCTTTGCCGATACGGTCGTCCCCGAAAAGGATGTCCCAGAATTGCGGCAAATCTTAAATAATGATTCATATATTCTGATGGAAGGACGGCAGGAGGCAAAAATGGAAATTGGCGATAAGGCGATGCATAGCTGGAGACAAGACGAAAGTAACCCTAAGGGAGTGCAACTATATTTGCTGAAAAAGAACTCCCAGGAAGGTCCGGCAATCAGTTCGATGGCTATGGGAGGCAAGCCGATGGTGCAAAGGGTGGATGTAACCAAACCTCCCAAATACCCAAGCAACGGCTCCGTTCCGATAATCGTGTGGCTGACCCCCGAAGCAGGCCAACTATTGCGTGAATTTGCCAAGCATCTCACTGGCAAAAGAGGTGCCGTTTCCATCGATGGCGTGGTAGTTCAGGAATGGAAAATCATGAGCAACCTTGAGAATGGCTGTTTCTTCATCATGAGGGAATGGTCGTCGAAGGAGGAATTGGAAGCCTTCTGTGAACAACTGATTAAGCAATAAAACTCGAGATTTTGCGTTTGATAAACAATTAAAACTCATAATCCTATGGAAAGAACTATTGAACAGAAAACGAAAAAGCCGAAGCTTTTTAGATGGGCTTTATGGTGGGGGCTTGGCATCATTGCGGTTTGCATTACTATTTTAATAATTGAAGGTGAGGGATTGGAAGGGTTTGACACTCCAATGATGGATGCTATCTACAGAATGGTATATCGATTTGGCATTTTGCCTGTCGTTCTGTATATTGGCATCATTGGCCCAGTCATGGAGGAGTTTGTCTTCAGGTTATGGGGAAACGGGAAACTATGGACAGGCATAACATCCACAATTCTGATGGCTTTGTTTGCTCTTGGTGTTGGATGGTGGGTGTCTTTATTAACCGTAGTTTGCGGAGTCTCTATACTCGTCTGTTTCCGTGACGACAGGGAAAAGAAGTTGTTCTCTCTGATGCTGCTGTCATCGGTAGTGTTCGCAGTGGCCCATGCAGGCAATTACAATGGTGAAGGACAGGAATTCATGTTGTTCGTTTCTGTTTTGGAAAAATTCGGTTTTGGCTTGGTGGCTTCATATCTTGTGATCAACCACAATCTTTTCTGGTCGATTGTGTTTCATGTGGCAAACAATTCACTTCTGGCCATACCCGTTTTCATTGGCTTCAATTCCATCAATAATGAAGTGAGGGTCATCGAAAACGAAGATTTCCGCCTTGAGATGCGCACGGTGCTGGTTAAGGATAACACGTTGAACACGTCAAAACAATTTCAATATGGCACTACTGGCACTTATTTTGGGAATGTGGCTGTCTTTGCTCACCAAGCCATGTATTTTGATGTGACGGGCCAAGGTATTAATCCCAATTATGATACGCTCATTATGGCTTTGCCAGACTATGAAGCCTTCCCTTATTGTGATTTCAATCTGTCATTTAAGAAAGAACCCTTCAACTATCATAGGCTCCTCAACGCACTCGTAGCAGATGGTTTGATAGAAATAGACACGACGGTGACACAAGCATACAGGATGCACATAACCGACCCATCGAAGCTCGTACATGGCCAACCTGGAGGGTTGATGCCTTATAAAATGCTGATTGGGCTGATTCGTCAGAACATAGGCCTGCCGGTCTTTACCGAAATCCCAAGTGATGCTTATAGAGGGAGCTCCACAAATGCCTATGCAGGAAACAGCTTATACGATAGTTTGTATGTGAAGGACATTGGTTATTCGAATTACAGAAAGGATTACACCTTTGATGATTTGAGGACGATTCTCGAACCTCAAGGCATCGCTATTGAACCGACGGATAGGAAAATGACAGTTATTGCCATCAAGAACAAGTACCATCCCTTGGAGGAATTGGAATGATGATAGGTGTTGGCGCTTCTGCAAACGTCTGATGAATCAGGCTCTAGGGAACGACGAAGCAATCCAGAAAACAAACAGGCCTAGAGTCTGGATTGCTTCGTTCCTCGCAATGACGTACCCGTCGATAAAAAAACAAAAAAAAATCAATTTTTTTCTTGACATATTCAAAAAAGCTGTACTTTTGCGGTGTTCTAATAAACTAATACACTAATGCTAAATATTGCAGCACACGGATTGTCAAACAAAAGCGAAAAAAAAGGAAATGTTTTCCACAGGACATAACAAAAGCGGACATTCTGCGTATTACAAGAGCAAAAGTGTTGTGAGGCACCTAATTAATAAAAGGCGATGATTCGATTGGAAAAAATAAACAAGACGTATTTCGGAGCCCAGCCGCTACACGTGCTGAAGGGCATCGACCTTCATATCGAGGAAGGTGAGATGGTCAGCATCATGGGAGCTTCCGGTTCGGGGAAATCTACCTTGCTCAATATCCTCGGCATCTTGGACAACTACGACTCGGGCGACTATTACCTCAACGGCCAGCTGGTGAAGAACCTTACAGAGAACCAGGCAGCCGACATGCGCAACCAGTTGATTGGCTTCATCTTCCAGTCGTTCAACCTGATTCCGTTCAAGACAGCAATGGAGAACGTGGCCTTGCCGCTTTACTATCAGAACGTGAACCGCAAGAAGCGTAACCAGCTCGCTTTGGAATACCTGGAGCGTTTCGGCCTAAAGGAATGGGCCGACCACTACCCTAACGAGCTCTCAGGCGGACAAAAGCAGCGCGTTTCGATGGCCCGCGCCTTGGTGACCCAGCCTAAGGTTATCCTGGCAGACGAGCCTACCGGAGCCTTGGACAGCAAGACCTCAGCCGAAGTGATGCAAATCCTACGCGAGGTACACCAAACAGGTATCACCATGATCATCGTCACCCACGAAAGAGGCATTGCCCTCCGCACCGACAAAATCATCCACCTGAAAGACGGCGTGATTGAAAACATCGAAATCAACAACCCCGAAACCATCGACTTTACCCAAGAAATCAAATAATGGACTTCTGGCAGGAAATATTCATGGCCTTGAGCCGCAACAAACTGAGGACCTTCCTCACGGGATTCGCCATCTCTTGGGGAATCTTCATCCTCATTGTGCTGCTTGCGGCAGGCAATGGCATCATGAATGGTGTCAGCGAACAGTTCAGCGACAAGTCCACCAACGTCTATATGATTTTTAGCGGCGAGACATCCAAGCCTTTCAAGGGACACGGCACCAACCGTTCCATCATGTTCACCGACAAAGACATAAGGTTATTGGAAACCGAAGTCAGAAATATTGACCAAGTATCGCCTCGCATCTATTTCAACGGTTTTGCCACATTCAACGACAAATCGAGCAGTGTGTTTATGAGTGGTGTGAGACCTGTCTTCAAAGACATCAACAACGTCAAGATGATGGAAGGACGCTTCATCAACGAATTGGACGAAAAAAACAGAGAGAAAGTTATCGTTATCGATGAGTCCCTTCGGGACAAACTCTTTGATGAGGGCACCTCCCCTCTTGGACAATTTATTTTCATCAGCGGCATTGCCTACAAAGTCATCGGTGTTTGTGATAACCTGGAGTATTCCAGTGGCGGCAACGACTACGTACCCTTCTCCACCTTGAAGAATATCACCAGACAGAGCAAATACTGGATGCTGAATTTCATTGTCACAGGCTTGGAGACCAAAGAAGACAACGAGGCATTTACCGAATACCTACGCACCAAGCTGGCACATCTCCACGAGTTTGCCCCCGACGACACCTCCGCTGTCTACATCAGCAGCAGACAAGAGGAATACCTGCAAACCATGAAGATTTTCAACACCATACAACTCTTCATCTGGATTATCGGTTTCGCCATGCTCATTTCAGGCATCGTAGGTGTGAGCAACATCATGCGCATCACCGTGAAGGAACGCACCAACGAAATCGGCATCCGCAAAGCCTTGGGAGCCAAGTCACGCTCGATATTGGCCTCCATCGTTACCGAATCCCTGATTATCACCACCATCTTCGGTTACATAGGGATGTGGCTCGGCATGGTGGCGGCTGAAGTCGGGGGCAACATCTTGAGCAAAGTGCAGGAAAGCAAGGAAATCTCCCTGAACATCATACCCAGCATTGACATCCGCATCGTGCTGATGGCCACAGGACTGCTCATCGTCTGCGGTGTGTTAGCCGGCTTCTTCCCTGCCCGCAACGCAGTGAAAATCAAACCTATTGAAGCAATGAATTACAGATAACGCCCACGCACCATGTTCGACTTCGACGGCATACACGAAATTTGGCAGACCATAGCCCGCAACAAGACAAGGAGCTTGCTGACAGCCTTTGGCGTATTTTGGGGCATTTTCCTCCTCGTGGTGCTTTCGTCAACCGGCAACGGCTTCGAGAATGGAATGATGAAGCAGGTGGAAGGCGTGACCCCCAACACAGGCTTTTTTTTCACCAGCACCACCAGCGAGCCCTACAAAGGCTACCAAAAAGGCCGCTCATGGTCGATGCAGATGTCTGATATCGAAGCCCTCAAAGAGGCGTTTCCTTTCATCAAGGCCATTTCGCCCGAAGCCAGTGTCTATTCCTCAGAGGACAAAAACGTGGTCTACGGCAGTCGAAGCGGCAGTTTCACGGTGAAAGGCGTGATGCCTGAGTACAATGAAATTGAAAAGTCGAAGATCATGAAGGGGCGTTTCATCAACGAAACCGACATCGCTGCCAACCGCAAAGTATGTCTGTTGGGCAAAAAAGTCTATACAACCATGTTCGAAAGAGGCGAGAACCCGATTGGCAAAATGGTGAAGGTCAACGGCATCTATTTCCAAGTTGTGGGTGTAGCACGTTCCTATACCGATAACGTCAATATCAATGGCAGCGTTGACGAGTCAGTCATCTTGCCTTTCACCACCATGCAGCAAGTGTTCGCCTTGGGCGATAAGATTAATTTCTTCGCCCTCGTAGCCGACGACGACACGCCCCTCCCTGAAATTGAGGAAGATATCATGCAACTCATCAAGCAACGTCACGACATCGCGCCCACCGACAAAGACGCCATCCGATCCTTTAACCTGACAGAAATCTTCAAGGCCTTCAAGGGATTGTTCTTCGGCATCCATATCCTCATCTGGATTGTGGGCTTGGGCACCTTGATGTCAGGCATCATAGGTGTGAGCAACATCATGCTGGTGACCGTAAAGGAACGCACCCGTGAGATAGGCGTAAGGCGAGCCATAGGAGCCAAGCCCAAGAACATCATCACCCAAGTGCTTTCGGAAAGTCTGTTGCTCACCACCTTGGCGGGATTAGTAGGACTGTGCATCGGTGTGGGCATCATGGCCATCGTGGGAATGATTACTTCCAACATGCCCAGCGACAATATGATGTTCCAAGACCCATACATGAGTTTCAAGGCCGCTGTGTTGGCCACGATTATAGTGATACTATCAGGGCTTTTGGCCGGAGTGTTGCCCGCTTTGAGAGCCATTCAGATTAAGGCAATTGATGCGATTAGGGAGGAATAATTATGAAAAGAAACTACGGATTACGCAGATTTTACGAATATTTCTCGGATGAAATTTTGCAACTTCGTTGCAGATTGGTACGGATCTGTAGAAATCCGCAGCCTTGGCTGCCAAATTTTCATATTGGCATCTGTTTAATCCGTTTAATCCGTAGTTAAACAAAAACGAAATCATAAAATACAAATACCATGAAGAAGTTTTTCAAAATCTTGTTTTTCATCTTGTTAGGAATAGGAGTCATCTGGACTTTTGTCTATCTCTTCAAGAAATCGAGGCCACAGGAGGTCGAGTATGAAATCGTGGAGGCCCGCATCGACACGATTCAGAAATCCACAGTGGTCACGGGACAAATCGACCCTCGTGACGAGGTGGCCATGAAGCCTCAGGTATCGGGCATCATCTCCGAAATCCTCAAGGAGCCTGGTCAGTATGTCCAACAAGGCGAAGTGATTGCCATTGTGAAGGTCATCCCCGACGTGAGCAATCTTGCCGCTGCCGAGTCGCAGGTGCGTGTGGCCAAGATGAACCTCGACAACGTGGAAAAGACCTACCAGCGCCAGGAGAACCTGAAAGCAAAAGGCCTGATTTCCACCGAGGAGTTCGAGAAGTCGCAACTGGAATACCAACAGGCCAAAGAAAGCTACAACAACGCCAAAGACCAGCTGAACATCATCAAGGAAGGCATCTCGAAAAGCACGGCAGGCTACAGCAACACCATGATTAAGGCCACCATCTCAGGCATGATTCTCGACATCCCCGTCAAGGTAGGCAATTCCGTGATTAACTCCAACACCTTCAACGACGGCACGACCATCGCGACCATCGCCAACATGCAGGATATGATTTTCAAAGGCAAACTCGACGAGACCGAAGTGGGCAAGATTCACGAAGGAATGCCCATCACCCTGACCATCGGAGCCATGAATGACAGGCATTTCGATGCCGTGCTGGAATACATCGCCCCAAAAGGCACCCTGGAGAGCGGTGCCGTCTTCTTCGAGATGAAGGCCAAAGCCATCTTGCCCGACGATGTGTTTGTGAGAGCCGGTTATTCCGCCAATGCGGAGATTATCCTCGACAGAGCTGTTGGAGCCGTGGTCGTACCCGAAAGCTGCATCAGCTATGAGGACGGCGAGACCTATGTCTATCGCTGCATCAAGGAAGACCCACAGGAGTTTGAGCGTCAAAGCGTGAAGACAGGCCTTTCGGATGGCGTGAATATCGTCGTTACCGAGGGACTGGCTGCCGGAGACAAAATCCGTGGCAATGAAGTAACCAAAAACTAAACTGCCATGAAAAAGTTCACATTTCTTCTGCTCCTCATGGCTTTTGTTGGCTACACACACGCCCAAAAGGTGTGGACCCTCGACGAGTGTATCCAATATGCCCTTGAGAATAACATCGACCTGAAAAAGACCCAGCTGGCCCGTCAGCAGGCAGAATATCAATATAACATGAGCAAAAATGCTTGGCTACCCACCTTGAGTGCCAATGCAGGCGAATCCCTTGGTTTCGGGCAATCGCCTTCCTACACAGGCGTTTATATTTCCGACAACTCCTCATCGGCATCGTTTGGTGCCAACCTATCCTTGCCCTTGTTTGAGGGTCTGAGCCTTTACAACACAGCCAAAGCCGATGCACTCAACCTGCAAGCCACCGAGATGGATGAGAAAGCGGCCCAGCTCAACCTGAAACTCAACGTGATGTCATTTTACATGCAGGTGCTGTATGCCAAAGAGCAGCTTGAGATTGCCCGCAGGCAAACTGAACTCTCAACTGAACAGCTGCAAAAGACACAACAGCTCTTTGAGAACGGACGTGTGGCCGAAGCCGACGTGTACGAAAGCCGAGCCCAATTGGCCACCGACCAAGCCAACCTCACCCAGATGGAGACCGACTTGGCCCTCAGTTTGCTTACCTTGACGCAAACTCTGGAAATTGAGGATGGTGAAGACTTCGAGGTAAGTGACCCAGAGGCCTTCTTTGCCGACCAAAGTCCCGAGCTCGACACACCTCAATCCACCATCTCATTAGCCTTAATGAACCAACCCTCCATGGAAGCCGCACGGCTGCGTCTGCAAAAGAGCCACTATGACCTGAAAGTCGCCAAATCAGCGTGGTATCCCTCGCTGGGCTTTTATGCCGGATATTCCAACGGGCTGTACCATTACTTCTCAGACAACTACCCCAACACGCCTGTCAGCGAACAGCTGAAACGCAACAGCAGGGCGCAGCTTGGCGTTTCGCTCAACATCCCGATTTTCAACGGCATGAAGACGAAATATCGCGTAAAGATGACCGAACTCTCTATTGACGACCAGCAGCTCAACCTTGAAAACACAGCAAAGACCCTTCGCAAGGAAATCCGTCAGGCCTACGGCAATGCCAAAGCCGCACAGCAAAAGATGGCCGCCATGGAAAACAGCTTAGAGGCCTCACGCGTTGCATACGATTACACCAAAGCCGGCTACGACATGGGCAAAAAGACCCTGTTGGAGCTAAACGAGAGCAAAACCCGATTCCACAAGGCAGAATCCGACCTTCTGCAAGCACGTTACGATTATCTTTACCGATGCAAAATCATCGAATTGTATAGAGAGGCAGAATAAACGCAATTCTCAATAATTCAGATTGAACCACGTTATATATCCAGTCAAACAATAAAAACCGTTTTGTAAAAACAACCACTATGAAAAAGTCCATTTTTATTCTCTTCACTCTTATAGGATGCTTTGTTATGCCCGCTTTGGCGCAAAACAAGGTGACAGGAACCATCGTTGAAGAAGCCAACGGTAAAGGCATTCCTTTCGTCAACGTGGGTTTGTTCCGCCAGGCCGACAGTATCTTCGTCAGCGGTGCCGCCTCCGACGACAAAGGCCGTTTTGAGCTTTTGGCCCCTAACGGTGACTACCGTCTGCAAGTGTCAGCCATCGGTTTCCAAACCTACGAACAGATGCTGACGGTGAAAGGCAACCAAGACTTAGGGCAGCTGCAACTGGCCGAAGGTTCCACCAAACTCAGCGAAGTTGTCATCACCGAAAAACGCCCTTTGTTTGCCGTAGAAGGCGAGAAAACCATGTATAACGTAGCCGAAGACAACAGCATCCAAACCGGTACGCTATCAGATGCCTTGCAGAACGCTCCAGGCGTAGAGGTTGACGTCGAGGGCAACATCAGCCTTCGCGGCACTTCCAGCGTCGAGGTATGGATCAACGACAAGCCCTCGCACATGACTGCAGAGAACCTGAAGACCTATATCCAGACCCTGCCCGCCAACAGCCTCGACCGCGTAGAGGTCATCACCAACCCCTCGGCACGCTACGGCTCGAAGGCCGACGGTATCATCAACATCGTCACCAACGCGAAAGTACAGAAAAACGAGTTCTTCAGCTTCGGTGTGAATGCTTCGACGAGTCCCCACATAGGTCCTTGGCTGTCCTACGTCTGGTCGAACGAGAAACTGACCTTCAACGCCTACATCAATGGAGGCTATTCCACTTGGAAAGGCTACAACAGAGTCGACCAATCCCTGTTCACCGACTGGGGAGACTTGGCCAGCCACGAAATCGACTCCTCAAACTATTCCACCAAGAACTATAACGCAGGCGGTTACTTCAGTCTGGATTATGAGATAGACACCTCCAACAGCCTGAATCTCTGGCTCAGCTGCTGGCCAAGCTGGGGCAACAGCACCAACTTTAGCATGACAAGCCGTGAGGAATTCCTGCCCGACCCCTCGCTTACTGCCTATACCGAAAGTTCAAGCGCCTACGACCGGAACTTCTTTGCCAACGGAGGCCTGTATTATATGCACAAGTTCGACAACAAAGGCCACAACCTCTCTGTCAGCGTCAACGGTATGGGTTGGGGAGGCGCCAATGGTGGTGATGTGGAAAGACGGTTCACTTCTCCTACGGAGTACGCCCACATCTATCGCCAGGATGGCAGCGACAGCTCCATAGGTGTAGAAGGTGAGGTCGTTTACAACCGTCCCTATTCCGAAAACGGCGAAATCTCAGTGGGCTACACCGTGGGTTACGACCCCGAGCATGAGTATCTGAGAACCGACTCGCTGGTGGGACAAGATTGGGTGAATGATATTTACCGTACATACGAAGCCAAGTTTACCAACCTGAACAACGAGGCCTTCGTCACCGTGCAGCACAAGTTTGGCGGGTTTACCATCAAGCCGGGCGTGCGTTTCGTCAGCGAGCTGGTCAGCGGCGAGTATCCCAACACATTCCTCCCCAGTGATACCTCATACAATTTCTCGAAGCATTTCTTCAGCGTCAGGCCTTCGTTGCACCTCTCCTATCGCACCAAGTCGATGCACAACTTCAAGTTGAGCTACACGATGCGTATCGCCTCACCCAGTGCAGAACAGCTGAGCAAGTTCCCCTTGTATCACATGGACAACTACAGCACGGGCAACCCTAACCTGGAGCGCATCTATACCCATTCCGTCGAGGCGGGCTGGACCAAATATTGGGACAATTTCGGTTCAATCGGTGTGTCAGCCTACTATCGTGGCAAGACCAACGAAGTGAACACCATCCAGCTCTCCAAGTATCATTGGCTTTACGACCGTGTGGTAAAATACTCCTATCCCGTCAACGTGGGAAAGAGCTACACCACGGGCCTGGAGTACAACATGATGTACCGTCCGAGCGGATTCTTCAACCTGCGCTTCTATGCCAACCTGTACGACTCCTACATCTACACCGAATACGACGGGCAACCTTACGAGTCCGACAAATGGTCGTACAGTTTCCGCGTGAACCTTTGGGCCAAGCTGTGGAACAAACTGGAAGTGACCGCTTCGGGCTATTACAGTTCCCCGACGCAATCGCTGTTTAGCGAACGTCATGCCCACTACGGCATCAACGCAGGCCTGCGTGCCGATTTCTTCGACCGCAAGCTGTCGGTCTATGTCAACGCCAACGATATCTTCAACTGGAACAGCTTCGGCCAGAGCAACTACAGCCCCTACGTGCAGTCCGACTCCAACTACAAGTTCAACAGCCGCAGCATTGCCGTCGGCCTGACCTTCCGTTTCGGAAAGATGGAGCTCGAACAACGCGCCCGTCAAGGCGAAGGAGACTCGGGCAGCGCACCTCAGGGGATGAGTGGGATGTAATTATTGGCAAGAGTGCCGTCTAAGTCTTTTTTAAGCACTATATTTGCCAAGCACACAGCGCATTCCGTTTCAGAATCTTTAGGTTTCCAAGCCAACGTATAACTCACCTTGGCGCCAACCACTTCATAGCCTTTGTCCGTCCATTCCTTCAACTTGTCTTTGCCGGATGAGGACAACGCAACAATACTGAGCCCCTGCTCATTCAGTAAGTAGCCGTCTTTGTATTGCAGGCTGTCACCACTCCTAAGGCGTAACACCAAATCTTTGCGCCCTTTGAAATAATCGAGCCACACGTCGTGCATGTCCAAAGCAACCGATATGGACGGGTATTCAACGGGAGGATTTGTAACAAGGTAAAGGTTTCGTTTAGCACGGGTGAGTCCTACATAATATGTCCGCATATCATCAACAGCCCTCCCATCAGGTACGGGCGACAATAGATAAACGTTATCAAATTCACGCCCTTTAGCCTTGTGGATGGTACTCACAAATACCGACTTTTCGTCAGACGCAATAAAATCTTCTATTTTTGACTCGAAGATGTATTCTTGCAGGTCACTACAATAATAGGCTTTGTGGGTCACTTCAAAATCTGCGAAGAAGTGCTTCATGACGCTCAGACATGTACTCGACGCATACGTTTCAAGCAAGCGTTGTTTAGCCTCCTGCCACTTTTCTTTTGACACAGCCACTTCGTCGTTGTTGCCAAGCTGTTTTAAGAAATAACGCACTTCTGCAAGGTTGCCAAAGCGGAAACCATCCATCGTTTGGGCAACGGTAACATGCAGGCCGCGACGCTCCAATTCGTAAGCCACCTGCATGGCTTCTTCATTGGTACGAGTAAGTATAGCCGTACTTCCTTGAACTTTTATCTCCGCATCAAGCAACGATTTCAATGCGACCACCTTGCCCACTTGTCCTGTAACTGATTGGATAAAAGTTGATTTCATACGACCAGGTATGCGCCGCACAAAGCGGTTGGCACATTCAACAACGGCACTCGACGACCGATAGTTGTCAGTCATCTCATATAACTTGGCACCAGCTTGGCTGACAAGCGACTTCATATATTTGGAATCGGAGCCACGGAATGCATAAATGTTTTGGTCGTCATCGCCCACCGCTATGACACGCATTTCTTCGTTCTGCCGCATTAGCGCCCGAACCAACCGGAAGTCGTCGGCACCCATATCCTGTGCTTCATCGATAACCAACACACTCTTGGCTATCTTCGACTGTTCCACTTCACCTTTTTCAATCATCTCGGCAGCATGACCCACCACTTCTTCCGCCTCTTCAAGGCTACCTTGTTTGCCTATAAGGTCAAAACTGTAAGAATGAAACGTCTTAATTTCCACATAATGAGCAGCATTGCCAACCAAATCCATGAGACGTTTCTTGAACTCCGTAGCCGCTGCCCGCGAAAAGGTAAGCATCAGCAGTTGCTCATGCTTCACGTCTTCCAGCAACAAAAGCGAGGCGAGTTTATGAACCAATACTTTCGTCTTGCCACTCCCTGGCCCTGCTGCCACCACAATACACTTCGACTGCTTGTCGTCGATAATCTCACATTGACGATTGGAGAGTTCGCCAAAGAGTTTGTTATATTTTGCCGGTGTGATATTCTGATCAATCTGGACACGCCGTTCTTCCTTGAAATAGTGATTGATGAACTTGCGGAAATCCATCATGAAGTAGTCGTTGACAAAACGCAACGCCGCATCATAGTCACGCACCATCAGGTTGGCATATTCGCCCACAATATGAATCTGGCGTATGCGTTGTTTATAAAAATCATCCAATAAGCGGTACTGTTCTTTGCCGTATCGTGTGCGACGATCGGCAATACGGCCAATCTGCATTGTGTTGTAAATCACGATAAAGCCGCCTTCTATCTTCATCAATTCCGTTTTGGTGAGATAAAGCAAAGCCTCTTCGACATCTGCGATGGTAGGCTTATCCAGTTCAGCAAACATCGACCCTTGCTGGCTGGCGACGAACCGCTTGAGCAGCTCCACTATGGATAAGTTGACCAACGTTATCTCTTTTGTATTGTCCCGAGTGGCATTGAGCGCATCGACAATAAAGCGACAAATCTCTATGCGTCGTTCAAAGCGAGCTATCGTGACTTCCCGCGAAGCCTGCAAACAGACACTCATGCTCCCACTAAAGCTATGTTCCTGTTTATGGATATAGTCCTTTAACGACAGAAAATGAAGCAGCATCCTCAGCCTTTTGATGTTTGAATAGACCAAGCCCGCCTTTTGAGCCTCCTCATTCAGTTCTTTGTAGTTCACTCTTTGTGCTTCTTCACTAATGCGCTGCAAGAGGAATTGCTCTAACTTTATAATAACGTCAAGATTGCGTTGGGAAGTACTCTTGGATATCCAGGCCTGCATATCGCGGCTATCAGCCAACAAGCCTTCCTGGCGCATCAGATTAATGTTTCGTATCACCGTTGCTTTGCTTAACCCAAGGATATCCGCCAGATAATCGACACGACTCTCTGCTTCGGCACCACGACCTTCGGCAGTTGCATGTGCGCTGATTAGCGACTTGATGATACGGGCAGCTTCCTCGCGCGACTGTTCATCAAAAAGAGGCGACATCATCAGCTTTCGACGGGCCTCATCCATATTCTTCACAGTTATACCTGTAGCAAAGACATGAGGAGAGTTGCTGCCTCGTTGGATGAATCCTGCATCTTCCAAAGCTGCAACAGCAGCCTTTACACGCGTCTCTATGTCTTCCACCTCGTCGCCCCATCCTGCTTGACGGGCGATGTCCAATGGAGAGCAGCTCACCAGATCACGTTTGGCCGTAAGTTCTTTGACAGCCTTCCAAACCTGCTGGATTTCACTAATGCTCAACTTGGTCTGATTGAGGAGCATGAAATGCTTGTCAAGGTCATTGTCATCATAAAGCACGAAGCATTCGGCCTGCATCTGCGGGTCGCGTCCCGCCCGGCCAGCCTCTTGCACGTAATTCTCCAACGAATCGCTGATGTTGTAATGCACCACCAGACCTACGTCTTTCTTATCAACACCCATTCCAAACGCAGAGGTGGCCACGATTACCTGAGCCTCGCCGCTCATAAACGCATTCTGGTTCTTCACCTTATCGGCAGCTTCCATCTTGCCGTTAAAAGGTAATGCACGTATGCCGTCTTTTACCAAATGATCAGCCAATTCGCGAGTGTTGCGTGTGCGTGACACATAGACAATCGAAGAACAATTGTGGCCGAGTATAAGCGACCTCAACAGGTTATATTTCTCTTCCGGTGTATCAGCATGAAGCACAGAATAGCGAAGGTTTTTCCTTTCCGCGTTGGCTGCAAAAACTTTCAGCTCTAATCCCAATTTCGACCTAAAGTAATCGCAAATATCGCTGATTACCTTTTGCTTGGCTGTTGCCGTAAAACACGAGACCGCTATGGGATGATGCAGTTGTTTCTTTTCTTGCAACTGGCGAATGAAATCACCTATATACAGATAGTCCACCCGGAAATCATGTCCCCAAGCCGAGAAACAGTGTGCCTCGTCAATCACAAAACGCTCAACATTCCTGCCTAACAACAGTTTCTCGATGGTCTTGCTGCGAAGCATCTCGGGAGCGATATAGAGGATATTCGCAGTTCCTTCGACCACCTGATGGATAGCCACAGCACGTTCAATCGGATCCAAAAGCCCGTTGATAGTTACAACCTCGCTAATACCTCGCGCCGCCAAATTATCTACCTGGTCTTTCATGAGCGACTGCAACGGAGAAATCACCACCGTCAATCCATGTGTGTTACGGCCAGCCATCAAAGCAGGCAGTTGGAAAGTGAGGCTCTTGCCGCCACCTGTCGGGAATATAGTCAGCAATGATTCTCCACGAATGGCAGCCTCAACAGCCTGCTGTTGCATAGGTACGCCGTCAAAGATGCGGAACTCATGGTATCCGAAGAACTCCTTTAGACCGCTATGGGCATCTATGCGACTACGACAATAGCCACACTCCCCACACGATGTGTTGCGCAACATGTTCATCACATTAACCACCTGAGGATAGTTTCGCGTCACCCAAGCAGGCGTGATGGAGCAAACATCGTCAGTACTGATTATGGCCAAACAATAAGCCAGTTCTATTGGGTATTGTCTAACCAATGTCTCAAAATCCGCATGACTGCATACTTTTCCTTCAAACTCACTTAGAATCAATTGGCCCAAGATTGGTTGAACTCTCAAGAATCTATCCAACAAAGACCGTCGGGCAGAAGATGAATATTTGATATACCTGAAAAAACCGCTAAACTGGTCTGTACCATGAAGAAGCTGATAGTAGATTTCCTGTCTTTCATGTGATAATTGCCCCATGCAGCAACCTCATCATTCAGCAAATCGCGAGCCTTCACCGAATCGTTCACGGGATTGTTCAATTCATCCACTTGCAACTTATCATCCTTTACCAGATGGTGATAAGGCCGTTTGGGAAACAACAAGGGCGACAGAAACAAAGTGTCAACAATAGCGGGATTTCCCCTCAAGGGCGTGTATTTCAGGTCATGATTGATGATATTATGCCCACAAACCGTGTCGCACTTTGACACAAAGACATCGAAGTCGGCTTTGGAATGCGTATGCAAAACAGCACCGTCGTCCCTCAAAGCACCGTAATCCTCAACTTTCTTTGTATGCGGATTAACCTCTGTGTCAATATAAACTATCATGCCTTTTATTTTGCTAACGCCAGTTTGTTAGTCGATAAGGAGAAGAATGGACATTGCAAAAATACACAAAAAACAAAGATTCCGAAAAATAAGCTATCTTTGCAAGCGAAATCTTCCAATTATGGATAGTTACAGACTCTATAGCATTGGACATTCCAGTCAGACGCAGGATGAGTTTCTTGCGCTGCTTACCATGCATGGCATCAATTGCATTGTGGATGTCAGAAGTGTGCCTGCCAGCAAGTATGCGCCGCAGTTCAATCAGGAGGTTTTGAAAGGATTCCTAAAAAGGAATGGTGTACAGTACTTGCATTTTGGAGACGAGTTCGGTGCCCGACGTACTGACAGTTTCGGCAAGGATGGGCAGGTGAATTTTGAGTTGGCTGTCAAAACCCCCAACTTCCAACAAGGCGTAGCCCGGTTGATGAAAGGAATAGAGAAAGGCTACCGAATTGCGCTCATGTGCTCAGAGGCCGACCCGTTAGAGTGCCATCGCTTCTCGATGGTTTCGCGCTATTTCTTCGACCAAGGAATTGACGTGCAGCACATACTGAAGGACGGTGGTCTGGCATCTCATTCCTCATTAGAGAAAGAAATGATCAATCAATATCTTCATGCCCGCAAATACCATCTTCCGGAAATTGACCTATTGTTTGGCACCTATACTGAGGAAGAACAAAGAAAAGACGCTTATCAACTGAAAAACAGAGAGATAGGATATAAACCCGAAATACAATTGCAAGAAGAATATTGGCCATGATTACCTTATTCACCATCGGATTCACGAAAAAAAGTGCCGAGCATTTCTTTAACTTGCTCAGAAACAACGGCGTTAAGCAACTGGCAGACATCCGCATCAGCAACAGCAGCCAGCTGGCTGGATTCGCCAAAGGGAAGGACTTGGAGTTTTTCGTCAAGGAGATTTGTCATATCCCCTATAGACACATCGCTGACTTTGCGCCATCCAAGGAATTGCTCGACCAATGGCACAAGCAGGAAATGACCTGGAAAGAATACGAGAAGATATACATTCAATTACTCAAAGACAGAGACATTCTGCGCAAATATGGTATCAAGGCATTCGACGGATCTTGTTTCCTTTGCAGCGAAGACACCCCTGAGCAATGCCACCGCAGGCTGCTGGCAGAGTATCTGCAAGAGCACAGCTCTGAACAAGTCAAAATCATACACCTTATCTGACATTATGGATAAATATTTCATTTGTTTGGCCAATTCATACAAGCATGGAGGCAGGTGCATTGCCGGTATTGAAATCACCTTTGATGCCAACGGCAAACCATTTATCGCGCATCATCCCGACGGAAGACCTGTTTGGATTCGTCCTGTTTCAGACACCCCCGATGGAGCTATACCTACTGAAATCGCCCAAAACATCAAGATGTTCTCCGTCATCAAACTGACGGATGTGGTTCCCTGCCCAAAAAAAGCCCATGTTGAGGATGTGAGGTATTCTCAGATGGAATGTCGTCATGGTTCTTTCACACCCAACAATCAACTATTGCAACTTTGTCTTGACAAGAAGCACCAAAACATCTTCTATTATCAAGGCAAGGCGGTCTCCGCCCAGATGGTGGAACGACTCGACTATTCATTGATGTTAATCAAACCCGACGAGGCGGAGGCCTATATTGACGAAAGTAGGGAAAAATCGAAATATCGGATGAGGTTCTCCTACTATGGCATGCATCATGATTTCTCCATAACTGACCCTGTATTTCTTGAAGCTTTCAGAGCAAATCCAGAACTCGGTACCGACCTGAAGGACGTGTATCTTGCCCTCTCGTTAGGTATGGAATTTGAGGGCTTTCATTTCAAGCTGGTGGCGGCTGTAATTCAAATCAAAGATGCAAAGATTGAATCTGAGCATCCTGTGTCGAACGACTGGTTTGAAGACTACGAAAAGGAGATGGTACGCCTTATCAATCAGAAACAAACTATAGAAGAACAAATCGCAGCCCTACGTGCGAAACTCATCGAACAAATGGAGCTGCATCATTCAAAAAAGGTGTCCTCCAAGCAGCTTACAGTCGTCTATACTCCCGCAAGAACCGTAATGCAATTCGACAGCAAAACCTTCCGTACAGAAAACGAGGCACTTTATGCACAATACTGCAAGCCGCATGAGAAGGAGGCCTCCATCGTGGTGAGGAGAACTGTGCAGAGAGCATCCGATTGATTCAATCCAATATGGTTTACTTTTTCCATCAAATCAGTTCACATCACACATCCTCAACCTTCCTCTCCCTTCTCTCAACTTCCCCAACTGACTCTAAACTCTGAACCCTACACTCTACACTTTCAAATAACAGTCTCACAAAATCGAAAAAATAACACAACATCTAATCCTTATCTATTCCCTGTCAATCTTTTTCGGTTTCTTTATTTCCTCATTATTAGTTTATACAAGTTCCTGTCCCTATGATTCTCAGTCCCTGTGGAAAATTAAAGCTATTTTTTTGCGACAAGTATTATCCAACGACCTCCTTTGTCTGGGCCATCATGACTGATGATACCCTTAGCCTTTAAGGTATTTAAATCACGACGTATAGTCCTTTCGCTGATGCCAAAGAAAGTAGCAAGTGTTGCGGACGTTTCCTGGACATTTTCTAGGACATTTTCTAGGACATTCAATTGTCCCGTTTCTATCATGCGTTTCACAATAAGGTCCTGTCGCTCAGTTAGTTTTTCTAGGACATCTTCTAGGACATTGGTATTCTTTTGCAAACCATTAGCATTCCTCCTCATAAAAGTCACCCTCACACCGCCATCCACATTCTCAATCTTGGGCATCGGCAATCCCGCACTCTCGAAACCCTCTCGTATCTTCTTGTAGCCGCGTCCCCAGGCATCGATGAAGCCGGCCTTGAAGAAAGCATTTGCAATGTTTCTGTTGCGCGGTCGTGAGGGATGCTGTTCCAACAGCGTTTCGGGGGTGAAGCCCAGAGGCAACTCTCCCTCGTTCCAAATCTCGCAGTAGTCGTCCCATACGTGCATCTGGATATGAACACCAGCATAGTCCTTATGAATGATGGCATTGTATAGTATCTCGCGCAACGCCTCCTCGGGAACCTCCAGTTTCTCGATACGGTTCATCCCCTTGAAAGTGATAGGCATTGTCAGGTATTTCGACTTCAGCATTTCAACAACCCTGTCGGCCATCTGGATAATGTTACCTTCAATCACATCTTGCGTAATTAGGTTGGATTCGCTTCCGCTGAAACGTCCTATATGGAATCGCACGCTGGTGAAATAGCGCTGCGGTTTCTTGGCAAACAGCAGTAGGGCAGCATTCTTGAGTTTGCCTTCATCATCAACCAGGTTCAGGTTCTGAAGAAGCATCTCAATAGGTTCGTTACGCTCCTCATCGCTGACACGTCCGTTTTCATACCCCTTGCGCAGAAAATAGTCGATAGCATTCTGATCCAAATCCTCTATTGTGGCACGCTCGTTCGTGATATCATCCCATGAGCGTCCCATCTTCTTCAGCACGAACTGCTGCAGTGCTGGGCCTCGCAGTTCTTGCATCGTACTACCCGATCGGTAGTAATACTTGCCCCTGTAGTTGATGGGAATATTGCTGGGTTCCACCACCACCTCGATATATTCCAAACCTTCTATTTCATATAGGTTCACATCCGCCACGATGCCCATTGTGGTGACAATCTTGTTGGGGATGTCCTCCATCAGTCGGTCGACGTTCTCCAAGCCAATCACCTCGTGGTCGTCGTTCACACCGAAGTACATCACCGCCCCCTGTGCATTCGCAAATCCGCAAATCCACTCCAGGTATTTATCGTGCCAGCTGCTTTTATACTCAACGTTCTGGCTCTCTCTTGCTTTTATCTTTGCCATATTCTTATAATGTCCTTATTACATTCGATATTACATCTTATTTCATACATCATGCATCTTCTACTCACCTCTCTCAATTTCTCAACTGACTCTAAACTCTGAACCCTACACTCTCAAATTCACGACGCAAAGATACAACGAAATTGTTGCTTTTGTCATAGGAGCTGATAATTTCAACGTTTTGTTCATCAACATGTCAAAGAACGGAGTGATCATCACGCTGCAAAGATACAGCATCTATTCTTCGCCCGCAATTGATTATGGTTGCA
>R22__coassemble_642_pt1 | contig 21341 bp, 20 predicted proteins | sample R22__metabat2_low_PE_022 | metagenome-assembled genome bin R22 | reverse complement strand
AAGTACAACCTTTTCCCTAACTGACAATGACTTTTTTCATTTATTTTTTATCGTACAATACAATTCTCTGACTATCAATACAGAAAATTTTTATCATCAATATCTATTCTCACAAATACGACACATTATTATATTAATAAAAGAGATGGCGACCTTCTCAAGCCGCCATCCCTTACACTAAAAAGCCGTTTTACAGCTTACGTGCGACTTCTTTCTCTGTGTATCCTTCGATAATGTCTCCAACTTTGATGTCGTTGAAGTTCTCAATATTCAAGCCACAGTCCATGCCTGCCGCTACTTCCTTGACATCATCCTTGTAACGTTTCAGTGAGCCAAGCATACCCGTGTAAACCACGATACCGTCGCGGATGACGCGGATCTTGGTGTTGCGCGTCACCTTGCCGTCCAAGACCATACAGCCAGCAATGGTGCCCACCTTGCTTATCTTAAAGGTCTCGCGAATCTCGAGATTACAGGTGACCACTTCCTCAATATCCGGCGCCAACATACCTTCGATAGCGGCCTTGATCTCTTCAATGGCGGTGTAAATGATAGAATACAAACGAATGTCAATCTTTTCATTCTCTGCCATCCTACGAGCCTGCGCCGTAGGACGCACATTGAAGCCCACGATTACGGCGTTGGATGCCGAAGCCAACATAACGTCAGATTCACTGATGGCACCCACCGACTTGTGGATGACATTGACTTGAACCTCTTCAGTAGAAAGCTTCAGCAAGCTGTCGGCCAAAGCCTCAACGGAACCATCCACGTCAGCTTTAACGATGATGTTCAGTTCCTTGAAATCGCCAATGGCGATACGACGTCCGATTTCGTCCAAAGTGATGTGCGGGCTGGTGCGACGTGTCTGCTCTCGTTGCAGCTGTTCACGGCGATTGGCGATGGCTTTCACCTCACGCTCGTCAACCATCACATTGAAACTGTCGCCAGGCATAGGAGCACCGTTCAAACCAAGCAACAGCACGGGTGTTGATGGGCCAGCTTCCTTGACAGGACGATTATGGTCATCAAACATAGCTTTGACCTTACCATAAGTTGTGCCAGCCAGCACCATGTCACCAATTCTCAAAGTGCCATTCTGCACCAAAATTTTGGCAACATAACCACGACCCTTGTCCAAAGCCGACTCGATGACCGTACCTTTGGCCAAACGCTTTGGATTGGCCTTCAGCTCAAGGAGCTCTGCCTCAAGCAGCACCTTTTCAAGCAAAGCATCAACGTTAAGACCAATCTTGGCAGCGATTTCCTGATCTTGGTATTTTCCGCCCCAACTCTCAACAAGGATATTCATATTGGCCAACTGTTCACGAATCTTGTCGGGGTTGGCTGTGGGCTTATCAATCTTGTTCAGTGCAAACACGATAGGCACACCAGCAGCTTGTGCATGGTTGATGGCCTCAACGGTCTGTGGCATCACGCTATCGTCAGTGGCGATGACAATAATAGCCACATCGGTAATTTTGGCACCACGGGCACGCATAGCAGTGAACGCTTCGTGACCAGGGGTATCCAGGAAAGTAATCTTCTTGCCGCTCTCGGTAGTCACCTCGTATGCTCCGATATGCTGGGTGATACCACCAGCTTCACCGGCCACCACATTGGTGTTACGGATGTAGTCAAGGAGCTTGGTCTTACCGTGGTCAACATGACCCATGACGGTGACAACAGGTGCGCGAGGCACAAGATCTTCCTCGTGATCCTTCTCATCAGTTTCAGCAATGGCCTCTTGCACGTCGGCGCTGACGAAATCGACTTGGAAACCGAACTCTTCAGCCACCACCGACAAAGCTTCCGCATCAAGACGTTGGTTGATGGAGACAGGCATACCAAGGCTCATGCAAGTGCCGATGACTTTCACCACAGGAACATTCATCATCGTGGCCAATTCGTTGGCAGTAACGAACTCTGTGACTTTCAGAACTTTCTTTTCCTCTTCTTGACGCATCATCTCCTCCATCATGGAACCTGCCACCTGCTGACGTTTCTCACGACGGTGTTTAGAGGTCTTCGATTTACCCATAGGCGACAAACGGGCAAGAGTGTCTTTAATCTGCTTCGAGATTTCCTCGTCGGTCAGTTCAACCTTCTCCTCTCGCTTGTTTTTGCCTTTATCCTTCTTCGATAACTTCGGATTATCTTTCGGGCCTTTCTTGTTGTCACCGCCACCACCCTTCTGACCTTTTTCCTGCTTCTGACCTTTACTTTGACCCTGTTGTTTGGCCGTAGGATCGACAGGGTTCTCAGAAGAGCCTTCGGGTTTGCCGCTAATGCGCTTGCGTTTCTTCTTTCGTTCAGGTGTAGCCTTGGTACGGTTCTTCTCATCAGGCAACTCTATTTTGTCCAAAATCTTAGGACCTTCAAGCTTCTGCACCTCTGTCTTAATAAACCTCGGCTCGTTGGGTTGATGTTCCTTCTTTCCAGCAGTTTCCTCAACCTTAGGGACAGGTTGAGACTTAGGTTGCGGCTTGGATTGTTGTTGCTTAGCTTGTTTGGGTTGCTCCTGTTTGGGCTGTTCCTGTTTCGGTTGCTCCTGTTTCGGTTGCTCCTGCTTGGGCTGCTCTTGTTTCGGTTGCTCCTGCTTAGGTTGCTCTTGTCTGGGAAGTTCCTGTTTCGGTTGCTCCTGTTTGGGCTGTTCTTGTTTAGTTTCAGGCTTCTGTTCCTTCTTGGCCTGTTCCTTGGGCTTCTTTTCAGAGCGTGATTTAGGATTGAGACTATCAAGGTCAATTTTGCCAAGCACCCTCAACGAGGTGCCTTCTTCTTGTGCGGTCTTACCCACAGTAGGTTCTTGAGGCTTCGTTTCGGTTTTCTTAGTCTCAACTTTTTCCACTTCCTTAGTTTCTTCGGGCTTTGTCGGGATGATAGGCGAAATGGTGTTGGAACGGATAATGACCTCTTCCACCTCATTATCGTCTTGCTTTGGCGATGACGATGATGCCGAATCAACGGAAACAGACCCACCCTTGTATAAGATGTTGCCCAATTTCTTGGCTTCATTCTTCACTTCCTTCTCGCCCTGATATTCCTTCACGATCAGATCATACATCTCTGCCGTGAGCTTCGCGTTAGGCGACGAGTCCACTTGGAACCCCTTCTTGGCAAGGAACTCCCTTATGGTCGACACGCCCACGTTGAATTCTTTTGCCGCTTTCGACAATCGAATAGTAGTGTTAGCTTCTTCGGACATAGTTTCTTTCTCTTTGTTTCTCGTTTATTTATGGATTAACAATGCCTTGGCATCATTCGGCATCGGATTCAAATTCAGCTTTAAGGATACGGAACACGTCCTCGACCGTGTCCATTTCAAGGTCAGCACGTTTGGCAACCTCTTCAGGGGTATAGGAGAGCACATTCTTGGCTGTGTCACAGCCCATTCCGACGAGTGCATCGATAACCCATTGGTCGATTTCATCGGCAAATTCTTGAAGGTCGACATCTTCTTCATCAACATTGGCTTCGCTGTTACGGTACACATCGATTTCATAACCAGTCAGCTTACCAGCAAGTTTGATATTGTATCCTCCCTTACCGATAGCAAGGCTGATCTGGTCGTTCTCCATATAGACGTTTGCCATCGTATTGTCGTCGCTGATGCGAATCTCAGTAATCTTAGCAGGGCTGAGAGCACGTTGGATGAAGAGTTCCGGATTAGTCGTCCAGTTAATAACATCGATGTTTTCGTTACGCAGTTCACGGACAATGCCATGAATACGCGTGCCTTTCATACCGACGCAAGCGCCAACGGGGTCAATGCGGTCGTCGTAGCTCTCAACAGCAATCTTGGCACGTTGTCCAGGTTCACGGACAATCTTTTTCACTGTGATGAGGCCATCATAGATTTCGGGCACCTCGGCTTCCAAAAGACGCTGAAGGAAGATTTCTGACGTACGTGACAGGATAACTACTGGCGAGCCGTTGATGTTTTCAACACTCTTCACAATGGCACGCACCGTGTCACCTTTCTTATATATATCGCTTGGAATTTGCTCCGCACGCGGCATAGTCAATTCTATGCCCTCGTCATCAACAGCGATGAGCTCACGTTTCCAAGCATGAGTTACCTCGGCAGTGATGATATCACCCACCTTATCCTTGTATTTCTGGAAGATGTTTTCTTTCTCATATTCAAGCACTTTAGCTTGCAGATTCTGACGCAAGGCAAGAATGTCTCGTCGGCCAAAAGTCTCAATCTTCAGTACTTCACTCACATCGTCACCAACTTCAAAATCAGGTTCTATCTTGATGGCATCCGACAGCTTGATTTCGCGTGCAGGATCCTTCAACTCGTTATCTTCCACGACGGTGCGGTTGTGATAGATTTCAAAGTCACCCTTATCAACATTCACGATAATGTCGATGAACTCTTCGGTGTTGGTGTTGAATTTCTTGTCAAGCATACCTCTGAACACGTCCTCGATGATGCGCATCATGGCTTCACGGTCGATGTTCTTAAATTCCTTGAACTCGGAAAATGTTTCGACTAATTTGTAGTTGTCCATTGTATATATTTTGTTGTTTGGTATTTGTCCAATTTATAGTTGCGCGACGCAGGACTGCGAGACGCGCTACAATTCAAAAGATAATTGCGGGTTTGATTTCAGTGGTTTTGCGGTCAAAGAATAAATTGACAAGCTCTTCAGCGGGCTTCTTCTTAGAGGATTTCTTAGGCGTTGGCTGGATTTCCACCTTTTCCGCATCGAAACTGACCATTTTGCCCTGCAATTTGCCAGCCTCCTTCGTCTTCACCTCCACATCCTTGCCCACATATTTATGCAGTTGACGGTCGAGCTTCAAGGCACCCGTCAAGCCGTATGACATCACATTCAGTTCGTAGTCTTCCACGTCGCGGTCGAGTTTGCTTTCAATGTACCGGCTGACTTCCACACAGTTGTCAATATTGACAGCAGTGTCGGAGTCTATATAAACCTCTATCACATTGCCTGGCTTCACTTTCACGTCCACCAAGAAGCGGTCGCTGTCAGCAAGAGCTTCGTTGGTCAAGTCTGAGATAATGTCTTTAGTAATCATTTGTGTTTTAGCTTATTGTTATAACAAAAAGACCCGTTACTCAAAGTAGCAGGTCTTTCTTCCACCTTAAGTTGTCGAGCAAGGATTCGAACCTTGACAGGCAGAACCAAAATCTGCAGTGCTGCCATTACACCACTCGACATCATTCATTTCTGAATGCGGGTGCAAAAGTACGACTTTTTTAGTTATGTGCAAGTGTTTTTTTCATTTTTTTGAAAAAAAGTGAAACTTTCCTGATGACAAGAGTTCCCCATGCACCGTCATTACCTGTTCCAAAAGGGCATCGTCTTCGTCGTCATTGTCATGCTCGATGATAAAAGTAGCCTTTTTACGTTTCTCATTTTCAGCCCATTGCATAGCCATACGCTCTCTCACCATCTCTTCATCACAATGGTCGCGGAGCATCACCCGGCGCAGTCGGGTCTGCTCCGAAGCCGAAACCAAAATCACAGCATCAAAACGATTCTCCAAATGCTTCTCGAAGATAATAGCCGATTCATAGAGCACGTATGGTGCATCTTGTGCATCAGCCCACTCATCGAAATAAGCATTCAACGCAGGATAAAGCAATTGCTCCACCTCATGCATGGCTTCGATATCGTTGAAAATGATTTCAGCCACACGCTTTCTATTCACGGAATTGTCGTCAAAATAAACATCCTTTCCAAAACGTGCTTTCATCGCTTCACGAACATCTTCGCGCTCATACAGCCGTTTGGCTTCCTCGTCGCTGTTGAACACAGGAATGCCGATACGCCGGAAGAGTTGACAAACCCACGACTTGCCACTGCCGATGTTGCCGGTAAGTGCTATTTTTTTCATTGCACGATGAGATATTCCACCTTCTCAGGTGTGGTGGTAAGCACTTGCACATATTGAGGCCACAATGTTAACCGGACATCCAGCAGGGAATTCAACTCGTCAAGCTGTGTTTTGTCGGCCTCGGCATGGAACAAATCAGGAGTGAGGTTGGGGTAATCCTTAATGGCTACGAGGCATTTTACCGTCACCGCTTCAGGGAAGAAACGTACACGTATTGGATCAGGCTGCGCGATTGGCACTATCACATCGGCTTCGGTGAACTTCTCCACCTGCACTGTGGCACTGACGCTATTCACATCAGCATGAATCTTTCCTTCCCATAAATTGAGCGGCACATCTTCTGTGAAGCTTTCACTCACATTGGACTTGGAGAGCGGTTTCGTCTCGATGTATTTCAAAGTGTCGATGATTTCTTCAGGCCCGTAAACCATAATTGACGACGGTTCGAGCACAGGGATGCCATAGACACCGTATTGCCGCTGAGGGCGGATATCTGACGACAATTCAACAGGTACCAGTTTCGACTTCAGCGGATCCATATTGAAATACACCTTGGCATCATTCATTGTCAAATCGGCAGCGTTCACATCAAGCAACTCAGCGACACGTTCTGTCACATAAAGACTGCTGAAAGAATAGGTATTGCCATTTTCAAGGCGATAGGGCACCTCGACTAAAGGAAAACTTACCACACGCTTATGCTCACGGATCATTTTATATCGCAAAGTGTGGAATCCGTCGGTAGTCAACGAGAGTTTGACAGTCTGCTCAGGTGATGAGAGCCATTTGTCGACAGGCACATCTTCAATATGCAAGCTGAAAACTGTCTGCGTAGTATAGTCCTCCGAAAGCTTGACAAACAGCCAAAGCGTCGTCGAAATGACGAGGAAAACCAAAAAAGTGAGAATGGACTGGTTCTTCATGGCTTAGCCCTGAGCCTGACCCACAGACGAGCTGTCCTTGACAAGGGCGGTCTTCTCAATTTCAACTTCCACATTGGGAGCGATGGAGAGCATTACGGTGGTTTCCTTCACTTCGGTAATTTTGCCGTGGAAACCTCCGATTGTGACGACCTTGTCGCCTTTCTTCAGTTCATTGCGGAATTTTTGTTCTTCCTTAGCCCTCTTCGATTGCGGACGAATGAAGAACAGCCAAAAAACGACGATGAGCAAAATGATGAAGATGAGGCTCGACCACATGGAGCCACCTTGTTGCTGAACTTGGTCTTGTAAAAGAATAAACAGTGTGTTCATATTCAATAATTTAATCGATTAATATTGGTCTGGGGTCTTAACGAGGGCTTTCAGGCGAAGCACCGTTCGATTGGGATTCGTATTGCTGACGACTGTCAAAGTACGGGTCTGCACACCATGATGTCCTTTGCTGTCGTAAGTGGCTTTAATGGTACCTTGCTTGCCTGGCTCAACAGGGGTACGCGAGAAGTCACCGATAGTGCAACCGCAACTGGTCTTGACGTTACTGATGATAAGCGGCATGTTGCCTGTATTGGTGAAGTGGAAAGTATAGGTAACACGCTCGCCTTGAAGGATGGTGCCAAAGTCGTGCTCCGTCTTTTCAAAAGTGAGAATAGGCATCTTGTCGGAAGGCTGAGTTGCCGACTTGGGATTGGTGACAAGGTCTGTCGAAATCTTACCTTCTTCACCGTTGTTGTTGCAAGAAGTGAGAAGGCACAAAGCCAAAAACAAAATGGAAAGCAAATGCTTCATATCAGTATATTATTGTTGTCGTTGAGCAGTCACAATCATCACGGAACCCTGATAAGTGGCATCCTGTTTCAGGCCGTGACATTTCAATACGTAGAAATAGGTGCCATCAGAGAGGCCACCGCCGTCCCAGTCATTCTGGTAGTCCTTGGAGTGAAAAACGACTCGACCCCAGCGATTGAATATGGTCAAATCCGAAGATTCATAATAACGGTTCAGCGGCTCATAATTCTCATATTCCAGCACATCGTCGCGGCTGTTTTTTGGATCGCCGCCCGTTGAGCCTCCGTTGCCACCACCATTGTCGAGAGCGATGATGAAATAATCATTCACTCCATCTCCATTGGGAGTAAAAACATTAGGGATCTTAAGCTTAACCGGTTCCACAAGGATGGTCTTATAATAAGAGGTGTCACAACCTTGAGGATTGTACACCTTCAGCTCGGTAGTATAGTTGCCGGTCTCTACATAAGTGAATCGCGGATTCGGTTCGGTGGACGTGAGATTATATGTCGCATTCAGAATCCAGTAGAAATTGCTGACCGCTAAGGTATCGGCAGACTTATTCTCAAAGGCATAGGTTTCGTGAGGGTTTTGCAGGTAGACCGTATCGCCCGGGTCGGTTGTAATCTCTATCACAGGATTAGGATAGGCCTTCAGTTTTGTACTGTCCCATTGAATGCAGCCTCTATTGTCGGTTACCTTGATTCTATAGTACCTGAATGCCTCAAGGCCCATAGCCAAAGAATCGCAGCCTGGTGCAATATGGAGCGGGCTGACATCCCATTGGTACACGAACGGCTTGGCATAGACAGCCGAACGCGGATCCACCCATGCGATGGCCTGTGCATTACGTCCATTCTCCTCTTCACGGTTGCTGCACGTAAGTTTTACCTGACGAAAATCTATCTCGAACATAGGTTTTACCCCAATGGTAATCCTGGGATAAGGATCGCAAACGAGGACTGAATCCTGATCGAATATTTTCACCGCATATTCAATCTCATAGATATCCGCTGAACCAGATGCATGAGCTGGTCTAACCGGTTTTGTTCGCAACGTATTTCTAGTTTGACCATCCAACAACGTGTTGTCTTGATACCATTGGAAAGTATACTGATAGTAGTCGGGGACGCTAAGTACGATTTCAGTTCCACTGCACACCGGTATCTCCACGTTGCAGGTGATTTCGCACGGGTCTTGTGCCTTGGCGAAAAGCGCACAAAACATCGCTGTAAAAAGTAGTAACGCTTTAGTTATGACGGGGTTGTTATTCATTATCAAACGAAATAGATTGCAAAAATAAGAAAATTCCTTTGAAAAACGCATTTCTTATCCGAATATTGTATTCAATACTTTACGAGTTTGACCGTCTTCTCCATTTGGACAGGCTTACCATAGTTTACCACATAGACACCTGGAGTCCAACTGCTTATATCGATTTCTACGGATTTATAAAAACGGATTAAAGGTATCATGCGGTTACCAAGCAGGTCACATATCACGACATCCGTAAAGCCTAAACTTTCAGAATAGACAGTGACTTTATCGTTGGCTGGGTTGGGATACACGCCAGGTTCCGGTTCGGGTTCCGGCGATTCCGGCAGTTCTGCATTCCATGCCGCCAGCCATCCATGCGCATTGGTGGCACAATCAGAGCGAAACTCAAGGCACATTACATTGCCCGAAGCCTCCACACGGCCCGGGCTCTTTGTGTTCCAACGACCAATTTTGGAGGCATACACATTGTCACCATCATAAATCCACAGAAAATCGTAGTCTTTTTCCAACTGGAATTCCTCGAAATCGATGCTGACCTTGGATTCCTCTGGGCCTCGTATGACCCAAATCTTGCGTTCGTCATCTCCATATTCCAAGTGGCTGATTCTTCCCGAATCGCCTTCCAAAAACGTAACAGAAGTGCCTTCGTTGATGAGCTTGTAATAATAGTTCCAGTCCCAAAACGGTCCTGGATCGGTGTGCGACTGGTCAGGATAGTGCTGGTGTCCCCGAATCTTGGTGCAAGCATTAGAGCCACCAAGACTATGCACGCCAATATTAAGACAAGTACCATTGTCGAGAGTATCACGATAGAAGGTACGATGTCCATCGATGCTCTCATAACGAGAGCAGATGTTTCGCACCAGATTGGCTGAAGATTGATACATCTCGTCGGTGAAAAAACTCCAAATGTTACCGTAGGCCTCATGTTCAATACCGATGGTATAGGCGTTGGCAGACCGGGCGTGCCAGGCTTTGTCGGCCTCACGCACCATCTGCGTCACCTGACCATCAGACGAACGAATGACGTAATGTGCTGAAACACTTGCATCACAGTTCTGGAACCAGCTGATACAACCTGGATATGAGCCTTCGGTGTAATGAATCACAACACCGCTGACGGGGTCGGTACGCTGACTGAAATTACAGTCGGGAGCCGGTTTCCAGATAGCATACGGATAATCGCTGCCACGAGCAACTTGTAGACCCTCCGCCGAAAGCAATTCGTAATATTCAGGAAATGTGACTTTCAGGTCTATGTGATAGTTCGGAAAGCCAAACTGCCCGGCATATTGCACGCTGTTCAAGAATGTACACACCGAATAAAGCATAGACTGCATAGGGAAAACATCTTTCTCCTCTCCTATCGGCAATTCGGAAAGTTGTTGGACGACAGAAAGATAACCGTTTGCTTCGGTAGCTTTGTCTTCATTAACCAAACGTTCGAAAGCCTTGGCATAGGCCATAACGTTTGATGCAGGACTTTCAAGAATTTCCGCCTCAGAAATGCCCGAAAGCTCAGCTACAAGATGCAGGTTTTCACGAAAATAGCCTTTGCCGTCCATCACCAAACCCATCAAACCATAGGCACGCGGCATGGCATTGGGGGTGTCGTGAAAATAGTTTTCATCCGTAAGATGATGGCATTGCGTATTGGTGAAAGAAACCGCCTCCAACCAACCTCTCGGTATTTCGGGGCAAGCTTGATACGCTGCCTCAAAAACTGATTTATAATCTTGATTCACATCAATTTGTGCCGTAAGCCAAACAGGAAACGACAACAGCAAAGCCAAAAGCAAACGCTTCACTCGCATGGAAACCGATTATTTCAGTTCATCAATAATCCGCTCAATACCAACGCCTTCAGCTTCAGCGGTATAATTCCGAATGATACGATGGCGCAAGATGGGAACAGCAACACGCTGCACGTCTTCGATATCCGGTGAATACTTGCCTGCCAGCAAAGCATTGGCCTTTGCGCCAACAATGAGGTACTGCGAGGCACGAGGACCTGCGCCCCAACTCAAATAACGATTGGCCCACTCATGGGCTTTTTCAGTATGGGGACGGGTCTTGGCAACAAGGCTCACTGCATATTCATACACATTGTCGGGAACAGGAACACGACGAACAAGCTGCTGGAAATAAACAATTTCCTCTGGCGACAGCACTGCTTTCACCTCCACGTCCTTCCCAATCGTGGTATTCTTCACAATGTCGATTTCCTCCTCATAAGTAGGATAATCAAGCATAAGATTGAACATGAAACGGTCGAGCTGGGCCTCAGGCAACGGGTAGGTGCCTTCCTGTTCGATAGGGTTTTGCGTTGCGAGGACGAAAAACGGTTCCTGCAATTTGTAGGTCTTGCCCGACACGGTGACACTTTTCTCCTGCATGGCCTCAAGCAAAGCAGCTTGGGTTTTGGGCGGAGTACGGTTTATCTCGTCAGCAAGGATGATGTTGGCAAACACAGGGCCTTTGATGAATTTGAACTGACGTGATTCATCAAGAATCTCAGTACCCACAATGTCAGAAGGCATCAGGTCGGGGGTGAACTGAATACGGCTGAAAGACAAGCCAAGAGCTTTTCCGATTGTATTGACCAGCAAGGTTTTAGCCAATCCGGGAACGCCAACCAACAACACATGGCCTTGGCAGAAAATGGAAAGGATGGTATCGTGGATGATGTCATTTTGACCCACAATGACTTTGGCGGTCTCCCGACGGAGCGCCTCATATTTCTCGACCAATGCCTTGGCACCGTCGATGTCAGATGCATACAGATTTGTCATTCTTCAATGATATTCCAATCGTAATAAAAATTGCACTTGCAGAAAGTATCGTCCAGGTGGATGTAAGCTTTCTTGGCTTTCAACTCCACCCATTTTCCGATAGCTTCCTGTTTCTTCTTGTTCAAGGCCCAACTTTGAATAAGGCTATAGTCGTCGTTGAGATTGGCCTGGTGTGCTTCCACCTTTTTCTTCACCATGACAAGACGGAAAGCGTCTTTGTTCTCATTGGTCGTCATCGGCACGGGGTCGCTGATTTCACCAACATCCAAACGGCTGATGACGAATGGCAGGTTCTTGAATTCGGGAAATTCCTCACTCATTTCCTGCATTTCCTTAATACTCAATCTTTTGTTTCCCAACATCGGATTAACAAGATAACCACCGTTGTTTTTGGTGTCATCGTCGCTGAACTTAACGCAAGCCTCCTCAAAGGTCAGGTCACCATTGCGGATGAGCTGTGCTACAGAGTCCAATTCGTTTTGCGCCTTCTCCAACGACTCAACCGGAACTTTTGCGGTGAGCAGGATGTGGCGGCAGTTGACGGTCTCACCACGACGTTCGATGAGTTGGATAATATGAAAACCAAACTCTGTCTCCACCACGTCAGAGATTTCGCCTTCGCGAAGGTTGAAAGCTACGTTCTCAAACTCCGTCGCGTAAACGCCCTTACCGGCAAAGCCCAGCTCGCCTCCCTGACGGGCCGACCCCGGATCTTCAGAATACAGCACCGCCATCGTCGAAAAGTTGCTTTCGCCCTCAAGAATACGTTTGCGAATCTGATATAAGCGATCCTTCACCTGCAATTTCTCGTCAAGGCTAACAGGCGGACGCTTTACAATCTGAACGATTTCATACTCGGCATCAACCATCGGGATGCTATCCTTGGGAATCTCGCGATAGAAGGCTTTCACTTCCTTGGGTGTCACCACAACGTTTTCTATAATGCCAGCTTGGACTCGCTGTTGCAGCAGGTTATCCTTCACCGAGCGACGCACTTCTTCCTTGATTTCAGAAATGCTCTTGTTGAAGTAGGCCTCCAACTTTTCCTGTGAACCAACACGGCTGACGAAATAGCGGATTTTATTGTTCATGTCGGCCTCCACTTGGTCATCGGTGACCGTGATGCTGTCCATCTCAGCCTGGTTAAGCATAAGCTTTTGCAGCAACATATCCTCGAGAATCTGACAGCGGACAGTTTGTGGCGAGCCCGCCATTCCATTCAACTGGTATTGGATGTACTGGTTCTCGATATCGGATTGAAGAACGATATTCTGTCCGACTACAGCCACCACCTTGTCGACCACCTGCGGTTGACGGTTCTGAGCCATCGCGGGAAGGGCCATGAGCAGAAGTCCAAATATTAAATGGTTGGTTTTCATTGCGAAAGGATTCAGGATTTCAAGTTTCAAAGTTCAAATAATTCAACGGGTTAGTTCTCATTAATAATAGGTGTGCCCACGTATTTCGTATAGGCATGCTCTTTTTTGGCTTTTTCAATCGTCGCGCGCTTCATGTTCTCAATCAGCTGTTGCTTGCGTTGCGTCAGGATAATGCTTCGTATGTTGTCATGCTGCATGGCCAAAGGCGAGAGGCTTTCCTCCAGCAAATACTCCTCGAAACGTACCATATAGGTGAAACCATCAGAGTCGAGACTGACAAAATGGTTGCGCTTGAGGAAACGCTCCGGATTGAGGATTTCTATCGGTATGATGTTGGTCAGTTCATCCAAGCGCATCCATTGGTCCACATCGAGATGGCTCTTTTCAGCATAATAGGCCGACAGCACGTCAAGGTTTTGCAGGAGCAACGTGTCGGGGTCACTCATCAACGCTTGGAAAGTCCCCTTTTGTTTGCAGTCCTCCTTCACGATGACGTAGGCAGCCCGCACCATCGTATTGCGCAGCTGAAACTCATCCTTGTTCTGCTCATAGTAATCAGCAATTTCGTCCTCGCTGACCACAGTATCCAATTTCTGGTTGACAAGTTGTGTCTCGTAAGCATACATGACGAGCGAATTGCGATATTCGTCAAGCTGTTTCTTAAGGTCCAGTTGTTCTTTGCTGAGGTTGGTCTCGGCCTGATGCAGCAGAATCTGTCGCTCAATCCATGAGTCAATAAAGGAGTTGACACGCTGGATGCTGTCCATAACGGAAACGTTCTCCGGCACGATGCCTTTCAGGTCCGATTCATAGAGATACTTGCCGTAGCATTCGACCACAACAATTTCCTTGGCGTTTTTCCTGAAGAAATCGCAGCCTGCCAATGACAGCAACAATACCAAAGCCAAAAGCCAACTCAACCGCCTCATTGATAGAGTTTTCTAACTTTTTCCAACACTTTTTCGTTCACCTTGACGGGATATTTTTCCTTAAGCATCTTCACCCAGTTCTCCTCAAGTTCTACTTGATAGTCGGAGGTGACGAGGCCTCTGGCTTCGCGCAAGGTCTTCGGTTCGGGGTCACGCAATTCGCGGATATAGACGAGTACTGTCGACTGGTCGACGGTAGAAGGGATCTCCTTCTTGGCGCCCACTTTCCATTCGGTTTGGTCGACGTACTGGTTGTCGCCGTGTTGGTAGTAACCCTTACGCACATAGACGTAGTTGATGGAGTCGCGGCTCATGACGCTGCGGAGGCTGTCGAGCGGCGTGCCTTCGCTGATCAAGGCCTTCACCTTGGGCAAGGATTCCTCACGCGTCACCGTGATGATGGTAGCCAACACCCTTTCTCCCCACATGTACTTGTCGGCATGTTGGGCGTGAAACGCCTTCAATCCTGTAGTGTCTTTCACGGCTTTGTCCCACACCTCACGGTCCATCAAGTCGAAGAGAAGGATGCCGTCACGATACTCCTGAACGAGTGCCTTAAACTCAGGATACTTCTCCTCAAGATGGGCATCAGCATAGTCCATCATCTTTTCGTTGGAGAAATTCTCATAAAGCTGATAGGCATAGGTGGAAGGCGTAACGTATTTCTGCATGGTCATGTGGTTCTGGATATAATCGACAAAGTCAGTCACCTTGGTCGGCTTGCCTTCGATGGTGAAAAGGACGGCGTTCATATCGGCCTTGGCGGAAGGCGTATAGGTCTTGTCGAGAATAGTGCTGTCGACGGTAGCCATGAAAGCCTCAATGTTCTTGTCGTTAGCCTTGAACTTGTATTCCTGGCGTATCTGTTTCAGCACAGCCTCTTCCGACTTCTTGGAGCGCGAGTCCTTTTCTACGCGCTCGGCCAGGCCCTTGGCTTCTTTGTCATAGGTTCCCACTCCCGAATAGCCCAAAAGTTTGATGATGTGGTAGCCATAGCTGGTGCGCACAGGCTTGGCAATTTCGCCAACCTTGATCGACTTGCAAGCCTCGATGAACTGCGGCACGATACGGCTGACGGTGAAGCTGCTCAACGCACCATTGCGCGGGAGGGTACCACGGTCGTCGCTGTAGTTCTTCACGGCCTCGTTCCAGTTCTCCCCGTTATGATCCATGAGCTCTTTATAGATGTTGTCGGCCTTCTGCTTCATAGCGGCTTCGTCTTCGGCGGAGGCGTCAAAAGGCAGCTGAAGGAAAATATGGGCAGCCTGTATGGTGCCCAATGCATCCGTCACGCTCTGCACCTTAATAATATGGTAGCCGAAATCGCTACGGATAGGCATGGAGACTTCGCCTTCCTTGGTGTTGTAGGCACCGGTCTCAAAAGGATAAACCATATCGAACACGGAGAAATAGCCCAGGTCGCCATGATTGCCCTGACGGGCTGGCATGTCGGCTGTGGCCTTGGTGTCTTTGGCCGACGGGTCCTCTGAATAGCGGTCGGCAAGCTCACCGAAGTCTTCCCCTTTCAAAGCGCGCTTGCGGATATCCATGGCCTTGTTGTAGGCTTTCAAGGTGTCCGACGGCAAGGCATGCTTGTCGCAACGGATGAGGATATGCGAGGCGCGGATGTCCTTTTGCTTGCGCTGATAGGCTTCCTGAAGGAGCTCGTCGGTAATATCGTCGCTGCTCATGAAAGGCTTGGCGAGCTGTTTGCGATAGCCAGCCAATTCATTCCGGAACTTGGCGCCGGTGTCCAGCTTCTGGGCCTCAGCCTCCATCACCTTCATGCGGAAGGTGGTAAAGAGGTCGATATACTCGTCCACCGACTTCTTCTCTATGACATCACCCTTAAGGTTGTTTTTGGCATACACATCGGTAAACTCCTTCACGGTGACGGGCTTGTCGCCTATCGTCATCAACACCTGATTGTCGAGCTTCGACTGGGCACAAACATGGATTGTTGGCATCAAAACGGCAGCCAACATCAAAGTTCTCAGAAAGTTAATCTTCTTCATGGTTAATATCAGTTTTTTCTTATTTTCTAAACTAAACGCTTTTAGGACGCAATTATTATCTCAACGAGCCTTCCACCTCAAGGCCATCGTCAAGCACGTGGACATCGCTGACCGAAATTTTCTCGAAAACGGATTTCAACTGCTCTACTTGGTCGAGATGCAAAAGGACGTGGCTGTCAGGATGTTTTTCGAGCAATCCCTCTGGAATCTTGTTTCCGGCCAGATTAAGGATGGTGTTCAGCATCATGTCGGAAGCAGGCCCCGCTGAGAGTTGAAGCAGCAAGTCGCTGCCCTTCATCTCCTTGACAATCAAGTTAGCCGAAATGTCCTTTTTGATGAAGCCCAGATTGAGCGGATAGGTTACGCGGAACGTCCTCCTGTCAACAGGGGAAAAGGAGAAAGCTTGGCCGGCTTTTTCCTTGATGATACCTTGCAGTTCAGAGAAAGAGATGGATGCTTTCATGACTCAACTTCTTTTGCTGTAGTTAGGCGCCTCCTGAGTGATGGTCACGTCATGCGGGTGACTTTCAAGGATGCCCGAATTGGTGATACGGATGAACTTGGCTTTTTTGAGCTCCTCGATGGTGTGCGAGCCTGTATAGCCCATACCCGAACGCAAGCCACCGACCATTTGGTAGACCACTTCAGAGAGGGTGCCTTTGTAGGGGACGCGGCCTGCGATGCCTTCCGGAACCAGTTTCTTCACATCTTCCACGTTATCCTGGAAATAACGGTCCTTTGAGCCTTGTTGCATGGCTTCAAGCGAGCCCATGCCACGGTAGGTCTTGAATTTACGACCTTCGTAAATGATGGTGTCGCCTGGCGATTCGTCAACACCGGCGAAGAGCGATCCAGCCATGATGGAAGAAGCGCCAGCGGCCAAAGCCTTCACGATGTCGCCCGTATAGCGGATGCCGCCATCGGCAATCACGGGGATGCCTGTGCCTTCAAGGGCTTTGCAGACATTCATCACAGCGGTGAGTTGGGGTACCCCGATGCCTGCCACCACACGGGTGGTGCAGATAGAGCCGGGGCCGATGCCTACCTTGATGGCGTCGGCACCCGCTTCAGCCAAAGCCTTGGCAGCCTCAGCTGTGGCGATGTTGCCCGCCACAATATCAATATCCGGATAGTTGGTCTTCAGGTTGCGTACCATGTCGATAACGCCCTGCGAATGTCCGTGGGCCGTGTCGACAACGAGGGCATCCACACCTGCGTCAACCAGAGCGGCAGCACGTTCAAGGGTATTATTGGCGATGCCCACCGCTGCAGCCACGCGCAAACGGCCGCGCATGTCCTTGCAGGCATTGGGACGCGCCTTCACTTTGATGATGTCTTTATAGGTAATGAGGCCCACGAGGTGATTGTCTTTGTCGACCACCGGAAGCTTCTCAATCTTGTGCTCTTGCAAGATGTCGGCGGCTTTATCAAAAGAGACCTCCGTTGTGGTGATGAGGTTTTCTTTGGTCATCACCTCAGCGATGGGACGGTCGAGGCCGCGCTCGAAGCGCAAGTCACGATTGGTGACGATGCCGACCAAAAAGTTGTTGCTATCGACGACAGGAATGCCGCCAATGTGATACTCGCTCATCAGGTTGAGAGCGTCCTTAACGGTGGCATCCACATGAATCGTCACGGGGTCGCTAATCATGCCATTCTCAGCACGTTTCACCTTGCGCACCTCGGCAGCCTGTTTGCCGATGGTCATGTTCTTATGCAGCACGCCAATGCCTCCTTCCTGAGCGATGGCGATGGCCATGCGCGACTCCGTCACGGTGTCCATGCCGGCGGAGACGATAGGAATATTGAGGTCGATGTTTCGTGAGAACTTGGTTCTCAAACTGGTTTCGCGGGGAAGTACATTACTATAGGAAGGGACCAAGAGGACATCATCGTAGGTCAAGCCTTCTCCAACAAATTTTTCATTATCAAGTGCCATGGCAGATTAGGTTTTAATTAATCTGCAAAGGTATAGAAAAAATCGGTAAATAAAGCAAAAAAGGTAAAAAAAATAGAAACGAGCCGCCAAAAAAGGCAGCTCGTTTCAGTTTCGTGGAGATGGAGGGAGTCGAACCCTCGTCCAAACAAGGAACCCCCATGGTTTCTACATGTTTATTCCGCTGTTGGTTTTCGAGCCGTGCAAGGGAGCGAACGCCCTAAACGCGACCTTATCTCCTAAGTTTCGCCCTGTCGTCGGAGTTCCGACAAGGCTATCCCGAAATTGCTTAGCACCCCGTGCTCAGGCCGGAATCAGGAATCTCCACCTGCGGGATGTTTCGTCCACCCACCTTGTGAGCGGATTAAGCCAGTGACTTACTGTACTTCGGTCAGGCAGCGAAAGCGTAGTTATTCTCGCCAATTACTTTTTTGCAGTCAAGATTTACGAGCGTCACTGCGAGGCTCGACATGCTTACATGACAATTCGTCTTGCTGTCAAAACCATACATCCCCTCAAAGAACCGGCGGCAAAAATACAGCTATTTTCTTTACCCCGCAAGTGGCAAAGGTGTTTTTTTTACTTCAGCGGGCTCCCGAAGCGGAGCACATCGTCTTTCGTAATCGTGCTGCCACACAGGATGATAAGACGTTCGACGATGTTGTGCAACTCGCGTATGTTGCCCGTCCATTGGAAGCTCTTCAACGCTTCCAAAGCCTCAGGCATGAACTCTGGCGCAGGTTTGCCCATATCCTGTGATATGACTTCCAAGAAGTTGCCTACCAAAAGCGGTATGTCATCCTTGCGCTCGCGCAACGGCGGCACTTGTATGACAATGACGCTTAAACGATGGTACAGGTCCTCCCTGAAATTGCCTTTCTCAATCTCGGTCTTCAAGTCCTTGTTGGTGGCGGCGAGGATGCGGACGTTGACAGGGATTTCCTTCTCCCCTCCTACCCTGACTATCTTGTTTTCCTGCAAAGCCCTGAGCACTTTGGCCTGGGCCGAGAGGCTCATGTCGCCAATCTCGTCAAGGAAGAGTGTGCCTCCGTCGGCCAGCTCAAAGTCGCCCTTCTTCTGTTTGATGGCAGACGTAAAGGAGCCTTTTTCGTGTCCAAACAACTGACTTTCAATCAGTTCAGAAGGAATGGCAGCGCAGTTCACTTCAATAAAGGGGCCGCTACTTCTGGTGCTCAACTCATGCAACTGACGGGCGACAAGTTCCTTGCCCGTGCCGTTCTCGCCCGTGATGAGCACACGTGCGTTGGTGGGTGCCACTTTCTCAATCATGTCCTTCACGTCAAGCATAGGTTGCGAATCCCCTATCATTTGATTCTGAACCCTGACGGCTTTTCGGAGGACTTTATTTTCAGCGGACAGATTCTTCTTGTCCAGGGCATTACGCAGAGTAATCAGCAGGCGGTTCAAATCGGGCGGTTTCTGGATGAAGTCGAAAGCACCTTTCTTGATGGCCTCCACAGCGGTATCGATGGTGCCGTGGCCCGAAATCATGATGACGGGAGTATCCGACTCGTTACGGATGGCTTCGAGGGTCTCTATGCCATCCATGCCGTCCATCTTGATATCGCAGAATATGGCATCAAACTCCTGTTCCTTAATGATTTGCAACGCTTCCGTGCCCGAACCGACATCCTCCACCTGATAAGATTCGTTTTCCAGAATGTCGCGCAATACGCGTCGTATGGGCGCTTGGTCGTCGATGATGAGTATCTTAGACATGATTTTTAATTTTGCGCAAAGATAGGAGTTTTCTTAATACGTCGGCTCCCTAATTTCTCATTCTCATGCCGCAAAGACTGTGAAATTCTCACTTTTCTCATTTTTCTCAGTGAGAAAAGTGAGAAAAGTGAGAAAATCTGTCCCTGTCCCACAGACGGAGGCTGTCCCGCTGGGGTAGTGTTTCAACCAGTGTGTCCGAAGTCTGTAGACTTTCAGGGTGTAGTGCATCGCGCCTCCTTGGTCGTTTTGGGTGACATAGTGCTTTCTATTGACATGAATACTGTTCTCGCATTGCAAATTCTGATATTCAAGGCTTCCGTATTGAAAACCGAAAGAATTGGGATTCGCATCAACTTGTTCTGATTGCAGTCGAAACATCAATTAAATACTGCTTGATTTCCTCATCAGAAGGAGAGTTGGCTATGATATAGTCGACTTCTTCAGAATAATCAACATCTTCAAAATAGGACAATTGGGAACGGAACAGCTTGTCAGAGAACAAGTCACCATAGATACTAACTGCTCTTTGGCTAATTTCGTCAAACGTGAATTTCTTCTTCAACAAGAAATACAAATCCACATAATCTTTCCATTTAGACCTTCTTCCCAATGCGTATGCTTTCATGGCAGCAAGGTCCAGCAATTCAGGTAGTCTTATGATATTGTCAAAGACCTTGTTAGCCTTGATTTGGAAAGGATACTGGGAAAAAGTGACTTTCACTTCATTGACTACCAGGTTCATTTGGTCGGTAACATTCCAAGTGACAATGGAAGGAAACCCTGACGATTGCACCTTTTCTAGATTCTTTTTCCGGTTAAGCGATGCAAATTTGAATAGATCGAAGTCGATGGAACGACGATGGCCGAGATAAAGCGCGATGGCTGTACCTCCAACAAGGTAATACTCGCGTTTGAACTCGCCTACAAGTGGTAGAAGTTCTATTTGCTTGTCATTCAGGATTTCTTTGTGGAACATAACGGTTGAATACTAAGGTGAAAAAATTGTATATCTGGGGGAAGTAGTTCAACTTTTGTCTGCCTTTGGCTGCGAAGAAAACCTCAGCCACCTTGTCCATACCCATCAGATCGAACAAAGCTTTTACATCATCCATTGTACCGTAGTTCAATATCGTTTCCACCAAGAGGCTGTCGCTGATGTCTTTCTTCTTGGCTTCAGGTGTGTACCAAAATAAGGCAGCATGATTGGCTATATATTTCTCTCGTTCTGTCATGCTGCAAAGGTACGAAAAATAAGCAAACAAAGAGGATGTATCACAAAATATCCCCCGCGCTGTTGCCATGGACGGTGGCCGTCAGGCTGCCTTGGTGGTCTTTCAGGGTGTGGTGCATCGCGCCTCCTTGGTTGTTTTGGGTGACAAAGATAGTGTTTCTATAGAAATGTAATCTTCTTAGCATTGCAAATGTCGGAATTTGAGGCTAGCGGATTGTGGATTTGTTTGAAAGAGCTGCTACCTATTCTTCATTGTTTTGGTCATCATCTGAAAAGGGTAAACATTCACGTAAAAGCACAAAACTTCCGTCGTGATAGTAATAATACCAATATGGTTGTGAATCGTCTATTACTTGTAGTTTGTCTTTGATATATGGATCGATATAGAAACTCTTTTTTATGCTTGATGTAGAAAAGAATTGTCTGGATTCCTCATCGTATACAAT
>R22__coassemble_638_pt1 | contig 21367 bp, 23 predicted proteins | sample R22__metabat2_low_PE_022 | metagenome-assembled genome bin R22 | reverse complement strand
TGCAACCATAATCAATTGCGGGCGAAGAATAGATGCTGTATCTTTGCAGCGTGATCATCACCCCGTTCTTTGACATGTTGATGAAAAAAAGTTGAAATTATCAGCTCCTATGACAAAAGCAACAATTTCGTTGTATCTTTGCACCTCAAACTTTATCATTATGCTACAAAAAGGAACAGCCGCCCCTTACTTCGAGGGCAAAGACGAAAACGGCAACACCGTGAAACTCACCGACTTCACAGGCAAGAAACTGGTGCTCTATTTCTATCCCAAGGACAGCACACCCGGTTGCACTGCCGAAGCCTGCGACCTGCGCGACAACTATGAGCGTTTCCTCTCACTTGGCTACAATGTTGTGGGTGTCAGCCGCGACAGCGCCAAGTCGCACCAGAATTTTATCGCCAAACATCAACTGCCTTTCCATCTTATTGCCGACACCGACCTCAGCATCTTGAAGGCTTATGAGGCTTGGGGCGAGAAAAAGATGTACGGCAAGGTGACAGAAGGCACTTTGCGTACCACTTATGTCATCGACGAGAATGGTGTCATTATCGATGCCATCGGAAAGGTGGACACCAAGAACCACACGGCACAAATCCTGGAATAGTATGCCCTGTTGCACTTCGATGATACGGGTGAGGTCGCTTCTGCTGTTGTCGTTATTGCTCACGGTGGGGGTGTTGTCGGCACAGGAACAGCCTCGCGTGTTGTTCATCGGCAACAGCTATACCCAGGTCAACAACCTTCCGCAAATGGTGGCTGACATTGCGCAAAGCATGGGCGAAAGCATGGAATATCGCAGCAACACCCCTGGCGGCTGCACTTTCGGGATGCACTGCCACAACCAGTCGATGACGATGATTTGCGAAGGGGACTGGGACTTCGTGGTGATGCAGGAGCAAAGCCAGCTGCCGGCATTCCCCTTGGATTCGGTCGAGCTGTATGTGTTTCCTTTTGCGCAGCAGCTGGTGGATTCCGTTTATGTGCACAACCCCTGTGCCGAGCCGATGTTTTACATGACTTGGGGGCGTAAGTACGGCGATACGGAGTTTGGTTATCCGCCAATGGACACTTACGAGGGTATGGACAGTCTGCTTTATGCACGCTACATGCAGATGGGGGAGGACAACGATGCCTCGGTCTGTCCCGTGGGCCGTGTGTGGCATTATCTCCGTGACCACAATGAGGAAATCGAGCTCTATATGTCTGACGGAAGTCACCCCTCGCAGGCTGGAACTTATGCTGCCGCTTGTGCGTTTTATACCATGATTTTTGGTCGCGACCCCGACAGCATCAGCCACAATGCGGGTCTCGATGAAAATGTGGCTCACGCTATCCGTTATGCCGCCCATGAGGTGGTGTACGACTCCCTTTGGAAATGGCAACGCCTTTTGCCGAAGGCGGATTTTTTGGTCGACAGTGTGGACTTTCTCAATGTGCGTTTCGTGAGTAAGGCCAAGCATTTCCAAGAACAGGAATGGTCTTTCAGCGATGGCGAAACTATACAGACTAACGATACTTCGTTGTGGCACACTTTCCCTGATGGCGGCATCTATCTTGTGAAACAAGTTGTGAGCCGACATTGCATGGCTGATACCATGATGCGGCTTCTCCGTGTGGAAGCGCCGTCGGTAGGTGTTGCCGAAGAAATGTCAACAATATCCATCAGTCCCAATCCTGCCGAGGATGAAGTGGTTCTGCACTTGCCTAAAGGAATGGTGGCAGAAGTCGTTCTTTGCAGCATTGACGGTCGTGAAATGTGGCGGAAAAATAAGGAAAATCCTTGCAACACGATTGCATTACAAGGATTTTCGCGTGGACTTTATGTGCTGAAAATTGTTACACCGCAAGGCACCGTATCGAAACGGTTCGTTAAGCGATGAAACAATTACTTCGCTGAATGCAATAACAAAGAAGTCAACTTTATCCCGATACTTCTCAACTTCCCCAATTGTCTCTGTCCAGGCTCCTATAGTTAATGGCTTCTGCCAAATGCCCTGGTTGGATGAGCTCGCTTCCGTCGAGGTCGGCAATAGTGCGTGAGACCTTGAGGATACGGTCGTAAGCACGGGCAGAGAGACCGAGTCGGTTCATAGCGTTTTTGAGGATGCTGCGGCAGGACTCTTCCAGACTGCAATATTTTTGGATGAGTTGGGAGTTCATTTGAGCATTGGCATGGACGGAGGGGTAGTCGGCATAGCGTTCTTCTTGTATTTTTCGTGCTTTGATGACACGCTTGCGTACTACTGCACTCGGCTCACCGCTGCTTTTGGACGACAGGTCTTTATAAGCCACTGGCACCACTTCAACATGCAGGTCGATGCGGTCCATCAGAGGGCCGCTGATGCGGCTGAGATACTGCCGCACCATCCCCGGCTTGCAGGTACATTCTTTGTCGGGATGGTTGTAATAACCGCAAGGACAGGGATTCATTGCCGCCACCATCATAAAGTTGGCGGGGAAATCGACAGTCATCTTGGCGCGTGAGATAGTGACAACACGTTCTTCCATCGGTTGGCGCATTACCTCGAGGACAGAGCGCTTGAACTCAGGAAGCTCGTCCAGAAATAGCACCCCGTTATGGGCCAGCGAAATTTCGCCTGGTTGGGGATAGGTGCCACCTCCCACAAGCCCAGCGTCGCTGATGGTGTGGTGCGGACTGCGGAAGGGACGCTTACGTATTAATGAGGTGTGATTGCCCATCAGGCCTGCCACCGAATGAATCTTTGTGGTCTCTAAAGCTTCTGCCATCGTAAGCGGTGGTAGGATGGTGGGCATTCGTTTGGCCAGCATGGTTTTGCCGCTACCGGGAGGACCGATGAGTATGACGTTGTGTCCGCCTGCTGCCGCAATCTCCAAAGCACGCTTGATGTTTTCCTGCCCTTTCACATCGCAAAAATCGAACTCGTAATAATTGTCAGGAGTTTCATCCAATCCGGTGGCTTGAACAGGCAGGATTTCATGTTCTCCGTTGAGTATGGAAATGACTTCGTTAATAGTCGACACGCCATACACCTCAAGCCCTTCCACCACAGCGGCTTCGCGTGCATTCGCTTTAGGAAGGATGAGACCCCGAAACCCTTCTTGTTTGGTCTTCGAAGCGATAGACAGGCTGCCTTTGATGGGGTTGACGGTGCCGTCCAAGGAAAGTTCGCCCATGATGACGAATTGTTCCAAAAGGTCATTGTTGATTTGCTCGGCAGCAGCCAAGATGCCGATGGCAATGGGTAAATCGTAAGAAGAACCTTCTTTGCGGATGTCGGCAGGGGCAAGGTTGACGACAATACGCTTATGTGGGTAGCTATACCCGAGGTTGCCAATGGCGGCTTCGATACGTTGTTGGCTTTCTTTGACGGCGCTGTCGGGCAATCCGACGGTGAAATAACTCGGCATACCTTTGTCAATGTTCACCTCGATGGTGACGGTAATCGCGTCGATGCCGAAAAGGGCGCATCCGAATGTCTTTACTAGCATAATTCTATGGGTTTATAGTTTTACGCCGCAAAGATGCAAACCTTGTCAAAAAGTATCCGTTGATTAAACGTTTGTAGTCGACTGTAAACGTTTGTTGTCGTTTGCTGTCGGTTTTGTAATTAAAAACCAATGATTTAAGTTTTTTTTCAAAAACAAGGTCTCTCGATCATTTTTTAGGCTTGTAGCCTGAATCTTGGAAAATATTCTGCAAATCTTTCCTCTTTATGAACATTTGCAAATTGAAATCTTCGTGGTTCGCTACATAGCTGCGGATGATGTTGAGGCCGAAAAACTCACCGAGGCGCGAGGGCGACTCGTTGCCGTAAGCCTGCGTGAAAGGACCGTCGCCAAAAAACATCATGTATGCATCCAAGCCTGCATCATACAGTCGTTTGCTGCCCACGATGTCGGCCCATAGTTGTCCTTCATTCTCCACCGCCCATCGCCATTGCTCTTCGGAATAGCCAAGCAAAATGTTGTCTTTGATGTCGGGACACATCGTTTCGATGAAGAAATTGAGGCGACCGTAAAACACCATCTCGTCGACAATCTGTCCTTGTTTACGCCATTCATAAAGATAATGCATGTACAAACAGTTGGCCACGTCTTTTGCCATTGTTGCGACATGGGTGCGCTGCGACATGTAGCGTGGCATTCCGATTTGGTCATAGATTTCGTCACCGGCAAGATACCAGTCCAAGGAAATCACCAGTTTGTTGTCAATGATTTGTACGGCTGGCACATCGGCACTGATGCCTGTGATGCAGGTGAAGACTTCTGTAGGAATGTTGATATCGGGATAATAGTAATGGAAATGTGCAAAAACGTTTTCAACCATAGGCTGAACCAGCTTTAGGTCGGGGAATGCGGCTTTTACCTTATGGTATAGGTTGATGCAGTAAGAATCGATGGCGAAGTCCTTCAGGTATTTTACTGCTTCGGGGTTGCTGAGGTCACCACCAAGGAACACATGATAGTGGTCTTGGATAGCCATTAATTCTTGCTGGAAGTTAGCGGTATCGAGGTTGAAAAGAACATCTTCGTATCGGTCGAACTCAAGATGATAAGGTTCCGCGCTAACAGCGAGTTTCCGCTTGTAGTCGGGCTGTTTGGGCTGGCATGAGACCAGCAAAAGACAGAAGGCAAGTAAGGTTATTATCTTTTTCATCGTTAATCGGTTATTTGTTGTTTAAGCATCTCGTATGCGGCAATAGTCGCTTGGTTGATAACCTCCACGCGGTCACCTTGGAAATGGAAACAGTTTGAAGCTACTCTGTTTTTTGAAGCCACACCAATCCAAACTGTGCCGACGGGTGTTAAATCTGAACCGCCTCCAGGGCCAGCGATCCCTGTGGTAGCTACGCCAAAATCGGTTTCCATCAGATTGCGAATTCCGGTTGCCATGCTTTCCACAACTTGTTGGCTAACAACAGTATGTTTTTCTATTGTCTCAGCAGGCACACCTAATAATTTGGTTTTTGTGGGCGTGGCATAGGTGACAGCACCCCCCCTTGAAGATGTTGGAACTGCCTGCAATGAGTGTGATCTGATGGGCAATGTTGCCACCGGTGCAGCTTTCAGCTGAAGCGAAAGTCATTCCTCTCTTGTTCAATAAGTCGAAGATTTGTTGTACGATGGTCTCTTTCATTTTGAAATAAATTTGCGCAAAGGTACGGTTTTTCTTCTTATTTTTGTCGACTTAAAAACAAACGATCATGCAACAATCTATTCCAGCGTCACAGCTCGTGCTTAATAGCGAGGGCGCAATATATCACTTGAACCTTCATCCCGACCAAATTGCTGACGATATCATTTTGGTGGGAGACCCGGCTCGTGTTGGTGAGATAGCTGCTTTTTTTGACAAGATAGAGGTGAAACGCCAGAATCGCGAGATGGTCACAAACACAGGATACTTCAATGGCAAACGCATTACCGTGCTTTCCACTGGCATGGGCACCGACAACCTTGACATCGTGATGAACGAGCTTGATGCTTTGGCCAACATTGACCTGAAAACGCGTATGCCCAAAGAGAAACACCATACATTGAACCTTATTCGATTAGGCACTTGCGGTGCCTTGCAGCCTGAAATCGAGGTGGGCGACAGTTATGTGGCCACCCGCTATGCCCTTGGCTTGGATGGCTTGATTTACTTCTACAGAAAAAATGAAGAAGTGAACGAAATCGCTATGCGAGATGCCTTCATTAAGCAGATGGATTATCCGAAAGAACTGCCATTGCCCTACGTTGTGGAAGGATCGATTGAGTTGTTCAATCGTCTGGCGCAAGGCTACTATCAGGGAATGACTGCCACAGCTCCAGGCTTCTATGGGCCGCAGGGGCGCACTTTGAGAATGCCTTTGGCTTATCCCGGGATTAATCATAGAATCGAGAATTTCGACTATAACGGATGGCGTGTTTGCAATTATGAGATGGAATCGTCAGCACTATATGGTCTGGGTAAGATGATGGGACATAACTGTCTAACCATTTGCGTTGCCATCGCCAACCGCGTCACTGAAAAGTTTGCCATTGACTACCATCCTTATGTAAGAAAGCTTGTTCAGAACACCTTGGAGAGGCTCTCACAATAAACCCATTAGATGCTAAGAGAAGAGCTTTTTTCCATTTTCATTTTTTGTTTGAAAAAAATGTGTAATTTTGCCGCGCAAATTTATTGACAATAACAGAAATAAATAATTAGAACAATGAAAAAAGTATTTATCACAATGTTCACATTCTTTGCCATTTCCACTTCGGTGATGGCGGACGGACATGTGGATTCGGTCCGTTACCTGACGACCAAGGCTTGGAAAAACTGGTTTATTTCTGCTAACGCTACCGTCAACTGGTGGCAAGGCAGCATGAGAACTCCTGAGGTGTTTGACAAAAACTATACACTTGTGGAATGGGGAAAGCCTACCATTGGATTCAATGTCTATGTCGGCAAGTGGATCAACCACAAGGTTGCCGTCCGTTTGGGCTATAGTAACACCCAAATCCACAGCTATATTCAAGGTGGTGTCACCCCTCATAAGGAACATTTGAGACCATTGTATGTTGATCCTGAAACGCCCTATGAATCCCATATGACTGTAGATGGCAATGGACAAACTGTTTTGATGGAAATCTATCAAACCTCGATGCGTTACCATAGACTGAATGCTGATTTCATGTTCAGCCCCATCGATTTCTTCCAGGGCTACTACAACGAAAACAGAGTTTGGACTCCTGTGTTGTATGTGTCGGCGGGATGTGCCCACACCTCGAAAGACTTCTTTGCCCTCAAAACTATGATTGACAATGGTAATGCATTGAAAGATGACCCCAAAGATCTTCAAGAACCTTACCGCACGGGTAACAATTTCGAGTTGGTTGTCGGTGCCGGTCTGACCAACAATTTCCGCTTGGGTACCCACTGGGACATCAACCTTGACCTCAATTGGACCACCCACAGATGGACCATTGACTCTTGGACCTACGAATTCACGGAGAGCAATAGCAGCGTCCGCCCGAAACGCTTCGACAACATGTACACGGCTTCACTCGGCCTGGTTTACTACTTCACCAGAGAGTACGACCTGCCGGTTAACTGCTGCAACGAAATGGATTCAATCAGGAAGAAGCTGGACGAGTTCACCAATATGCCTGCTGAAAATAATGAACCACAGCCTTGCGATACCATCGTGAAGTTTGTCAATGTACAAACCGAGGACGTTCTTAGCTATCCCTTCTCCATCTTCTTCAACCGCGATTCTTATCAGTTGATGTCGAGAAGAGATCTTGTCAACTTGAGAGAAATTGCCGAAGTGGCTAAAGAGAACGGCTACAAGCTCCTCTTGAGAGGTTCGTGCGACAGTGCCACAGCTTCTGCAGCCTACAACCAAACCCTTTCGGAAAACCGTTGCCGCAAGATTCAGAGCGAACTGATGCAGATGGGTATTCCGGAAAGCCAAATCATTCTGGAGCCAAAGGGTGGCGTGAAGGAACTCGACCCGACGGAATTTGACCGCCGCGTACTTATTCAACTGGTTAAGGAAGCACAAAAGTAATACAATAGTTTTTCATAGTTTTAGTAGTTTGATAAAAGAAGCCTGGCGATTTCGTCAGGCTTCTTTTCGTTATCAGAAATAGAAAAGGTCTTTATCAAAGCATTGTGCCTATTTCAATACCTATGAAATTGGTGTGGAGATTACCTTTGGTCAGTTCTTCGATGTCGCGAGTGAAAGCGTTATTGAAGGCGTGGTTGTACGACAATTGGGCGAATACACTGAGCTTCCTGTTGATTTGGAATTCGGCTCCAAGACCAGCGATGAGTGCGGTTTGGAACCATCGATACTGATAAAAGTATGCCGCTGTGTAATACTCGTCGGGTTGTGGAGCCCAATACATTGAGAGTTCATTGCCCTCTTTAGGATAGCTATCTTTGGTCAGATCCTTTGTGTTGATGCTGAAGTCCACACCTGCTTCAGCAAAAACTCTCCATCCGTCGATAATAGGTATCCTCACCTTAAGTTTCAGCGGTACTTCAAAATAAGAAGCGCGGATTTGGCGATTGACGGTAACAGGTGCTTCCTCTAAGAAAAGGGGAGCTATGCGTGAATCGGTGAATTGGTAATAGCCTCGCCAGTAGTTGTAACTGAGACCTGTGGATAAGGCAATGTGGTTGGTGTAATTGCGCTCGATAATGCCACCAAATGTGAAACCCAATCTTGTTCCGAGATTGCGGGATTCTGTTGAAGTAGATGATGCCCAATCGAAGGTAGGACCTATTTTAAGGCCAAAGGAGACTTTTTTTTGTTGCGAGAAACCTTGTAGCGAAATTAATGCTACCATGCTGATAATCAATGTAATTTTCTTCATAGTATTAAAATTAAACCCTACAAAGGTAATTTATTTTGCTGATATTATTACAAATATTCAAAAATGATTCATACTTTTGCAACAATTAATGCCAATAATAATTACTAACTTCAAAATTCAATTACAATGAAAAAGACTTTTCTTTTGGTTGTTGCCCTGCTCATGATGGGTAGTGCAGCATTCGCAGGAGGAGGCTTTGGTCTTGCTATTGGGGCCAAGGCCGGTTATCAGACCTCGAGACTTTCTTACAAAGAAGCCGATATTAAGGCTGGCTTCATGAACCATTTTAATTTCGGGGTTTTCGGACGTATCAACATCGGACGTCTCTATGTTCAACCCGAATTGATTTATTTCAAGACATCTAATATTTTTGATGCGACTGTTACGGGTGTCGGTAGTAGCAATCTGTTCAATTTGCCCACTGGTGCTCGTACCAATGTCACTCTTAATGCAATGAACCTTCAGGTGCCTGTTTTGGTTGGCTTCAATATTATTGATTTCAAAATCATTTCCTTACGAGCCCAAGTGGGGCCTACGGCTAACTTTGTCGTTGGTTCAACAACCTTGTTTGACAAGACTTATACCCTTGATGGCCAACAATATGATTTGAATGTGGATAACCCGAATGGTAATCAGAATTTTGACCCCAGAACTATAGGATGGGGTCTGCAGGCGGGTATTGGTATTGATTTGATTGATCTTATTACTCTTGACATAAATTACAATTTCGGTCTAAGCAAGGTGCTTAATGCTATGGACGGAACGGCCTTGGGTAATACATTCAATGATTTCTCCAATTATGTAGATACCACTAAGCAAAATATGTTCTTGGTGACTCTCGGTATCAAGATTATCAAGCTTTAATGTATTCGGGATGTAAAGGAAAAGGGCGACCCTCGGGCCGCCCTTTTCCTTTACATTAGGGAAGTGTTCTTATTTGATTTCGTAGGTATTGATGATTCCGATGGCTTCTTCCAAAACCATTTTGGTCATCACTCCATCAGAAAGACGATAGTTCAGTTCGACGGAGCTGTAGCCTCCTCTTGGCACTTTGCCTCTGGCAACGATAGACACAGTCTTTATTCCATTATTTTCCATGATGATGAGGTCTGCGTTGTTGTCTGCTGCGGCTTGTTCCCAATTCCCGGAAAGGCAATTCAATAAAGTGGCACGTTGCAGTTGTACCATCTTGACCTTTTCAGAGTCAAGTTCGGCTTTTTTCCCGTCCATATTGATTTTGACCATTTTGCCTTCGATGTTGAAGTACTCACCTTCTGGGGAGCTGTAAATCATCGAGAGTTGGTCATTGCCGTCAAAAAAGAGATGGCCGATTTTATTGATTGTTTTTCCCGAAATCTTCATCAACTTAGTCTGAGTGAATTCGGTGTCGTAGGTTTGTTGCGCGAAGGCTGAAAAGGAAAACAGCACGGCAATGGCAATTAAAGCAATATGTTTCATTTCGGTAGGTTATCTAAAAAGTTGACAATATCATTAACGGTTTCAAATTTGGCCAGTTCCTGGTCGGGAATCACGATGCCGTAATCGTCTTCAAGGCGCATAAGCAGCTGAAGGATATCAACGGAATCGGCTCCAAGGTCTTTCTTGATTTGAGCCTCGAGGGTGACACGCTCGGGGGCGATGCGCAATTGACGCGCAAGGATGGTTTTTACTTCTTCGTACATAGTGTTCAATATTCGTAATGTTCGTATTTCATTATAATCTCCTCCATTTTGGATGACAACGCGCTGACTTCCATCTTGTAGGCTTGTTCGATGCATTTCTCCACTGCTATCGCCTTGCTGGAACCATGACCTTTTACAACCGTTTTCGTGGTGCCGAGAAGTACGCTGCCGCCGTAGTTCTGGTAGTTCATAAACTCTTTTTCCTTCATAAACATTCGTTTCATTAGCAGTGCACCTAGTTTATATATAGGCCTTGTATAGATGTCTTTCTTCAACTTTTTCAATAGTTCAAGGGCAGTTCCTTCCGTCGTTTTCACCAACACATTGCCCGAGAAACCGTCACAAACCACTACGTCATAGTTGCCCGAGAGCAGGTCGCGGCTCTCCATGTTGCCCACAAAATGGATTTCTGGGGTTTCACTTAGCAAAAAGTGTGCCTTTTGTCGAATTTCATCGCCTTTTTCGGCTTCTTTTCCAACATTGAGCAACGCAATGCGTGGCTTTTCAATGCCATAAACTTTTTCCATATAGAGGCTCGACATGATGGCAAATTGTCTCAGATGTTCTGGAGTGACTTCTACGTTGGCTCCACTGTCGCAAATACCGACGATGCCTCCGTTCATGGTGGGAAGGATAGGGCAGAAGGCTGGACGGATTACACCCTTCACGCGTCCAATGCGAGTTAGTGCGGCAGCAACGAGGGCTCCTGTTGAGCCAGTGCTGACCAAAGCATTGATGTCGTCGCAATCACGGAGCAGACGCACAGCCTTAATCATTGAGCTTTCCTTTTTCAGTCGGATGGCATCGATAGGGCGTTCCTCGCAGCTGATAACCTCGGGTGCATGGACGATTTCAAGGCGCGAGGCATCGTAAGACTTGCTTTTAAGATAATTGCGGAGCGTGGATTCGCAGCCGGTTAGGATGAGATATAAATCGGGATACTTGGCCAATGCAGTCAAGGCTCCATCCACATTGGCTTCGGGACTATAGTCGCCACCGAAGCAGTCTATCAGCATTTTGATCATATCAATCGAGTCTTTTTACATAGCAGCGATGACGCTTGATTTTTTGTTCGTCGAAGCGTTTCCACATATTTTGTATGGCATAGTTTTCCTCAAGATTGCCGTTGGTTTCAGCATAGAGAACACCGTCATTGCCAAGCATTTTCATCAATTCGGACGAGACGATGATACTCACTCCCCGGTTAAGCCATTCAGGTTCTACACCAATGAGGCAGAGGTCGATGACGGATGGCTTTTTCAGGGTTTTCAGAAGTCTGAATAATGTGAGTGGTGTCAACCGACCGCTTGAAGGGCGCACAGCATCGGCAATACCAGGGAAGGTTAGGCCAAAGCATACCATCTTGTCATTTTCGTCGAGGATGACAGCCACATTATTTACGTTGATGACGAGGCGGAAATTGTCAATCATCATCTTTTTCATGCCTTCGGTGAAAGGCACAGTGCCATATAACAGGTCATAAGACTTGTCCAAGAGTTCAAAGATGCCGTCGGCGTATTTCTTGAGAAACTCTCGCGTATTGCGCGAGATTCCCAAATGCAGTTTGTAGCGTCGCATCACATAGTCGGCCAGTTTTCCAGCCTCCCCGTCATAGTCTTTTGGAATTCGTATACGGCTACCTGTCCAATCAACATCTTTTTGATAGCCATAACCCTCAATAAAACCTTGATAATAAGGATAGTTATAGTTTTCTTCAAAAGTGGCGGGGTATTCGAAACCCTCGATGAGCAAGCCTTCTCGTTCAAGGTCGGAGTAGCCTAAGGGACCAATGACTTCGTTCATACCTTGATGGATGGCCCAGTTTTCCACGGTTTTGAGTAGCATTTTGGCAACTTCCTCATCCTCAATTACGTCAAAATGAGAGAAACGCACTTGCTTTTTTCCTGTCTTCTTATTGGCAGCTTTTTGGAGAATACCAGAAATGCGTCCTGCCATCTTACCGTCATTATAGGCGTTGAAATGGATGGATTCGCACATGTCGTTGTAAACGAAGTCCTTGCGGAAGATTTTCTTCTCGTCCATATACAACGGTGGTGTATAGTAGGGATTGTCCTTATAGAGTGTCAATGGAAAGTCCAGAAACTCTTTTTGTTGCTTGTGCGTGTGAACTTCCTCAACGGTAATCATGGCTTAACGATGTTTGGCATGGAAGCAAATACCGATGGCATTGGGGCCGCAATGGCTTCCGATAGTCGGGTTGACGGCAACGGTGATGACATTCAGGTCTTGGCCGAATATCTCTTTTAGTTGGCGTTCGGCTTCAGCTGCTATATCAAGGCAGTCAGAGTGTCCGATAACCACGCGGTGGGCTTTCACGTCCTCGCCGAGGTCTTCGACGTATTTTACCAGACGGGCGATGGCTTTGGCACGTCCCGTTTCCTTGCCGATGCTTACCATATTGCCTTGATTATCCAAGTATATGATGGGTCGGATGCCGATGAAACCACCCATGGTGGCAGCCAGACCGCTTACGCGACCGCTGCGGCGGAAGAACTTCAAATCGTCAGCGAAGAAATACATCGGGAATTTCGGCACTTCCACTTTGCTCCATTCCACGATTTCTTCCGCGTTTCTACCTGCTTTATACAACTCTGCAGCTTCAAGTACGACATTGTAGGATAATGCCGTGATGCCCAAAGTGTCAATTTCATAGAACTTACGTCCGGGATACTTCTGTTTCAGCTTTTCCACGGCTTGGTTCATAATGGTGAAAGTGTTGGAAGTGGCCGACGAGAAATGCACATAGATGATGTCGTTGCCGGCAGCAAATTCGGGCTCGAAATATTGGATGTAAGCCTCTTCACTCATGGCACTGGTGGTGGGCATAGTGCCGGAACGCAACATGTCGTAGAACTTGTGGTAGTCGAACTCGTCGAAGTCAATATAGGGATAAATAACCTGATTCCCAACGGTATATGGCATACTAATCATCTTGATGCCATACTCGGCACACTCTTTGGGAGTGATGTCGCAATCCGTGTCGCTAAAGAATGTCAACATAGTATAAAGATATAATCATAAACCGGCTGTGCGCCGTAGTTCAACATAATTTCAAGGTTTTTGTATTGGTTCTGCAAGTCAGAGACGAGGCTTTCCGCCTCATCCTGAGGAACATCTTTGCCGAAGAAAATAAGCATCACGTCGCGTGAAGCGGCACCAAGACGTTCAATTAAGGCTTTGGCAGCTTCTTCACGATTAGGACTGTCGGAAAGGAGTTGTTTGCCGCTGTAACCGACATAATTGCCTGTGTGGACTTTTACATTGTCGCCTTCGGCATCGCGAATGGCTGTTGAAACCATACCTGTCACAACGGATTGCATGATTTCGGTGACGCTGGCGATGACTTCTTCGGCGTTGGGATTATCGCGGTCGATATAGCCGATGCCATAATAGCCTTCGCCAATGGTAGTGGAGGGAAGCACGTGGATGTCAGCCTTGTCGTACATTTTGGCAGCCTGGTCAGCAGCCATCTTGATGTTTTTGTTGTTCGGGAAAACAAGTATGTGTTGTGCGTTGATGCGGGCGAAAGCTTCTAAGAAATCCTGTGTTGAAGGGTTCATGGTTTGACCTCCTGCAATCACTTCGTCGGCTCCGATTTCGTGAAATGCGTTGATTAGACCCTCGCCAAAAGCCACAGTAACGGTGCCATATTTCTTGGGAGGTGTCTTAAAAGAGGCATTGTTGCTGTTAGTTGACTGATGGTGCTGCAGCGCCATGTTTTCAATTTTGATGGTCAAGAACTCGCCGTACTTCTGCATCTCGTTGAGAATCGTTCCGGGAGTGAAAGTATGCACATGCACCTTAACAATTGTGCCCTCGCGGAAGGCCACCACCGACTCACCCACTTGGTTGAGATAATCGAAGATAACATTCTCATCGAAGGTGTCTAAATCAACTTTGGAGCGCATCAGGCGGAGCAGGAACTCGGTGCAATAGCCGAATTCAAGTGTGCTGTTTTCGTCAAACTTGTTTAGTTCTATGGTAGGAACTGGTGCTGTGGTTTTGGTCTCTATTTCCTCTTGTGAAATCTTGCCGTTAAGGGCGTCGTTCATGCCACGGAAAATACTCAGCAGTCCTGCACCGCCGCTGTCTACCACGCCTGCGTTTTTCAGCACTTGCAGCAATTCAGGTGTATGGTCGAGGGAAGTCTGCATAGCTTCCAAAAGAGTCTTGAAATAGTGGTTCAAATCGTTATGGGCATCAGCATTGGCCGCACCTTCACGAAGTACGGTAATGATAGTGCCTTCGACAGGTATGGGAACGGCTTTGTAAGCCTCTGAAACCGCCTCCCCCATCGCTTTTGCGAAGATTTGTGCGTCAGCCACAATTACGTCTTGCAATCCTTTGGCCAAACCTGCAAAGATGCGGGAAAGAATCACACCTGAGTTGCCTCTTGCGCCCAATAGCATTCCTGACGAAACTGCAGAAGCTACTTCTGAGAGCGTGTTGAAATGGTTATTCAGCGCTGCACAGCCAGCTTTAAGAGTCATAAGCATGTTGTCGCCAGTGTCGCCGTCAGGGATAGGGAAGACATTCAGGTCGTTGATGGCGTTTTTGTCCTTGCTCAACGATACTGCACCTTGCCGCAGCATGTCGGCAAAAACCAGGCTATTTATTTCAATTGTGTTCATTGGATTACTTTTTCATCACATGGCGCTTGTAAGATGGAATCTTCATCAGCTGCCAGAATATAAAAGGCTGAAGTGCGTAGGAAATCATTATCGTTGAAGCCATTCCAATGAGGGTGATGAGGCCGATGGAACGGATGGCCGGATGAACGGCAAAGAGGAGCGAAGCTACTACCATAACGAGAATAACCGCTGAGAAGAAAATGGCCACTTTGTGCCAGGTGAGCAGATTTTTGTCTCCTGTTCGTGCCTCCGCCAATAAGCCCTCCATGATGAAGATGCTGTAGTCGACACCCACGCCGAAGATGAAAGTGGCAATAACAATGTTGATAAGGTTGAATTCCAAGCCGAGTAGTGCCATGTAGCCTTGTACCATAAACCAGCTGAGCACCATGGGCAGGAAGGAAATCAGAGCGGTGATGAGGTTGCGGAACGAAACCAGCAGGATGATTAACACGAACAATGATGAAATCCATACCGCGATGTTGAAGTCGTCGTGGATGATTTCAACCATACTCTTGCAATAATAGAACGGCTCAAGTACGAAGGTCTTGGGGTTGGTGACCAGGACGTCGGTTACAATGTCCTTCTCGTCAAAGCTCATGGCGACATCGGTGAATACCATGTATTGATTGTCGGCATTGCATTCAATGTAGTTGCCCAAAAGGTTGTCGGGTATGATACCGCTTTCCAATAGCGAAGCAGGTTCGTAATCGGCGTTGAGCAGGTCTTTGAAGTCATAAAACATCATTGGGTTGAGGCCGAACTCTAATGCACCTTTGTCGACCTGCTGAATGGCATACTGCTTTCGTTCTTCAGTCCAGTAGGCGTTCCACGCAGCGATGCGTTGCTCTTGGTCAGCTTGGGTGACGAAGAGTTTTGGAATCATTTCGGTGTAGTTGTGTACCAGCCCCGCTTTCGACAGGGAGTCGAGGAGGATCATCAGGGATTTATCGGCCTCGAGGGCTTCGTCAATGTTGGTGCTGACGGTGGCAAAATACAAATGGAAGAAACCGTCGTTGTTCTTGGTGTTGTAAAGTCCTTCGGCTTCCACCTCAGCAGGTGAGTTGTAGTCGAGGTTGCGCAGGTCGCTGTCGAATTTCACTTTATGTGAGAAGATGATGCCCACAATCATGATAACCACAATGAGAACCAGGAACCAAGGCTTGCGGTCGAAAGGCAGGTTGTTGAGTCGCGAGATGCGACGGAAAGTGTTGTTGTGGCTGTCGGCCTTGATGGCAGGCAGAAAGTGTGGCAGGAAGATGAGCGAAAAGAAGGTGCTTCCCAGCAGGGCAAACGAAGCAAAGAGGCCGAAGTCGCGCAGCAAGTCGCTTTCGGTGAACAGCAGGCTGCAAAAAGCACCTACTGTTGTGATGCAGCCCAAAAACACGGGTGTCGACTCGTCGCGCAGCATTTTTTCGGGGTCGCCTACGAAGAAGTGGTGGATGAGTACATGGAGGCAGTAGCTGATGGCTACACCGAGTACAATGGCACCCAAGCCCAAGGCCATAAGCGACATCCCTCCTTTAATCCAATAAATACAGGCCATCGAGAAGGCGGCACCATAAAAGATAGGTATCAATAGCTTCCAGATAAACTGGAAACTTCGGAAGCAGAATCCGATAAGGATAAGGATAAGAATGATGGAAATGCCTACTGTCAGGACGAGGTCGGAACGGATGCGCCCTGCGTTAGACACGCTGCCGATAGGGTCGCCGTGGGCGTGTACTTTCACGTCGGGATGGGTGGCCTCAAACTCTTTTTGAGCACGCCTAAGCATCCGGCTGAACTCAGTTGACGACCATGAGTCTAACGAACGGAATGCGGGTGCAAGGTAGGCGATGGCTACGGTGCTGTCGGGGCTGAAGAGGTGTCCATCAATCATGTTGTAGCCCTTTGTGGCACTAAGCAGCACGTCGCCAAGCACTACGCTGCGCAGGTTAAGTGGATCGTAGGCAATGGCTTGGGTGACTTCGCCGGTTTCGTCTTCCACCATCTGTTCATAGTTGACCCACATTTGCGTGCGGATTGCCTCTGGCTCCAAGACTTTATCGAAATCGTGGTAAGCGGAAGTGTCGATAAAGGTGGGGATGTGTTCAATCACAAAATCCAAGGCGTTGATGGCCATTTCGGGCTCCAATTTGTATAATATATTGGAGATTAGGTGCTTCGAAGAGTCTTTCTGAAAGAGTAATTCGACAAATTCATCGGTTCTCTCCCCTAAGACTTCGGGCGAAAGACGTTCGTCTCGGGATGTCATTTGGATGTAAATCTTGTCCTTCAACTCAATGGAGCTGAAAGCAAGTTGGCTCTCGACGCTCGACTCGGGAAGGAGTTTGGTGATGTCTTCTTCATAGTGAAGCCTCAGCCCAAAGATTAAGAAAAGTATTGAGGTTGAGGCTAATATTATATACAGTAGAGTCTTGTGCTTGCTGAAATAATGATAGATAGGTAAGAATATTTTGTGCATTGTTTTTCGCGTTTGAATAAGAGTGCAAAGATACACCAATTTTTGTTCGGTTAGGAAGAATTTTCTATTTTTGCTGCCAATAAAATTGTCGTTATGCATGTCTATAAGCACGAAGTAAAGTATTATGAATGTGACCGCATGGGCGTGACCCATCACTCCAATTATGTCCGTTTCATGGAAGAGGCCCGCGTGGACTATCTTGACCATTTGGGATATGGTTTCGATAAGATTGAAACAGAAGGTGTTTTCTCGCCAGTTGTTTCCATACAATGCAGTTATAAAAGCCCCACGACTTTCAAGGATGTCGTCGAAATAGAAGTTGCCATCAGTAAGGTCAGCGAAATGAAATTTGATTTCACCTACACGATGCGTGTGGGCGACAAGTTGGTGTGTGCCGCACAAAGCACGCATTGTTTCACCGAAAACGGGCGCCCGGTGGCAATTTCGAAACGTTTGCCGAAACTGTTTCAGATGATTCAGGAGCAAACCCTCCATAAGTAAAGCCATGAATGCTGAATTGAAACAATACATTGAGCGGGAGATTATCCCGCGTTACGACCATTTTGACAAAGCGCATCAACGCGACCATGTTCTCATGGTCATCCAACAGAGCATGGACCTCGCTTCGCGTCTGGATGTTGACAAGGATATGGTATATGCTATCGCCGCTTATCACGATACAGGCCTTTGCAAGGGTCGCGAGCTTCATCATGAAGTCTCTGCGCAAATCATCAAGGCTGACTTGCAGCTGCGGCGATGGTTTACTGAAGAGCAAATTCAGATTATGGCGGATGCTGCTGAAGACCATCGGGCATCAGCAAAACAGGCTCCACGTACGCTCTATGGTCGTATTGTAGCAGAGGCCGATCGCTTCATCGACCCTGTTACCATTGTCCAGCGCACCTTACAATATGGCTTGGACCATTATCCTGAACTTGGCTGCGAAGAACAATACCATCGGGTGGTGACCCACTTGAAAGAAAAATATGGGCGTAATGGCTATCTGAAGTTGTGGTTCCCCGATTCTCCCAATGCCGTCCGACTGGAACAGTTGCGCCAGCTTATCGATAATGAGGATGAACTGAGACGTTTGTTTGAGAATCTGTGGGTGGGTTAAACCCAAAAAAGCCAAAGCGTTTCCACTTTGGCTTTATCATGGTGTACCGAATTATTTCGGTCCTTATTCAGGATTGCTGGCTGGCTCGCTGGTGGCAGCAGGAGTTTCCATGTCAACGGCATCCGTTGCAGGAGCCGAAGGCATCGTGTTCTCGATTTGCTGACGCATTTCCGTATCGAACACATCGCCCGACTTGACGCTCTTGGGGATGGTGATGCTTGAAATGAGGCACAATACCACCAAGATTCCTCCCATAGTCCAAGTGGCCTTTTCAAGGAAATCGGTCGTCTGGCGAACGCCCATCATTTGGTTGGCACCACCAAAATTGGACACCAAACCGCCACCTTTTGAGTTCTGAACCAGAACAATCAAGCTTATTAATACGCTGACAATCAAGATTAAAATTACTACTAACGTGTACATCTTTATTGGTTTAATGTTTGACTTTCTTCGACCCTTTCAATTTGGGCTGCAAAATAACGACTTTTTTCTGGATATTTCAAGCCTAATTTTTGATAAATTGAAATTGCCTTATCAAAATAGCCCTGTTTCTCATAGATTTTGGCCAATGTTTCGCTAACGATGTTCTCTTGGTCGATGATGCTGTTTTGGGCCACCGAGATGGGATTGTAGAACTCAGCTTTCGGTCTTGTGATGCTTGGGTTCTCCAATATAAACTTGTCTATCAGTTCTTTGCGCGAGAGTTTTTTAGGCTCTGCCTCGTTTTGCTCCTTCCTTTGCTTTTCTTGTTCAAGTTCTTTCAAGCGAGCCGCTATTATGGCTTTCAGTTCATCGAGCGATTTGCGTTTTTCATCCAACAAGGCCATCTCGGCGGAGAGTTCCTCATGACTGCCGCTGAGGTCGATTTCCGGGATGATGAAGACCTTCTCTCGGATGATATTGCTGTTTTCTTCTTCTGTTTCGACGGATTCGATTGAGGTGGACACATTGTCAGATGGAATGAATTCGTCAGGCAAAGCGGGAGTTTCGGGTTCACTTTCGAGGCGGTGGCGGGCAATTAATGAGAAAAGGCGCAGCTTGTCGCGGTTGGGCATAATGGCAGCGGCATATTTCAATTGGCTATCATAGTGCTGGTCGTTGGTGTTTTGGTAGGCAATGGCTAAAAGTACTTGACCGATAGAGAAATAGGGGTAATCAAGTGTTAGCTGTTCTATGCTGCTAACAGCTTCGCCTTTCAGCCTTTCCGGCATCCTCATGTATCCTATGACTTGCTTGCTGTCCATGTTTACCAGTTTACCAATGCTTTGTTGAATATGTCTTCCACCAAGGCTTCTATGATGGTGGCTGTAAGGTTTTCCTGCACGGCGTTGAGGTCTTGGTCGCTGGGATAGTCCTCGTATTGTGAGAAACTTTGCTCAAAATCTTTTGTTTCGTCGAAACGGTTGCTGAAGCGCACCTTCACGGTGATGGTGAGGCGGTTCATAGCTGCGGTTTGTGCAGCAGTGATGGCTACGGGTGAGGTTCTGTAGTCGGTGATTTCGCCCTCGAAGGCCAGGTCGCCTCCTGCCTCAATCATTTCCAATGGGGTTTGGTTCATTACGGCATCGCGCAGGGCGGAGCTGAAGTCGTTGCTCAGCAGGGGATTGACGAGTTGGGCGTGGTTGGGGAAATAGGCTACCGAAACGGTTTTGGCTTCAGGGGGTATGGAAGCTCCCGTGAAGGAATAGATGCCGCATCCATGACAAACGAATGCCAATGCCATCACCAAAAACGCTATCTTCGCCTTGCTTCTCATAAGTCGATTTGATATTCGTTGATTTTTCGATATAAGGTGCGCTCGCTGATGCCTAATGCTTTGGCAGCGTCTTTGCGCTTGCCTTTGTGGGCTTCCAGCGCCTTGATGATCATCTCTTTCTCGTGTTGTTCCAACGAGAGGGTCTCAGGCATGTTAGCTGATTTGTAATGCCCTGTTTCTTCGGCAGGGAAGAACTCTGTGAATTCCTGCTCGCTGACTTCGGGCTCGTCGTGGCTCACGCGGGTCACCACCGTGTCGCCGATTTGGGTGACGGGTGTGGCTTGCACGTAGTTGGTCTCCATCGGATGTCCGTTGCTCATGTTGTTTACCTGGGCGCGCAGCTCAGCGATGTCTTTCTTCATGTCGAAGAGGACACGGTATAGTAAATCGCGTTCCGACACCCCGTCGGGAGTGTCCTCTCGGGGCAACAGCACGGGAAGGTTGCTTTGCACGCGATTGGGCAAGTATTTGACCAAGGTTTCTGAAGTGATGTTGCGTTCGGTCTCCATTATGGAAATCTGTTCGGTGATGTTCTTCAGTTGGCGCACGTTGCCGTCCCAGCGGTAGTTTTCCAGCGTCTTCATCGCATCTGGTGCCAATGTGATGGCGGGGATGTGGTTGCGTTCGGCAAAGTCGGCGGCGAATTTGCGGAACAACAAAGGAATGTCGCCTTTGCGCTCACGTAGGGCCGGGATATGGATAGGGATGGTGTTCAACCTATAATATAAGTCCTCGCGGAAACGTCCTTTCTCGATAGCCAAAGGTAGGTCAACATTGGTGGCAGCAACGATTCTGACATCGGTCTTCATCACCTTTGAGCCACCCACGCGGATGAACTCGCCGTTTTCCAATACGCGCAGCAGACGGGCTTGGGTGGAAAGAGGCAACTCGCCTACCTCATCCAGAAACAAGGTTCCTTTGTCGGCAATCTCGAAATAACCTTTACGCTCGCCAACAGCTCCGGTGAAAGCTCCCTTCTCGTGACCGAACAGTTCCGAGTCGATTGTGCCTTCCGGGATGGCCCCGCAGTTAACGGCAAAGTATTGTCCGTGTTTGCGGGTGCTGTTTTGGTGGATGATTTTCGGAAACACGTCCTTACCCGTGCCGCTCTCGCCCGTGATGAGCACGGTGAGGTCGGTGGCGGCCACTTGTCCGGCGATGCCGATGGCGCGGTCCAGCTCAGGGTCGTTGCCGATGATGCCGAAAGTCCTTTTTATTGCTTGTACGTCCATTATCTCAGAACAGCGTTAAGTTCTTTCTCCATAGCCCCTTGGATTTTGCCCATCGTCTTCTCGATGACCTTGTCGGTGAGGGTGGTGGTGGGCGACATCAGCACGAAGCTCATGGCGTATTGTT
>R22__coassemble_624_pt1 | contig 21779 bp, 20 predicted proteins | sample R22__metabat2_low_PE_022 | metagenome-assembled genome bin R22 | reverse complement strand
TATTATTATTATGGTATCTCTCTCGGCTAGGCGATTTCTTTTGCAGTTGACGGTTGACAGTTGACGGTTTGACGTTTTTTTGAAATCGGGGTTGGAAGAAAACAAACGAATCGTTTTTAGGTGCTTTTTGACGAGAAGTGTTGCGGCTTGGGAGAAAATTTGTATTTTTGGGGGCTGATAAAACGGAGTTGTGATAGCAATTCAGAATATTCAGGCATTTGCCGATTACTTGGGCGTTTTTGGAATAAATAATATGGAAAGTTTGAAACCTACACTACCTTACGATATAACAAAAGCAACGAGCATCTTTGAGTACAGCAAAGGCTTACTCGGTAATACTTTACGTGACTTTGTATGGGAAGGGTATGAGACAAAGAGGGGAAAGGGAAGTCTCGGACAAATGGTGGAGAACATCTTTTTCTTGCTCGAAACGAATAACTATGCTGGTGCCGACTTTTCGGAGGCTGGAATGGAACTGAAATGCACCCCTCTGAAGAAAAGCAAGCAGGATGATTACCTTATCAAGGAGCGTCTCGTCTGCAATATGATTAACTACTGTGAGGTGGTGAAAGATGACTTTGAGCACTCCCACTTCTATCTGAAATGCCAATTGATGTTGTTGCTATTTTATCTTCATCAATCGAATTGCAACAACCTCGACCTTGAGTTTGTCTTTTCTGTACTGTGGAAATTGCCAAAGAAAGACTTGCTCATCATCAAGCACGATTACGAGGTTATTGTCGACAAGATAAAGCAAGGAAAGGCTCACGAACTTTCCGAAGGCGACACGATGTATCTTGGGGCATGTCGCAAAGGACAGAAGGGCGAAAGCTTGATGAAGCAACCGAACAACCCCGATATTGATGCTCCCCGACGGGCATTCAGCCTCAAAATGGCCTATATGCGCACAGTTCTAATGTATGTCGTTAACAGCGGTAAAAATGCCGTATCGAACGTGGCTGGTGCGAAATCGGAGCTTGTTAGCGTTAATGCTCTTCTGAAACATTCTTTTGACGATATCCTGCTTAGTCGTTTCAGGCCATACTTGAATTTGCCATTTGAGAAGATAGCGAAATTCAAGAAAGTTGATTTGTCGAACAATCCGAAAAACAAGTTTGCGATGGTTGCCAATGCAATTGCAGCCTCTGCGAAGTGCGCTAACGTAAACCGTTCGGAGGAATTTCTCAAAGCAGGCCTAACGATGAAGACTATTCGCGTACAAGCCAACGGAATAATCAAAGAGGCAATGTCGTTCGAGAATATTGACTACATCGAGGTGGCTGAATGTGAGGATTGGATTGAGTCGCGTTTGTATGAGCTCTTTTCAAGCCGCTTCATGTTTGTGGTTTTCAGAGAACAGACTGCAGGCAAAGAGGATTATGTTTTAGATGATGTGTTTTTTTGGACAATGCCGCAAAATGACCTAGAGTGGGCTGAAGTCTACTGGAACCATATTAAGGACAACATACTTGCCGACCATATTTCAGAAGAATACTGGTGGAAAGGTGCGGACAAGAAGAAGTTCCATGTACGTCCAAAGGCACAGAAAGCAGTCGACCTAGCACCTGCGCCCAATGGAAAAAGCGCGAAGAAGTTCTGTTACTGGTTCAACAATGACTATGTCCGTGAGATTGTGGAAAACAGGAGAAAGGAGAAACAGGATGACTAAACATCATATTAAAGTTGTGGAATTATTTGCCGGTGTGGGCGGCTTCCGCATCGGATTGGAAGGCGCGTCAGATGCCTACGATACCATCTGGAACAATCAGTGGGAACCTTCGACACAGCATCAGGATGCGTCGCTGGTTTACGTGGCCAGATTCGGTTCTAAAGGCCATTCAAACAAAGACATTAATTTGGTGAAGACCGAAGATGTCCCAGATCATGATTTGATGGTTGCCGGCTTTCCGTGTCAGGACTATTCGGTTGCAGCGTCACTAAGCCGTTCTGGTGGTATCGAAGGTAAGAAAGGGGTGCTTTGGTGGCAGATTTACCGAATCCTTGAAGAAAAAGGAGACAAGCGACCACAATACATTTTTTTCGAAAATGTTGACCGTCTGCTGAATTCGCCTGCAACACAGCGTGGGCGTGATTTTGCCATTATCCTTGCTTCTTTGGCCGACCTCGGATATGCGGTCGAGTGGCGTATCATCAATGCTGCCGATTATGGAATGCCCCAACGCAGACGCAGAACATACATCGTTGGATATTTGAAGAACTCTGTTGTTGCCAACAAGATTGATGGAATGGAGGATTGGGTGGAATTCGACGGCGTAATGGCACAGGCGTTCTCTTTTATGGTAAGCGAAGGGTCGAAGTCGGAATTTGACATCAAAGGTACAATCCAGGAGGTTTCAGCCCAATTTAACAAAGGGGAGAAGGATAGCCCGTTTGGGAACGCTGGCATCATGATTGACCGTCACGTGTACTCCGTTGACGCGTTACCAGTATATGACGGAACCCGTCAGATGTTGGGAGATATTCTTGTTGATGAGGACTTTGTCCCCGAAGAATTTTTCATTTCCGAAGAGGAACTGCCGAAATGGCAATACGAAAAGGGAGCGAAAAAGATAAATCGCGTCTCAAAAGAAGGCTTCGAATATGTGTTCTCTGAGGGCGGAATGGCATTTCCTGATTATCTGGACAAGCCCTCTCGCACTATGATAACTGGCGAGGGAGGTTCTTCTCCTTCTCGTTTCAAACATGTAGTGAAAACTCCATCGGGTCGCTACCGCCGCTTGATTCCGCTGGAAATGGAACGCTTAAATATGTTCCCTGACAACCACACATATCACCCCGATGTGTCGGATGGACGAAGGGCTTTCTTGATGGGTAACGCATTGGTGTGCGGTGTTATTCAAGAGACAGGCAGGTCACTGTATCGCTTTATCTATGACGAAGCACCTGTGTCGACCAGACCAATACATACGCAGCGGAATCCGCGTCCTGTATTGACTCTGGATTTGTTCTCCAACGAAGATAACGAGTTGGTTTTCAACAAGCCTAAGAAAACATATCAATTGGACACCTCAAAACGTTTGCTTATTGGCATAGTAAAAAGAGACAACGAAGACTATTTCCTCACAGAAGAGCCATCAAAATTATATTACACAGGTAATGTTGAGACGTTTCCTTCTACAATTGCACTAAACAAACTTTACTACTTTATGCCGTATATCAAAGGCAAAGGAGTCCGCGACCTTTATTTGATTAAGATTGTAAGAATCGGCAACAAGACCGAGACCCATCCCAATATAGTTGACGAGAAAGCTCCTCGGTTAGTGTTTGAGCTGGAATACTTGGAAAGCTTGCCTGAATACAAGATGATTCATTTGAATTTCCAACAAGCATTTACGGATACATTCTTGGGCAGAGTTATAAACCGATAACAAAGGTTACAGTGCCAAAACAACAACTTTCAATGACAGATGGACAAATACGCGATTTATAATTTCGAGCTGATGAAGCGCAGGGTCATCCAAGGTGACTTGACAAGAGGGGAGGAAATAGATGTCCCTAAGATGGAACATGCCCATGAGAATTTTGACCATGTGTTTGGCGGGAAAGGCACGGAGGTGAGAATCCAGAGGGAAAAAAGACGCGGTGAAGGTGCCGACAAATTCCCTTGCCATGTCATTGCCCACGATCACAACATTGTCTTGTTGCGACTTGAAAATGTAAAAAGTGTGACAGTCTATGAATCGCACAAGACGGAAGGCCCCGTTCCCAGTATTGAGAAAAAGAAGTACGAGTCGAATCCGCCTTGTTTCATTATAATCGACAATCGCGAGGGGAAGACTCAGATTGCCATTCAGATTGACTCAGCCGCGTGGAGCAAGACCAATATTGTGCGTGATTTGCTGGAAGAGAATTTGGATCGGGAATTGGAGCCGTTCGGACTGACTATCAAGATAAGGTCGAAGATGCAGAAGAGCGAATATTGGGACTATGTGACCTACCGACAGAGAAAAGAGGGGCGTGGTATTAAGAGAATGACCTTCCAATTTCCCAATGTGAAAATCCGTCCGTCTATAGAAACAAGCATTGGGCTGAGCAACCACCTGAAGATGCTGATGGAGCTGGTCAACAAACTCGGTGCCGGGCAAGGGGAACTGTCCATCCAGCCCCCAACTAATGATTACTTGTTGAAAAAGAGGCTGAACGACATCAAGAACATAGTTGCACTTTGTTCGAGCAGCGCAGATTATTCTCTTAGTGTGACTTTCGACGACGACATCACCTATCGCTGTAATGAAAGCCTGCGGGCAGAACTGCCGATGAACATCCCTCGAGCCATCGAGAATTTCAAGAACGGCCAGCTGACTACATTCTTTGAATATGACCTTGAGCGGTGGCTGGATTGGGTTGTCGAACAAACAGAGCAATATCAGGATGCAGAACAAATTAAACCAAAACCAGATAGAGAAGATCAACGAAAGGTTTCATGACCATCCGTTGCTTGTGGCTTGTAGGCAAGCTTTCGAATGCTATGAAGCTGAGATGCAACGCCTGCTCTTTGCGCCAGAGGAAATATTCCTTGAGGCGGCTATCATTCTCAACAAGTTATTGACTGAACCGGAGGGCGCAGAGCAATATGTCAAAGGTCTTTGGAATGTCCTTAAGGTAAAAATAAGACGTTGGGAACCGGAAGCGCCACAAGAAGACGTGAACAAAATTTCGAGCGCAATCCTATATGTCGTGGCGGCTGTCCTATGCCAGCACCACCATCATTTTTACAATGATGAGTTGAAGGATATGGTTCTTGGTATAGCAAAAAAGAATATCTCGACAGACCACGATGAAGAAGAACGTGTCATTTTAGAGCTGTCGAGGTGTGCCGATGGGCTGCTTGAATGGTTTTCGGATTATTGCGAGAGCAGCGAGCGTCTGTCAGATGAAATACTTGAAGCAATAGCGAATGAAAAACCAAAAGGTGGGAAATTACGCGTTGCTAAAAATAATGGAGAGAATCCTGATAAACCCTCCAAACCTCGTGAGACAATGACCTTCATGCGCAAGCCCGAAGTGACCGAAGGGCATCTGAAACTACTCTTTATGAAGCTGGCGCAGGATGGTTGGATTAGCGGCAATGAAGCCGACTTCAAGGCTTTGTTCTCAGGTAAAAGAGACGAAGATTGCATTGTGACGTGGATGGGAAAGTATGGCAAGAGCACCCTTGTTGAGTTGTTCAATCGTTTTGTTCAAACGGGTTTGGTCATTATCCCTGTCGGTTATTCCTTGTCATCAATCCTTGAAGGTCATTTTAAGGATCAGAATGGTCAGTGGCTGATAGGTTTGAATAAGGGTGACGCACCCAACAAAAAGGCTTTGCCTTTGATTGTCGAGTATGTCAAGCTGCTCCAACTGAAACCCGACAGATTGCTCAGTTAAGTTCGATTCGGAAAATCTTTCGGGTGGAAGCAAACTTTTTTCAAAAAAAATAATACTAACGGAATCTTTTTGAAACACAAGAGGTTCCGTTTTTCTTTTTCCGTTTGCCGAAAGGCAATAGCCTTGTTTCCCGAATGTTTTCCCGAAAGTTTTCCCGAAAAAACGTCGGTTTTCTTGGTATTACGGAAGCCCACCAAAATCAGGGGAGCGACCCAATCATTGAGCTCAATAAAACGGAATCATTAACATTCAAATTTCAAATCACATTAAAAATGAAAACTCTGAAACGAATGATCAACACCCTGGGCGTGACGATGGAGGAACTGCGCGGCGGAGGCCGTGAGCGTCGGCTGGCCGATGCACGTGCCCTGATAGCAGCTGCCCTCCCCATCACCCAGGAACAGGTCGCCGAGCTGCTCGGCTGCTCCCAACCCGCCGTCAGCGCCATGCGGAAACGACACCATCAGCTGCTCGTCAGCGACTGCCACTACCGAGCCAAATGGCAATCCCTCAACAATGAATCAACACAACAACAATTCAACAAACCACAACAATTAAACCATCAACAACAATGAACAACTACAACATCAACATCCTGACCAACATGATGGTCAAACTGCAGAGCCAGAGCAACTACGACCAGAGGGTCCTCAATGGCAAACTATTCGTCAACACCCAAAGACATCAGGTGGCCTTCAACCAGAACCGCCCGCGCGGACCGCGCAGCGTGGAAATGATGCGCACGCCGCATTCGCGTCTGGTTCGCCGTCCCGATGGCGACTTCACCCTCACCTTCCACTTCTCCAAAGAGGAGTATGCGGTGGGCCCCCAGATGCTCGAAGAGCTTCAGAAAGTAATCGATTTCCTTTCGCTCAACCCCTCTAAACGACAAGCGGCATGAGTAAGTTCAGTATGTTCAGCAGCGTGAAATCACAACGTGGCGAACGCTGCACACAAGAGAAGTTCAATGAGGTCAGCGCATCACCCGTGGTGCGCGACCTCTGCGAGGCGATTGCCGCCGAAGCCGACCACGACAAGCGGGGACTGATGAAGAAACAGCTGCCCATCATCACCTTCCAAGCCTATTTCGCCGGTGCGCGCAAGAATGCATTGGCCGAGCCCAGCGGGGCGTGCATCTACGACGGCGACCATATTGAGAACCCCCGCGAGTTTTATGAGGAACATATAGCGACACGCATCGGGGAGCTGGGCATCCTGTATGCCGGAATGACACCTTCGCGACACGGGTTGCGGTTGGTGTTTCGCATGAAGCCCGGTTTTGCCACCATTGCAGAAGCGCAGAAATGGATGAGTGAGCAGATCGGGTGGGAGTGCGATGCGCAATGCAAGGACTTGGCCCGCGCGAGCTATGTGGTGCCGAAGGAGTATATCTACTTCCTAGATCCGGCTTTGTTTGATGACGAACCTTTGGACCGCTTCGCGTCATTGCGAGAAACGAAGCAATCCACTAATGAGGGCGATTCTCTAGATTGCCGCGCTACGCTCGCAACGACGCATAGCGACGCTGCGCAAAGCGACGACAAGGTCTTTGAACCCGACAAAAGCCTCTTCTTTAAAGGTATTCCGCTTGCTGACATCGCCCACGAGTGGCTTGTCCAGACGGGCGGCGAGCCCACCGAGGGCGAGCGTAACGACAGACTCCACGCATTGGCTCTCAGGCTGCGCCACATCACCGACTACAACGAGCAGACGCTGCTGTCTGTGTTGCCCCGCTACGGACTTGGCGAAGAGGAGTTGAAATCGATTGTACACTCCGCCTGCATCGCCCAGCGCACCGGTCGCCCGCGCGACCTCCAGCCTGTGTTGGACAAACTGATGCTTGCGAAAGAAATGCCTAAAGAAGAGGAAGAAGACGCGGAGGAAGCCGACAACATCGTCCCGCTCAGCGAGCAAATCAACAACCTCAACTTCACCCTGCCTCCGCTCGTCAGGCAAATCGCCTCCACAGCGCCTGCCGACTTCGTCACCGCCTGTGTGCTTTGCCAGCTGCCCATGCTCGGCGCCCTGGGCTCAAAACTCCGAGCACAATACCTCGACGGCCGCATGCATTCGCCCTCATTCCAGGTGTCGCTCGAGGCACCCCAAGCCAGCGGTAAGAGCTTCATGACGCGCATCGCCGAACTGCTGATGGCCCCTGTGCTCAACCGCGACTCGGAAGAGCGGCAGAAGGAGCAGGAATATATGGAGAAGCTCAACGAGCTGAAGGTGACCAACGTGAAGCTGACACCCGAGAACCGCGAGGAGCTGCTGGGACAGAAACCCAAGGGCATCATCCGCTATGTGCCTGCCACCATCAGCATCACCAAGCTGCTGCAGCGGTTGGAGAATGCCCGTGGGCTCCACCTCTTCGCCTTTGCCGAGGAGATTGACACCGTCACGAAAACCTTCAAGCGCGGTTTCTCCTCGTATGGCGACCTGCTTCGTGTGGCTTTCGACAACGGCCTCTACGGACAGGATTACGCCTCCACGGAGTCGTTCAGCGGCATGCTGAATGTCTACTACAACACCCTGTTCAGCGGCACCCCAAAGGCGATGCGGCGTTTCTATCCCGATGTAGAGGACGGACTGGTCAGCCGTGTATGCTTCGTGATGCTGCCCGACCAGTTCGGCAAGCCGATGCCTGTCTGGGGTGAGCTGAAGGAGAAGGATAGGGAAGTGGTGAAACTTCAGTTGGAGCGCTTGGACAAGGTGAGTCTGGTGGACAACACCGTCCAACCCGACCATGTGATGGACCTGGGTTTTTTGAACCGCGACCTGAAGAAGTGGCTCACCGAACAGCAGGAGGAGGCCGTTCGCACCAACGACCGCACGCGCGACGTGTTCTGCCGCCGTTCTGCCGTCGTGGGTTTTCGTGCCGGCATGCTGGCTTGGTTTCTCTACGGCGAGAAGGACATCCCAATCAACCGTCGCCGGACGATAGCCTTTGCCCGTTGGGTGGCCAACCAGATGCTTACGCAGCACCTGCTCCGTTTCGAGATTGACGGCACGGGCAGCAACGTCAACCGCTGGGAGGACATTTTTGGCCAGCTCCCGAAGGAGTTCACACGCGAGGAGGTACAACAGCTCCTGAAGGCCAACGGCGTCAGCACTCCGCTACGCATGGTGCTCTACAAATGGCGTCTGCTCGGCTGCATCATACCCAACGAAGGTGAAAACAGCAACAAGATCGCCCGCTTCCGAAAAGCAGCCTGAAAGCGTCAACCGTCAACCGTCAATTCGCAAGAAAAGGAAAAGTCCCTCCGTTTTTTTTGAGGGACTTTTTGCTTTCCGTCTCTTCGATGAATACCCTTCTCCGCAGCTCAAAAGCAACAAGGCAGGCCTACCGTCAAATGTTTCACGGCTAGCCTTCCGCTCTGAGTGGCACCACGGTCACCAGTGTCAATAGCAACGGGAGTTACTGGTCGCCTTTTTATTTGTGTGATTTCATCTGGGAGAGCACCAATCCCACAACCACTACTAAAATGCCGACAATCTTGTTCACCGTCAGGGCTTCGATGGCGAGGAGGTAGCTGAATATGGCCGTGAAGACAGGGATGAGATTGGAGTAAACATTGGCTTTTGAAGCCCCCAACTTGCTGAAAGCGAAAGCCCACAAGGCGTAGGCACCGGCGCTGCATAAGATGCCAAGACAGACCAGTGGGACGATGTAGGCACCGATATTGGCGAAGTTAGACGGCTCGAAATGCTCCATGATGATGACCAAAGGGATGAAGTAAATCATACCGAGAATGTTCTGCATCCATGTGATGGTCAAAGGTTTATAGAGCTTGGTGAGCCGTATCAATGCGATGGAGTAGCCTACCGCCACCACCACCGAGCCGCAAAGGAAGAGTATGCCCTTGGGCGAGGCGGTGAGCTCGAGGTTTTTGTTGAGCAGCATAATGATGACACCGGCAAAGGAGATGATGAAGCCCACGATGTTCATGGGCGTGAGCCGCTCCTTGAGGAAAATGCGCGCCGCGATGGGCGTCACCAAAGGGATCAAGGCGATGATGCCGGCACCGATGACAGGGGAGGAGTTTTTCAGCCCGTAGCCCTCGAAGATGAAGTAGAGGAAAGGCTCGAACAAGGCGGCTATGGCAAACAGCCCCAGATGTTTCCTTTGTATTTTTTCGTTGAGGCGAAAAATGAAGAGTATGGCCGTCAGGAAAACGGTGGCCACCACAAGGCGAAGGAAGATGGTCGCTGTGGGGTTAAGGTTCTCGTAGACCTGCGTGGACCATACGAACGACATGCCCCAAAAAATCATGGCGAGGATGCCGGCGAGATGAACGATGGTTGTTCTGTTTTTCATGCCGCAAAAGTACATTTTTTTGAGATTGTTTTCCAAAAGTGGAAAAATTCGGCAAGATTTTTGTAAGTTTGCAACTCGAAATACATATCAAATTTAAGTTAAATCTTTAATAATCTATCGAAATGAAAAAGCTAAGCATTATCTGCATGACGGTACTGGCTGTCGTTTTCATGGCTTCATGCCGCGGTCCGCAAGGTCCCCAAGGCCCTGCTGGCCAAGACGGCAACGCCAACGTGGTTTCTTCAACTCTGACCATCCATGATTACGATTGGGAATGGGTCTCGTTTTCGGGCAACGATATGGGACAGTATATGGTCACCATCGACTATCCCGCCATCAACAGCAATGTGTTCAACTACGGAGCTGTTTTGGTTTACATGAATGTGGAGGGTACATGGTCGCAAGTGCCTCTGACCTATTATTATTATGAAGTGGACGGCGAGGAAACCCATTTCTATGAGGCCTCCATCGAGGCGGCAACGCTAAATGATGGCGCTGTGCGTCTGTTCTGGACCGAGAGCGACTTCTGGAATGTGCGTCCCGACACCCACGACTTCAAGATTGTGGCTATCGAGGCTTCCGTCTACAGCCACCGCAGCGATGTCGACTACAGCGACTACAATGCTGTGAAGACCGCCTTCCAGCTGGCTGACTGATTGAGAATCAGATGGAAATGCAAAAGACTCGTCTCAAAGGCGGGTCTTTTTTTCGTCTCTTGCCGCAATTGAAAAGATGTTGGATTGATGTGGCGAAAGGATGTAAGAAGGACCAATATCAGGTGATTTATTGCATCGCCAAGGAAAACCACATGAACCCAACATATCCCAGCGTGAGCAACACCCCCTCGAAACGTGAGAGTTTGCGTCCCTTTCCCGTAAAGACAAACAGCAGCATCAGCGCATTGGCGACGATGAGGATAAGCATCTGTTTGTTCATCATCGGGTCGAAAGGTAGCGGCGTGATGAGCGCGCTGACACCCAACACCATGAAGATGTTGATGATATTGGACCCCAGCACGTTGCCGATGGCGATACCTGAGTTTTTCTTCACAGCCGCCACGACGGAGGTGATGAGTTCGGGGAGGGAGGTGGCCGTAGCTACTACGGTCAAACCGATGGTGCCCTCGCTCATGCCCCAGCTTTTAGCCAGGATTTGTGCGTTGTGAGAGACGAGTTCGCCCCCGACATACAGGCCGGCGATACCAGCCACGAGTGCCAGAATGGTCTTACCCCAAGGCATAGGCACTTGATTGCCTTCGGTTTCTTCTTGCGGGTCGTTTTTCAGCATGGTCAGCAGCAGGTAGGCAAAGCCAAACAGCAGAAGGACGATGCCCTCCATCCAACTGACTTCGACGACAGCATCCTTGCCCATGAAAAAGTCGTTGGCCATCAAGGCAATGGCGAAAGTGGCAAGGAAGCCTGCGGGTATGTCGCGCCGGATGGAGATGCGGCTCACATCGATGGGCCAGATGATGGCGCTCACGCCCAGAATGAGCAGGATGTTCATCGTGTTGCTCCCGATGATGTTGCCGATAGCGAGTCCGGGACTGCCTTTGGCGCATGAAAAGATGTTGACAATCATTTCAGGCAGCGAAGTGCCGAAGGCCACGATGGTCAAGCCGATGATGAGCGGCGACAACTTCGCGCGGATGCCCACACTGGTGGCTCCGTTGACGAGCCAGTTGGCACCCAGAATCAGCGCGACGAAACCGATGGCGAGAAGTAATATTGGTATTAAGGATTCCATTTTTCCCGATGTAGAGACGCATTGAATGCGTCTCTAGAATATTTAAATTAGACGCAAACATTGCGTCTCTACAAAGTTAAACATTATATTTTCTTGCACCAAAAATCTTGCTGCCCACGCGCACCATCGTCGCCCCTTCCTCGATGGCAATCAGATAATCTTCCGACATACCCATCGAAATCTCCTTGAATTGCGGCTGGTTGGCGAAATACTCCTTTTTCAAGGTGTCGAAAATTGCCTTCAGGTGCTTGAATTCCTTACGGACTTCCGTCTTGTCGTCGGTGAAAGTGGCCATTCCCATCACGCCGCAGATTCTGACGTTCTCCATCGCCTTGAAAGCCTCTGACTCAAGAAGCTGTCGGGCTTCATCAAGGTCGAGGCCGAATTTGGTCTCTTCTTGGGCGATATGGAATTGCAGCAGGCAATCCACCACGCGCTCATGTTTCTTGGCTTCCTTGTTGACGGCTTCCAGAAGGTTGGCCGTGTCGATGCTGTGGATGAGCGTGACGTAAGGGATAATGTATTTGATTTTATTGGTCTGCAAGTGGCCAATGAAGTGCCATCGGATGTCTTGCGGCAACACTTCATGTTTGTCGCGCATTTCCTGGGGGTAGTTCTCTCCAAAGGTACGCTGACCTGCATCGTAGGCTTCCTGTAAGTCGCTGATGGGCTTGGTCTTGCTGACCGCCACTAAGGTGATGCCCTCAGGCATCGTCGCCTTAATTTTTTCCAAGTTTTCTTTAATCATATTTTTCTTAATTTACCATTGCCTCACATCTGTCTATTATGCTGTTGGCTATGCGGAAACCTCCGTCGCTAACGTCTTTTGACTGATTGCCGTCATAATTCATATAAAGGTGCATCACATCATAGCCGTTGTTCACCAAAGCGAGCAGTTTCTTGTCCCGTTTGCCTATAGCCTCACGATAGTCCTTAATGTCAACGCGGGTACGGCGGTCTTCTCTGACATGAAAAACAGCATCAAGAGCCATTAAAACGCCGAGCCACAAATAGTTGCCGGCAGCACGTACATATTTATTGTCTTGATAGATGTTCAATTCGGTGTCAAGCTCACCATTTTCTTTCAAGGTTTTCTTGGCGTTTTCTACATAACGTCTTGCTTCATCAATGGGATTCTTCCTTTTCATAAATCCGTCTCTTTATTAGTTTTATGCTGCAAAGATAGGCACATTTTCTGTAATGCACCTCATTGAAACTATTTTTTTCTTACTTTTGCGCAAAATTTTGAGAATATGTTTGAAGGTTTAAGCGAAAAATTAGAACGTTCTTTAAAGGTTCTTCGTGGACAGGCTTATATTACCGAGGTCAATATTGCCGACACGATGAAGGAAATCCGTCGCGCCTTGCTCGATGCTGATGTCAGTTTCAAGATTGCCAAGGATGTGACCAATAATATCAAGGAGAAGGCCCTTGGGCAAGAGATACTTACCTCTGTGAAGCCGGGCGAAATGATGGTGAAGATTGTGCACGACGAGCTGGCTGAATTGATGGGCGGTGATGCTGTCGACATCAACCTGAAAGGCCAGCCTAGCATTATCCTCATAGCAGGTCTGCAAGGTTCAGGTAAGACCACTTTCTCTGCAAAATTAGCCTCCTATCTTAAACGCAAACGCAGCAAGCAAGTCATGCTGGTGGCCGGCGACGTGTATCGTCCTGCCGCTATTGAGCAGTTGAAGGTGCTGGGTCAACAGGTTGAGGTTGAGGTGTATAGCGAAGAAGGCAATAAGAATCCCGTTCAGATTGCACAAAATGCCATCAACCACGCAAAGGCGCAAGGCAAGAATGTGGTCATTATTGATACCGCCGGTCGATTGGCCGTCGACGAGGAGATGATGAACGAGATTGCCAACATCAAGGAAGCTGTGAAACCGCATGAGACCCTGTTTGTGGTTGATTCGATGACCGGTCAGGATGCCGTCAATACAGCAAAGGCCTTCAACGACCGTCTCGATTTTGACGGCGTGGTGCTGACCAAGTTGGACGGCGACACGCGTGGCGGTGCGGCTCTCACCATCCGTACGGTGGTGGATAAGCCCATCAAGTTTGTCGGTATCGGCGAGAAGATGGACGCTTTGGATGTGTTCCATCCCAAACGTATGGCCGACCGCATCCTCGGCATGGGTGACATCGTATCTCTCGTGGAACGTGCCCAGGAGCAGTTTGACGAAGAGGAAGCCCGCAAGCTGCAGAAGAAACTTGCCAAGAACGAGTTCAACTATAATGATTTCCTGAAGCAAATCCAGCAAATCAAGAAGATGGGTAACCTGAAGGAACTGGCCAGTATGATACCTGGTATGGACAAAGCCATGAAGGGCGAGGAGATCGACGACGATGCCTTCAAAAGCATCGAGGCCATTATCTATTCGATGACACCTCAGGAGCGCGAGAATCCCAAACTGCTCAATGGCACACGCCGCAAGCGTATTGCCGACGGTAGCGGTACTTCAATCGTCGAGGTGAACCGCCTCGTGAAGCAGTTTGAGGAAACCTCGAAGATGATGCGCATGATGACCACAGGCGGCGGCAAGAAATTGATGCGTATGGCTAACAATATGAAACGCAGATAATGTAGGGACGCATCGTATGCGTCCGTAACAGAATAAAGAAAAACAACCAATATTATGGATAATAACATTATTGACGGCAAAGTGATTGCCGAGCAGATTAAGAAAGAAATCGCGGCTGAAGTCGCTTGCATGATTGACAAAGGCATCGCAGCCCCCCATCTCGCTGCTGTCATTGTGGGAGACGATGGTGCCAGCAAAACCTACGTGGCCTCGAAGGAAAAAGCCTGCCACTCGGTGGGTATGACTTCCTCGGTCTACCGCCTGTCTGCCTCAACGACGGAAAAGGAGGTACTTGACTTGGTCGAATTTCTGAACAACGACCCTGAAATAGACGGCTACATCATCCAGCTGCCCTTGCCGAAACATATCGACGAAAACAAGGTGATTAACGCCATCAAGCCTGAGAAGGACGTGGACGGCTTCACCAGCATCAACGCCGGAAGGATGCAGCTGGGACAGCCTTGCTACATCCCTGCCACTCCCAATGGTATCATGGAACTGATTAAGCGCTCTGACATTGAGACTGTTGGCAAGAATGTAGTCGTGTTAGGCCGTTCCAACATTGTGGGAACGCCTATGGCTATTCTCATGTCGCGTAAAGGCATCGATTCTACCGTCACCCTGTGCCACAGCCGCACGAAGAACCTGCCTGAGATTTGCCGCAACGCTGACATCCTTGTGGCCGCCATCGGCAAGCAAGGCTTCGTGACTGCCGATATGGTAAAGCCGGGTGCAGTCGTAATCGACGTGGGTATCCATCGCATCGACGACCCGTCCAGCCCGAAAGGTTACAAGATTATGGGCGATGTGGACTACGAAGAGGTTTGTAAGGTGGCTTCGAAGATTACACCCGTCCCGGGCGGCGTTGGCCCCATGACCATCGTTTCTTTGCTTCAAAACACTTTGAAAGCCGCCAAAGGCGAGGTGTATCCGAAATGATTGTGTAAATTTACTGAAAGTCAGCGGATTGGGAGAGGTGAGATAAAATATTTGTTGTTTTTGCTTGCCAATCCAAGAAAAGTCCGTACTTTTGCAACGGGTAAGTCTTATACGACCAGCTCCCTCTGAAATCCCCCAGGACAGGAATGTAGCAAGGGTAGGAGGTTGTAGCGGTGCGATATGAGTAGCTTACCCTTCTTTGTTTCTATTATCCTATATTGTTGAACGCCATGAAGAAAGTCCATTTTATCGCGATAGGCGGCAGCGCGATGCACAACCTGGCTATTGCCCTTCACCGCAAGGGTTATGAAGTGACTGGCTCGGACGACGAGATTTTTGAGCCCTCCAAGTCACGCTTGGCCAAAGAAGGTATCCTGCCACCGCAATGGGGCTGGTATCCTGAAAAACTCGATAAGTCGTATGATGCTGTCATTCTCGGTATGCACGCCCGCATCGACAATCCAGAACTGGTGCGTGCCCAGGAGTTGGGACTGAAGGTGTATTCCTATCCTGAATACCTTTATGAGCAGAGCAAAGACAAGACCCGTATCGTCATCGGCGGCAGTCACGGAAAGACCACCATTACCTCTATGATTCTGCATGTGTTGCAGAAGACCGGCGTTGAGACGGACTTCATGGTGGGTGCCCAACTGGCGGGCTTCGATGTGATGGTGCGACTCAGCGAGACAGCTAAATATATGGTGATGGAAGGGGATGAGTATCTCACTTCGCCCATCGACCGTGTGCCGAAGTTCCACCACTATCATCCTCATATAGCAGTCATCAGCGGTATCGGCTGGGATCATGTGAATGTGTTCCCAACGTTCGACAATTATTTGGAACAGTTCCGCATCTTTGTCCGTACCATCGAGCCTGGCGGTTGCTTGATTTATGACCAGACTGATGCGGAAGCAGGGAAGATTGCCCAAGATGCTTCGTGTCAGTCTTTTGGCTATGGGATTCATCCCTTTGAGAGCGATGGGTTGAAGACCACTCTGTTGTTGCCTGATGGCAATAGGAGGGAAGTGGGTGTGTTTGGTAGCCACAATATGAAGAACATTAATGCGGCCCGCTTGGTTTGCAGACAGTTGGGCATCAGCGATGAACAGTTCTATGAGGCTATCGCCTCTTTCAAAGGAGCGGCACGACGCTTGGAGCTGTTGTTCGACAATGGCGACAACTTCATCTTCCGCGACTTTGCCCATGCGCCATCCAAGGTGAATGCCAGCGTGAAGGCTTTGCGAGAGCAATTTCCTTGTAAACATTTGATTGCCGTCTTTGAACTGCACACCTACAGCAGTTTGAGCGAAGTCTTCATCGACCACTACCGCGATGCTTTGAAACTCGCTGACCGCGCTATTGTGTTTTATGACCCGCACGCTGTGGCTATCAAGAAGCTGGAGCTCATGCCCGACGAGCGCATAATCAAAGGTTTCGGACGTGATGATTTACAAGTGGTTCACAATAAGGCTGAACTGATGTCGCTGTTGGAGCAAGGCCAGCGCAACAACGTCATCGGGGCTTTTATGAGCAGCGGCGACTTCAACGGGTTGACGACTGATGATTTGAAAAAGTTGTATGAATAATACTATTTGTTTTGATTTTTTTTTGTATTTTTGCATCACTAATAAGGAAAGAAAAATCAATTAACTAATTTTAAAACTACAATTATGAAGAATTTAGCAAAATTTGCAGCTATTGTTTGCTGCGTTACATTATTTCTTGGCATGAGTTCATGCAAAAAGGATACTCCTGTTTCCACAGCAAAGGAATACCTTTACACCATTGATGGTGAAATTAAAGATGTCGATTCCCAGTATGATCCTTCCACAGGTGAAATTATCCCTGGTACAGCCGCTGAAGTGAGAGCAAAACTGGAGAAAGCTCTTAATCAATTGACGGGTTTGGAGTATAATCAATGGACGACCAAGGATCTCGATACCAATACGGTAAAGGCTGCTACTGATGAGGCTATCAATCCGTATAAGTTTAATACTGATATCATCGTCAATTGCAAGATTGTTAAGAAGACTCTTGATAAAGACACCAATACGACCACGGAATTCACCATTGCCGTATATCAAATCAATACGCAAGGTCATTGATTAAACCAACATTTTCTTTCCTGATAAAAAAGCCCGCCAGAAACCTGACGGGCTTTTTCATTATATGATGCAAAGCCTTATTTCTTTGCGGCTTTCTTAGCCGGAGCTTTCTTAGCCGGAGCTTTCTTGGCTGGAGCTTTCTTGGCTGGAGCTTTCTTTGCGGTGGCCTTCTTGTCGGCAGTCGCAGCTTTCTTCACTTTGGATTCAGCCGCCGGCACATTCTTCAGGATGTCGCACATGAAGTCCCAGAACATCTGGACAGTGGCGATTTCGCAACGCTCGTCAGGCGAGTGTACACCGCGCAGGGTGGGGCCGAAGCTAATCATGTCCATACCCGGAATCTTGTCGCCGATGAGGCCGCATTCCAGTCCGGCGTGGATGGCGCGCACTTTCGGGTCTTTCTGGAAACGCTTCTTGTAGCAGTTGACGGCGATGTCCAAGATGGCGCTGTCGGGGTTGGGTGCCCAGCCCGGATAACCGTCGGTGTGCTCCACGTCGGCATCGGCGAGGCTCCACACGGCTTCCACCATGTCGGCGATGTCTTGCTTCGACGACTCGATGGAGCTGCGCTGTGAGGTTTGGATGAAGAAGTAACCTTCCTTTTTCTTGCAGGAGGCGAGGTTGGTTGAGGTCTCCACGAAGTTCGGGATAGTCTGCGACATAGCGATGACTCCGTGCGGGCAGGCATAGAGGCCGTTCAGCAGGTTGTATTGCGACATTTCATCGATAACGACATCGGGTTGCACCTCGGCCACTTCAGCTGTGACTTTCAGTCCAGGCTCGGTCACTTGATATTCTTGCTTAAAGTGCTTTTCCATGTCTTTCACATAGTGCATGAAATCGCCAACGCTCTCGTTGGGAATGAAGGCCACAGCTGTGGCTTCACGGGCGATAGCGTTACGCAGGTTGCCGCCTTGGAAGTCGTAGAGTTGCAGGTCGAACCAGTTGGTGGCTTGCCACAGGATGCGGGTCAGCAGTTTGTTGGCGTTGGCCAGGTTCTTGTTGATGTCGTCGCCGCTGTGACCGCCCTTCAGTCCGCTCACGGTGATGCGGTAGGCTGTGCTGTCTTCCGGAGCGGGCTCCAGTTCGTACCACACCTTAATAATAGTGTCCATACCGCCGGCGCAGCCGATAAAGATTTCGCCTTCGTCCTCGCTGTCGAGGTTGAGGAGGATACGGCCGGTGAAGTCTTTCGGATCGAGCTTCATGGCACCGGTGAGGCCTGTTTCCTCATCGACGGTAAAGATGCACTCAAGCGGACCGTGTTCCACTTCCGGGTCGGCGATAACGGCCAGAGCCGCAGCCACGCCGATGCCGTCGTCAGCACCGAGGGTGGTGCCGTTGGCGTGCAGCCATTCGCCCTTGATGACGGGCTCAATGGGGTCTTTCTCGAAGTCGTGCTTCTTGTCGCCGTTCTTCTCGCACACCATATCCATGTGGGCTTGCAGGATGACGGTCTGGCGGTCTTCCATACCCTTGGTGGCCGGCACGCTCATGATGATGTTGCCGCACTCTTCTTTGACGTACTTCACATTATGGTCTTTTGCCCATTGCTCGAGGTAAGCCACCATTTTGGCTTCTTTCTTCGATGGACGCGGCACGCCGAGGATGCCGTTGAACTCTTTCCAAATGCCTTCCGGCTTGAGTTTTAAGATGTTGTCGCTCATGTTTTTAGATTTAAGGATTTATAGATTTAAGTTCAATATTTAATATTTCTATTTCATATTTCAAGATTACTCGTCAGATTCTATAGGTCACTCATCGAAAGTACACCTAATCGGATGTTCATCCCTTGTAACTCTTTGCAGTTTTGCAAAAGCACTTCTGTTTTTTCTTTCAAAGTCTTTTCATGGTAACGCTGGCGGTCGCGTTTTATTTCATACACTTCGGCTATTCCATCGATTTCGTTGACAGCGATAAGGTCAATTTCATTCATGCCTTTGCGATCCCAAAACTTGCCGATACGGGTGTAGTAGCCCTTTTCGCGGAATTTCTGCTCAAAGTACCGTTCGAGCGCAAAACCCGAATAGGTGTCGAAATCGCGCTCAATGATTCTTGCCAATTGACTGAGTGCATTGTTGGCTACAAAATCTTGGTACTTGTAGAAGAAGCGAAACCATAGATCCAAAAACCTGTCATTCAAGGTGTAACGGACTTTTTTTGTATTTTCTTTGGCAAAGATTGGCTGTCTTTTCTCTATCAAGTTGTAGTAATTCTCCAACCTGATAAGATAACTGCCAATGTTGTCGGCACCTAATTGGGATTCGATTTCTCCACGGCTCAATTGTCCACCGGCTAGGCAGGTTAGGATGGAAAAGTGCATCGCGTAATCGCTGCCAAACTCTTCAATAAGTATATTCTTTCCTTCGTTGATGAAAGGCGAGTTGACCTCAGTAAGATAGGACAAAATACCCTTGTTTATGGTGTCTAATTCGTTGATTCTGTCGTAGAAAATCATCTTCGTTCAATTATAGTATTTTCAAATACTGTATTTTCAAATACTATTTTACCGCAAAGAAAAGCCTTTTTTTTGAGACCAGCAAATACTACTTGAAAAATTTCAGTTCCTTGATGGTTTCCATCGGATTCTCCGACTTGAATACCGCATTACCTGCCACCAACACGTCTGCGCCGGCCTCAAACAAAGCTTTGGCGTTGTGCGTGTTGACGCCGCCGTCCACTTCGATTAGGGTAGGGGCTTTCTGCTCCGTTATCATCAAACGCAGCTTGCGGATTTTTTCGTATGTGCGTTCGATGAATTGTTGTCCGCCAAAGCCTGGGTTGACGGACATAAGGAGCACCAAGTCCAAATCGCCGAGGATGTCTTCAAGCAGACTGACTGGCGTATGCGGGTTAAGCACCACGCCCGCCTTCACGCCCAAGCCCTTGATTTGCTGAACGGCACGATGGATATGGTTGCAGGCCTCATAATGGAAAGTGATGAGGTTGGCACCGGCTTTGGCGAAAACCTCGAAGTATTTCTCGGGTTCCACAATCATCAGGTGGACATCAAGCGGCTTTTGGGCTTTCTTTTTAATCGCTTGAATGACAGGGATTCCGAAGGAGATATTAGGTACAAATCGACCGTCCATCACGTCGCAATGAAACCAGTCGGCCTTGCTTCGGTTGACCATATCGATGTCGCGTTCCAGGTTGAGGAAGTCGGCCGATAATAGGGAAGGGGCAATGAGTTTTACCATTGGATTATCATTAATTTGCCGCAAATATATTCATTATCCGATTATGATGGGTGAGAATTGTTGGAAAAAATTTTTGTTGTGTTTCCGGCTGCCAATCGTCCTCATTTTTGGGTTAGAGAAAAGGACAAGGTTTATCTGGAGCAGGAAGACGAGTGGAGACGCATGAAACGGGCCTTCAAAAACAGTCCGGGTCTGCCCGAGGAACCAAAACTGCCGGTGCGTTTCCTCTCCTTAAACAATACAGTAGCCAACCTGGCGGAGCGTTTGGCCAACACACAGGGAAAGCACGCCTTCTCGTTCACGCCTGAGGCCGACCTGGTAGCGCAGAAGTGGAGGTCGTCGATGAGCGATTTCTCCGTTATGTTGCGCCAGAGCTACGACGGCTAGTTCAGGTTGTAGCCGCTGTTGGTGTACTTTTGTACCAGATTGACAAGCGATAGTGTGCGGTTATTGCAGCAAAAACTGCATAATTTGCTGTTCCTTCCTTCGGGCTTTGTCGTTCCTCCTCGCGATGACGCGAAGCACTATGCCGTTGAGGATAGTTCGTATTGGGAGTATTTGCAGGGGTGAAACCAATATACGGCCACGGCATCGTCATCACACTTTGGCATTTCGGCTTGATTTACTGAACTTTGGGGCATCAAAAAAGCCCCTCAAAAAAACGAGAGGCTTTTTCAATTTTTTTAACCGAGATAACTCTTCAGGATTTTGCTTCGGCTGGTGTGTTTCAACCGTCGTATGGCTTTTTCCTTAATCTGGCGCACGCGCTCGCGTGTCAGGTCGAATTTCTCGCCAATCTCCTCGAGGGTCATCGGGTGGCTGCCGTTCAGTCCGAAATACAGGCGGACGACATCCTGCTCCCTTTGTGTAAGAGTGGAGATGGCTCGGTCAATTTCTTTGCGCAACGACTCATACAGAAGTTCGGTCTCAGGCGTCGGGGCTTCCTCGCTTTTCAGAACGTCGTACATTGTGTTGTCTTCATCTTGCACGAGAGGTGCGTCCATCGAGATGTGGCGACCGGCGTTTTTCATCGACTCCTTCACCTCCTGCTCTGTGATATCCAGCACCTCGGCAATCTCCTCTGCATTGGGTTCACGTTCAAACTCTTGCTCTAACTTTGCATAAGTCTTGTTGATTTTGTTGATGGAACCGATTTTGTTCAGGGGGAGACGGACAATACGGGATTGTTCGGCCAAAGCCTGTAGGATGGATTGACGAATCCACCACACGGCATAGGAAATGAACTTGAAACCTCTGGTTTCGTCGAAACGTTGTGCGGCTTTGATCAGTCCCAAGTTGCCTTCGTTGATTAAGTCGGGAAGACTAAGGCCTTGGTTCTGATACTGTTTTGCTACGGAGACCACAAAACGCAAGTTGGCCTTGGTGAGTTTCTCCAATGCGATCTTGTCGCCTTGCTTGATACGTTGGGCCAATTCAACCTCTTCTTCAGCCGAAATCAGCTCAACCTTACCAATCTCTTGCAGGTACTTGTCGA
>R22__coassemble_584_pt1 | contig 22918 bp, 22 predicted proteins | sample R22__metabat2_low_PE_022 | metagenome-assembled genome bin R22 | reverse complement strand
CTCGAAGTCGACAAGAAAGCCATCCGCAAGAAAGAACAAGACCTGCGCATTGCCGACCAGCTGCTGACCGAGGTAGTGGAGAAATACAAAGGACTCCTTTCAGAACTCGAAAGCAAGAAGAAACAATACCTGCGCGACGCCGCTGCCGAAGCCCAGGAACTGATTCAGAAAGCCAACAGCCAAATCGCACGCACCATCAAGGAAATCAAGGAGGCACAGGCGGAGAAGACGAAGACCAAGGAAATACGCCAAAACCTCGAAAAGACCAAGCAGGAGATTGCGCAAAAAGCCAAGGAAATTGAGGAAAAGAAGAAAAAAGAGGAAGCCGAAGCGGTGCTGAAGGTGGGCGACACGGTGTGCATTGAAGAGATGCAGGTGGTGGGCGAGATTTTGTCTATCAGCGACACCGATGCCACCATTCTTTTCGACACAGTGAAACTCCGCACCTCGCCCGAGAAGCTCCGCAAGGTGAGTCGTGCCGAAGCCCGCAAAACACAACGCCGCTGGCAGAACGGCATTGCAGAAGACCTCAGTGAGAAAGCCGAGCATTTTGAACTCACCTTAGACGTGCGCGGCAAACGTGCCGAAGAAGCCTTAGACATTGTGGACAAGTATTTGGACGAAGCCAAGCTCTTGAGCATCAAGGAAGTGAGCATCCTGCACGGCAAAGGCAACGGCATCCTGCGCAAACTCATCCGCGAGAAGTTGAGTCACAACCGCGACATAGAACGTTTCTGCGACGCCTCATTGGAGACGGGCGGACCGGGAATCACCCGCGTTTATTTCAAATAATTGCCCCGGCTTATTTCTTCTTGAGCAAAGAAAGGAGCCAAAGCAACACCACAGAACCAACCGTGCCGACCAAAAGTTGACCCCAAAATGTGGATTTGGGCGCCACACCCAACAAGCCAAACAGCCAACTGCCCAAAAAGCCCCCGACGATACCCACAAGGATGCAGATTAATAAGCCCATACCTTTGTTCATAATCTTGCCGGCAATAAAACCAGCTATCGCACCGATCAGTACTGATGCAAGAATACCTCCCATAATAATTTAAATTTTATATGTTTATATATCAATTTGTTATTTTCTGTTCATCAGGTCAGCTACTATCGCGTTCTGTTGCTCAATATAATCCAACACTTCATCCCTGCCCTGCTTCTTTTCCGACGAGGTGATGAAAAGGGGCGGCAGCTCCTCCCATTCCTCCAGCAGCTTGGCCTTAAACATTTCGACGTTCTTATCCAATTCGGCTTTCGACACCTTGTCGGCCTTAGTGAAAACAATACAGAACGGCACTTGGTTCTCGCCCAGCCATTCCATGAAGCCCAAGTCGTTGTTCTGTGGTTCAAGACGCGAGTCGACGAGAACGAAAGTGGTCACAAGATTGCGCCGCTGCGTGATGTAATTGCTAATCATAATACGCCAAGCATCACGCTGCTTTTTCGAATGTTGGGCATAGCCATAACCCGGCAGGTCAACGAGATACCAGGCATCATTGACGATGAAATGGTTGATGGCCACCGTCTTTCCCGGTACCGACGACGTTTTGGCCAGTCCCCTGCGCTGCACCAGCATATTAATCAACGAGGATTTCCCAACGTTGGAGCGACCGATGAAGGCATACTCAGGGATATTGTCATTGGGCAGACGGTCGATGCGCGTATTGCTCATCAAAAACTCAGCTTTTCGAATCATCATGGCGTATTATTGCAGGTGCATAGGTTTCTGGTTTTTCTCGTAGGTAGTATGTCGCTTCGACTTTTCCTCAAACATATCGCCAATGGTGACAAGCATCCCCGTCTCCTCCACTTGGCCGAAGCCAGGATTGAGTGCTGTGCCAAACGAGCGCAAAGTAGGCGACAGGTTCATGTAGGCGTTCACCAAGGGAGGCACAGCCGCACCACGTTCGCGCACCTGTTTCACCAAGGTCTTGTAATCATCATGATAGTTATCACTGTTGAATATAGAAGCCAGCCAATCGCGGTCGCTGAGGATGGGCAAATCAAGCTCGGGGCGCACCGTTACCAAGCCTTCCTTGTCGGGGAAATGACGTTGGATGAAATACAGAATCATGTCACGCGAGGTGCGCTCAAGCTGGGGATACATGGTCACTTTGCCAAAATAATACTTGGCAGTGGGATACAAATCGACCAGAGAACCCAATCCATCCCACAGGTTATCAAGAGAATACATTCCTTTGGAAAGGCTCTTCGAAGGTTGGTAATCGGGCTGGACAAACGAGCGGCCCAATTCAAGCGTGTAAGGCAAATACTCCTTCACGAACTTCTCGGAATAGAGGAAGAGCTCGCTGGTAGGCGTATCCACCTGGCCGTTTTCATCGACGGGCAGCTTGTCGCAAAGCAGGAAACGGTAGCCGCCCACAATGGCCTTATCCACCGGGTTCCACACGATGAGCTGCAGGAAATAGTTCTCGTCGCGTGTATCAAACACATCAATGTCGCAGTCCAAGCCAGTGCCTCCTCCCGAGTCGCGGAAACTGATTTCGCGCAAACGGCCGATTTCACGCATGATATTGGGAGAATCATGAGCCGAGAGAATATAAAGTTCGTTTCCGGCATTGTTCGTCTTGCGGAAGAACTTCTCTTGGGTCAGCTCCTCCATAATCGCCGTAACGGGCACTGGATCGATAATGGGTCTCATATTCATATCACATATTCTTTTTCGGGTTCAAAATCGAGATTGCAGTCGTCACCAAGCTGATAGGAGAAAGAGCGAAGTTTCTCAGCCCATTGCGCATCAGTAAAACGACGGTCGAATAATTGATAGGGTATCGGCTTTCCAAACGAGATAATCAACTTTTTATTGCGTTGATTGAAAAATTCGTTGATAAGAAAAGCCATCTCGATGTTTACTTTGATTTTCAATTTTTTACGCCAACGAGCAAGATTGTAAAAGAAGTTAGAGTTGCGGCCTTCAATATGCACCGGGACAATGTCGCGCCGGCAGGCCTTCGATTTGGTGAGAAAGGTCTTCTTCCAATCGAGGTCCTGAATTTTGCCGTCGTCGGTCTTGCGCGAGCAGAGGCCGAAGGGGAAATAACAAATGGTGGCATCGCCCTCGAAGGTCTCATTGAAGAGACGGACGTTCTCTTCACGGTTGGCAGTCGCGCTACCCACCTTGTTGACGGGGATGAAAATCGGCTCGAGGGGTTTCACGAACATCAGGAAATCATTGACAGGAGTGAGCGTGGTGCCACGATGATTGCCCACCGCGGCAATGAGCGCGATGCCGTCCAAGCCGCCCAACGGGTGATTGGATGCCACAAGGATGCGATCAGAAGCCATCAGGTTGTCTACACCCCTCAACTCCAGCTCAAGATTGAAGTCGGCAATAAGCGCGTTGATGAAATCCACACCTTTCAGGTGACCGTATTTGGACAGAATCTCATTGATGTCATCCTCGTGCAGCAGTTTCTGAATCTTCCGAAACAGCCAGTTGGGCATGTGTTTCATCAACTTAGGCACCTTGGCGGTGAAGATTTTCCTGAGATCGATAAGGTTGTTCTCTTGCGTTTCCATAAAACGACAGTTTCTCTATAAGCCGCAAAGGTAGAAAAAAGCGCGTGAAAAAAGACAAAAAAAGTGTAAAAAAATAAGCAAAAGCGAGGTTATGAACAATAATGCACATATTGTATCTACTTGTATATAAAGTAATTAAACCACTATAAACAAGTTATCAACGGAGTTATCAACAATCAAGGTTGATAACTTTGTGGGAGGAAGTGGTTGTAAGTGGTTTGAAATGTTTATTTTTGCCGATGAAAAAATCAACACAACGATGAGTTACCCAGTAGGACATTTCAATTGCAAACTTGACGCGAAGGGACGCTTGGTGTTCCCAAGCGAATACAAGGAGCAATTAGGCAGCCAGGTGGAAGAGGGATTCGTCTTTCATCCCGGTCTGCACGCCAAATGTCTTGAGCTATACACCAAGCAGGACTGGGACGGGTTGCAGGACAAGTTGCGCGACCAGCTTTCACAATTCAAGGCCCAACAGGAAGCCGTCATGCGCCGCTATAACGCGGGAGCGCGTTTCGCCAAGCTCGACGGCAACGGTAGACTTCAGATTCCAAAGGACCTCATCGAAAAGGGGCAACTCGACAAAGACATCATCATCACCTCGGTAACGACAAAGATGGAGATTTGGGACAAGAACCTCTACGAGGAGTCAATCGCCACAGCCCTTACCGACGAGGAATTCTTCAGTATTCTTGACAACATCAAATAAAGGAGGGCATAGCGATGTATCACAATCCGGTCATGTTGGACGAGTGCATCGGGGCCCTGAAACTTAACCCCGTGGGCGTGTATGCCGATGTCACTTTTGGTGGCGGCGGCCATTCGCGTGCCATCATGAAACACCTCACAACGGGGCACCTCTACGCATTCGACCAGGACGAAGACGCCGCCGCCAATGCCTTTGACGACGAGCGTTTCACCTTCATCCCTCAGAATTTCAAGTATTTCAAGAATTTCATCCAGCTCTATCATGGCGGTCAGATTGACGGCGTCATTGCTGACCTGGGAGTTTCGTCGCACCAGTTCGACACCCCGGAGAAGGGTTTCTCGACCCGTTTCGACGGCGAGCTCGACATGCGCATGAGCCAGACCACACCCAACGACGCTGCCACCGTAGTGAACACCTATGACCAAGCCGAGCTGACCCGCATCCTCACCCTCTACGGAGAGGTGCAGCAAGCCCACCTTGTGGCTTCCGACATCATCATGGCCCGTAACGCGGAGCCCATCGAAACCACCGCACAGCTGAAGCAAGCCGTGCAGCGTCGTCTGCCTCGCGGCAAGGAGAACAAAGTGCTGGCACAAATCTTCCAGGCCCTGCGCATCGAGGTCAACCAGGAGTTGGAAGCCCTCACCGCCTTCCTCGAGCAATGCCCCGATGTGCTGAAACCGGGCGGCAGACTCGTGGTGCTCTCGTATCACTCGCTTGAGGACCGACTCGTGAAGAACTTCATGAAAACTGGCAATGCCGAAGGCAAGGAAGTGAAGGACTTCTTCGGCAACCTGCTGACACCTTATACATTAATCACGCGCAAGCCGATGGTGCCTTCCGAGGACGAAATCGAAAGCAACAGCCGCGCCCGCAGCGCAAAACTCAGAATAGCGGAAAGGAAATGAGCCATGAGCAGAAAAGACAGAAAAAAAAGGAGAGAAAACAAACAAATGGGAGAAGTCGGCATCAAGAAGGTGTGGAACATCTTGGGCGGCAGCTTCCTCATCAAGGATAACTTCATTAAGCAATTTCCCTTCATACTGACGGTTACCATTCTGTTGATGGTTCTCATTACGAACACCTATATCGCTGAAGCGCGCACACGCGAGATAGCAAAAACCAACAGACAGCTCCATGAGTTGCGCGCCAAGTATGTGGAGCTGAAAGCAAATGTCATGGAAGCCTCGCTGCAATCCACACTGATCAAGAAGCTGGAAGGCACGGGGGTCAAAGAGTCACTCGACCCTTTATTCAGAATTGAAGAACAAGGCAACACCAACGGCAAGGAGGAACAGGAATGAAAACAGACCCGAAATTCGATATGCTGTGGAAGACCTATCTGGTTTATTTCATCGTCCTGGTGGTCGGCATCACTGTGATCACAAAAATCATCTTGTTGCAGACCAAAGAAAGGGCAGAATACAAGGACCTTGCCCAAAAGAAAGAGTATCACCACGAAATCATGAAAGCCAACCGGGGCAACATCTATGCCTACAACGGCGACCTGCTGGCCACCACCATCCCCATCTTTCACACCTACTTCGACCCGCGTGTGGTAGCCGACACCATCTTCGACAAAGGCATCGACAGCCTCTGCCTGCAACTGGCCGACCTGTTTCCCAAACGCAACGCTGAGCAATGGAAACAGTATCTGACAAAAGCCAAAGAAGGGAGCAGGCAATGCACGATAGAACGCAACGTGACGCTTCCCAACTTCAAAAAGATGCAACGCTTCGCCGTTTTCAACAAAGGCACCTACGCAGGAGGTCTGGCCAAAGAGGAGTTGACCTTGCGTATCAGGCCCTACAACGACCTTGCCGGTTGTCTCATCGGCTATGTAAAAAACATCGACAAACGCACCTACTATGGAGGTCTTGAGGCGACCTACAACAAATACCTGAAAGGCGAGGACGGAAAGCGTCTCGTCAGGCGTCTCCACCACTGGGGCAACATGCCCGTTGAGTCGGAAGACGACATCGAACCACAGGATGGAAACGATGTGGTTACCACCTTCGACATCAAGCTTCAGGACATAGTGGAAAGCGCACTCCACAACACGATGACCACCAACAATGCCGAACAAGGCTGCGCCATACTGATGGACGTTGAGACCGGCTACATTCGCGCGATAGCCAACCTGCAACGCAACGCCAAGACCGGCGATTATGAAGAAACATTCAACTTCGCCATCTCGGCCCTCTACGAACCTGGCTCGGTGTTCAAAATTGCCTCCATGATTGTGCTGCTCAACCACAATCACGACCTGAAACTCGACGATAAGGTGAACATCGGCACAGGCCCCATCAAGTTCTCCAACCGCAGTATGGAAGACGGCCGCAGTTTAGCCCGAAACGGCATCTGCACCGTACAAGAGGTTATTGAACAGTCGTCCAACAAAGGCACCGCCGTATTAATCACCAAAGCCTTTATGGCCCATCCTGAGCAATACGTGGACGGCCTGTATGCCCTGGGACTGAACAAAATGATAGGCACCGGACTGGCAGTGGAAGCCCATCCTTACATCAAGCACCCTACCGCAAAGGACAGATACGGCAACAAGATATGGTCGAACGTCTCGCTGCCTTGGATGTCGATAGGTTATGAAGTCAACGTGACACCCCTACAGCTCCTCATGCTCTACAACGCCATTGCCAACAACGGAAAGATGATGAAGCCACAGTTTGTCTCCGAAATACGCAATGGCAACCAAACCATCGAGAAATACGACCCTGTGGTGCTGAACGAGCAAATTGCTCCAGCCGAAGGCATCAAGATGTTGCAGACCATGCTTGAGGGTGTCACCGTACGAGGAACGGCCAGACGGCCATTCGAGGGATGCAGTTTCCCCGTTGCCGGCAAGACGGGAACGGCACAGTATTGCGACTCTGTATTCAAATACAAGTACAGAGAGCCCGGTATCTCCCGCAAGCTGTATAACACTACCTTCGTAGGCTATTTCCCTGCCGACAAGCCGAAATACAGCTGTATCGTGGTGGTCAGCCGTGCAAGAGGAGCCCGTTGGGCAGCCGGTAGCGTATCAGCTCCAGGGTTCCGAGAGATTGCCGAGAAGGTGTATGCTCACTATTGCGGCATCTTGGAAGACAACGACAAGACCACACCAGACAACAGTGCTGCCACCTCCCCCGTCATTATGCACAACGACAAAGCCCACGCTTTCTACGATGGCATCAACATGAACTATTACGACTCATCGACCGAAGCTGAATGGGTCTCGATAGAAACAAACCCCGAAGGGGTGAAGCTCATCAGCAACGCCGTCATATCAAACAAAACCGTCCCCAATGTGGTTGGAATGAATGTTACCGATGCGGTTTATCTCTTAGAGGGCATGGGGATTAAGACCCGATTCCAGGGACAAGGCATCGTCACCGAGCAATCGCTGCCCGCGGGCGACAGCCTGAGAAAAAACAGCGTCATGAACCTTAAACTCGCCATGAAATGAAACTGAAGGATATACTGACCAATTGCAACCTTTTGGATATCGTGGGCAACAAAGACCGCGACATCACCGACATCACCTTTGATTCGCGCAAAGCCACCGAAGGTTTCATGTTCTTTGCCGTCAAAGGCACTCAGGTCGACGGGCACGACTATATCGGCAAAGCTGTCGAGAACGGCGTTGCAGCCATCGTCTGCGAGCAACTCCCAAAAGACAAAACAGACAACGTCACCTACATCCAGGTGGAGAACTCAGCCTATGCCCTTGGTGTAGCAGCCTCCAACTTCTTCGGCAATCCTTCCGAAAAGCTGCGTTTGGTCGGGGTGACCGGTACCAACGGCAAAACCACCATTGCCACCTTACTATATAGGCTCTTCACCGATGCGGGCCACTCATGCGGGCTGCTCTCCACCATCGAGAACATCATCGGACGAGAAACCATCCCGGCAACGCACACCACTCCAGACCCTATCGAGCTGAATGCCCTGCTGCAAAGAATGGTAGAAAAAGGCTGTGAATACGCCTTCATGGAGGTGAGTTCACACAGTGTGGCACAAGACCGCATTGCAGGGCTGCACTTCGCGGGAGGCATCTTCACCAACCTCACCCACGACCACCTTGACTACCACAAGACCATGACTAACTACCGTGATGCAAAGAAGAAGTTTTTCGACGGTTTAGAGCAAAGCGCTTTTGCCCTCACCAACCTGGACGACAAGAACGGTGCCATCATGCTGCAAAACACGCGAGCCAAGAAACTGAGCTACGCCTTGAAACATGATGCCGATTTCAAAGGTATTGTGTTGGAAAGCCACTTCGACGGCATGTTGATGAAAGTAAACGGCACCGAGGTGTTCACCCAACTCGTCGGGGGCTTCAACGCCAGCAATCTCTTGGCCATCTACGGGGCAGCCACGGCACTTGGTTTTGACAAAAACGAGTTATTGGTGGAAATCAGCAAATTGCATGGAGCCAAAGGTCGCTTCGACATGGTATATTCCGAGCAAGGGATCATCGGCATCGTCGATTATGCACACACGCCCGACGCTTTGGAGAACGTCCTCAAGACCATCAACGAGGTACGTTGTCACAAGGAGATGCTTATTACCGTGGTGGGCTGCGGCGGCAACCGCGACGCCACCAAACGGCCCGAAATGGCCGCCGTCGCCGTCAAGATGAGCGACCGCGTCATCCTCACCAGCGACAATCCACGCAACGAAGACCCCGATGAAATCATCAGGCAGATGAAAGCGGGCATCGATGCCAGTGACAGTCGCAAAGTGCTGAGCATCACCAACCGTCGCGAAGCCATCCGCACCGCAGTGGCTTTAGCCAAACGCAACGACATTATTCTCCTGGCTGGCAAAGGCCATGAGAACTATCAGGAAATCAACGGAATCAAGAACCACTTCGACGACAAAGAAGAACTGTCGAAAGCATTCAAGGAGGCATAAACCATGTTATACTATCTGTTCAATTATTTAGACAAATGCGACTTCCCCGGTGCAAGAATGTTCAACTACGTTACGTTCCGTGCCGCCATTGCCATCATTCTGGCACTGGTCATCTCGGTATGGTTCGGCAACTGGTTCATCAAGATGCTGAAACGCAAGAAAATATCAGAGGTACAGCGTGATGCATCAATCGACCCATACAACACGAAGAAAGTGGGAGTGCCCACTATGGGTGGAGTCATCATCATCACGGCTATTCTCGTCCCCGTCTTGTTGGTCAGCAAGTTGCACAGTGTCTACACCTTATTAATGATAGCTACCACATTGATTCTTGGTGTCTTAGGTTTCACCGATGACTACATCAAGACTTTCCGTCACAAGAAAGACGGCCTGCCGCCCAAGGTGAAACTCGGTGGGCAGATTCTGCTCGGTCTCATCGTCGGTCTCACGCTGCGTTTCAGCCCAACTGTACAAATCAACGAGACGGTAGAACTAAAGATCGAGAACAACAAAGAAATCGTGGTCAAGAGCCCAGATGTAAAATCGACGCGCACCACCATTCCATTCCACAAGAGCCATAACCTCAACTATGCCGACCTGTTCAAATGGGCAGGACCAAAATGGATGTACAACCTCGCTTGGGTATTTTTCGTACTGTTGACCGTTTTCATCGTGGCTGCTGTCAGCAACGGTTCCAACCTCAACGACGGCATGGACGGTATGGCCTCGGGCAACTCCGCCATCATTGGTTTGACCCTATTACTCTTAGCCTATATCTCCAGTAACGCAGTCACAGCGAGCCATCTAAACTTGATGTATATTCCAGGTAGCGAAGAACTTGTGGTCTATTTGGCCGCCTTCGTGGGAGCGCTCATCGGCTTCTTATGGTTCAACTCCTACCCTGCCCAAATCTTCATGGGCGACACAGGTAGTTTGACCATTGGCGGCATTATTGCCGTGTCGGCTATCATCATGCACAAAGAGCTGTTGTTGCCCTTACTTTGCGGCGTGTTCCTGTTCGAGATTTTCGCCAATTTCGATGTGAGCTTTTTCGTCAAAAGCGGCAAGAAGCACCGCATTTGGAAGAAAGCCCCATTGCACGACCATTTTCGCACAAGTTACAGCGACTTCAAGAAAGCGTGGCCCAACAGCACTGTCACTTTCAAAGGCCAAGGCGAAAACCATGAAATCGTACATCACGAGGTGAAAATCACCATTCGTTTCTGGATTGTCACCATTCTTTTGGCAGCATTCACCCTTTTGACATTCAAAATCAGATAAAAACGTAAAGCTATGACATATTTTGACACATTACCCAACACAAGGCGAAAAAACGACAGCATGGCCGCCAATATCAACGCCATGGTTTTGGACATTAGAAAGGAAAGCATCAAGCAGAGCCTCAGCGACTGGGACACCATTGGGCACCGGCAGGAATACGTGGCCACGATTGACGACGTAATGTACTACGACGACTCGAAGGCTGAAAACGTGAACGCCACATGGTTCACTATGGAAAGCCTGATACGTCCCGTCGTGTGGATTGCTGGCGGCAACGACAGCAACACCGACTATAGAGACCTAAAAGACTCGGTACGCCACGTCAAGGCAATGGTCTGCATCGGCAAAGACAACACACGACTGAAAGAGGCATTTAGCAAGAGCATTGGCGAAATCTACGAGGCAAAAAGCATTGAAGAGGCCGTCAACATCGCCTCGCTTTTGGCTGAGAAAGACGACATTGTGCTGTTTTCGCCCGCCAGCCGTTCGCTGAACCGAAGAGAGAATTTCGAAAAGCGGGGCAATCGTTTCGTCGAATCCGTAAAAGCTTTGGAGCATGAACATCATCAATAAAATAATACGCGGCGACAAGGTCATCTGGATAGTGGCGTTGCTTTTGGGCTTCGTCTCATTGACAGTGGTATACAGTGCATCGAGTGCATATGCCGCCGCCAAATACGACGGAAACACCGGACGCGTGCTGCTGAAACACGGGGGGACGCTGCTTGTCGGATTCTTCATGATGTTTGTGTTTTACCGCATCAACTACAAGCACTACTCCAAGGCCGCATGGCTGCTCTTAATCCCTTGCCTTGCTCTCCTGGTATATACCATGCTCTTCGGACAGAACCTCAACCAAGCCAACCGCACCATCAGTCTGGGTTTCATCTCGTTCCAGCCGAGCGAATTGGCCAAAATCATCCTCATCACCTACCTGGCGAGGCAACTCTACCTGATGGGAGACCGCCTCAACAGTTTCAGAGAAGTCTTTGTTTGGTTAGGGATACCGATGTTTCTCACGGCAGGACTCATTGCCCCCGAAAACCTGTCAACGGCAGCCCTCCTCACTATGGTATGCCTGGTACTGTTGTTCATAGGCCGCGTAAAGTTTCTGCACATCCTTTCCTTGTTAGGTATAGGCATAGTGCTATTAGGGGTCTACGTCGGTATCGTGACCATCCACACCAATAAACAAAACAAGCAGGCCCAAGAACTGATCGCTGAAGGAAAAACCGCTGAATACGAAGAGAAACTGCCCCGTGTCGCTACCTGGATCAACCGCCTCAAGGCCTTAGGCGAGCCAAAGGGAGAGGACTACGACCCATTCGATCAACAGCACTACCAGCAGACCTACGCAAAAATCGCTGTGGCCACCAGCTCGGGGTTTGGCAAGGGTCCTGGCAAAAGTGAGCAACGCAACTTCCTGCCTCAACCCTACTCCGACTTCATCTATGCAATCATTGTGGAAGAGTATGGTATTTTCGGTGCCGTATTCGTACTGATGCTCTATATCATCTTGTTTACCCGCGTGCTCCGCATCATGCTCAGACACCCCTTGACCTTCGGAGCTTACCTGGCTTTTGGCCTGGGTTTCCTGGTCATCGTGCAAGCCATGATCAATATGGGGGTGTCCATCGGGCTGTTACCCGTCACGGGGCAACCGCTGCCCCTTGTCAGCAAAGGTGGTTCTTCTATGATGTCTACGGGCATCATCCTCGGCATGATTTTGAGCGTCACGCGCAACATAGAGGAGGAAGTCCCCGAAGCAGCTACTATCAAAAATGAAAGTCAACAACTTAACTCAAACACGGAAGGAGAACACCATGAAGAATAACCCAAAAATCGTCATCAGCGGAGGCGGCACGGGAGGGCATATCTTCCCGGCTATCGCCATTGCGGACACCTTGAAGAAAAGGTTTCCAGAAGCCGCCATCCTCTTCATCGGTGCCAAAGGGCGCATGGAAATGGAACGTGTGCCCAAAGCAGGATATCCCATCGAAGGCCTGTGGATCAGCGGCTTGACAAAAGACCTCAGGGCGCTCACCTTGCCACTGAAACTCACCAGCAGCATCAACCACGCCATCGCCATCTTGAAGCGCTTCAAGCCCGATGTGGTCATCGGTGTGGGAGGTTTTGCCAGCGGCCCCACCCTGATGGCGGCAAACTTCCTACACATTCCCACCGTCATCCAAGAGCAAAACTCCTATCCGGGCAAGACCAACCGCAATGTGGGCAAAAAAGCCAAAGCCATCTGTGTGGCTTATGACCACATGGAGCAATGGTTTCCCACCGACCGCATCCATCTGACCGGCAATCCTCTGAGGGCAAACATCGCCGCCAATGCGCCACGCGAAGAAGCTGCACAATACTTTGGCCTCAACCCTGACATGCCCATCGTGTTGCTTGTCGGAGGCAGCCAAGGCGCCTTGGGCATCAACAAAGGCATCAGCGCCCAACTCAAAGCCTTCAAGGATAACGAGATACAACTCATCTGGCAAACAGGCAACACCTATATCTCGCAAGCCCAAGCGGAAGTGAAAGCCATGGGCGTTGATGATAAAGTAAAGCCCGTCGTCTTCATCGACCGTATGGACCTGGCTTATTCTGCTGCCGATGTGGTCATCTCGCGTGCAGGAGCCATTGCCATCAGCGAGCTGTCGTTGGTGCAAAAACCCGTCATCTTCGTGCCCCTGCCCACCGCTGCCGAAGACCATCAGACCAAGAATGCCCAACGCCTCGTAGATGCCGATGCTGCCCTGTTGGTAAGAAACGCAGAAACCGAGACGAAACTCGTTCCTGCACTGCTTAAACTCCTCAACGAGCCTGAGACACAAGAGAAAATGAAAGATAACATAGCCCAGTTTGCACGGCCAAATGCTGCGGAAGACATTGTAGACCAAATCATCAAAGTAATAGCATAAATGAACCACGGAGAAGGACATACGATTTACCTTTTGGGTATTGGCGGCATCGGCATGAGTGCCTTGGCAAGATATTACAGCAGCCTTGGCTACACCGTTGCCGGCTATGACCGTACCCCTTCCCCATTGACACTTCAGCTCGAGAATGAGGGCATGGCAATCCATTATGAAGACCAACCTGAACTATTGCCAGCCCTCATTGACTTTGTCGTTTACACGCCCGCCGTGCCCAATGACCTGAAGGAATTTGAAGCCCTACGTCAAAACAATATAAAGATTATGAAACGCTCCGAAGCCTTGGGCAAGATTTCGGAGCAACATTTCACGCTCGCGATTGCCGGTACACACGGCAAGACAACCACCACCGCCATGACCGCCCACATCCTCAATGCCTGCGGCAAAGACACCACCGCTTTCATTGGCGGCATCGCCAACAACTTTGGGAGCAATTTGCTGCTGGGCAAAGGCACAGAAAGCATCATGGTGGTGGAGGCTGACGAGTTTGACCGCTCCTTTTTGAGGCTGAGACCCGACATCAGCGTCATCAACTCCATTGACGCTGATCACTTGGATATCTATGGCGACCGCCAGCACCTCGTGAAGAGCTTCAACGAGTTTGCTCAGCTCACGCAAAAGCAACTCATTGTCAAAGAAGGTCTTGAGATTGAAGGCGAAAGCATCCTCCGTTTCGGTTTCGGCAAAGACAACGACTATCGTGTTGAAATCGTCAACACAGGAGAAGGCAACATCGACTTCGAGATTTATGGCGAAGGCAGCAAGACACAAATCCGTCTGCCCATGGCCGGTCGACATAACGTGTTGAACGCTACAGCCGCTTTCACGGCAGCAAGGCAAGTCGGCATTGCAGCAGACAACATTGCCGCGGCCTTGGCCACCTTCAAAGGCGTAAAACGCCGTTTCGACATCCGCGTCAACAATGACGACCATTGTTATATAGATGATTACGCCCACCATCCTGAGGAAATCAGGGCTTGCCTTCAAGCCGTCAGAGACGCTTTCCCGGGCAAAAAGCTGACCCTGGTCTTCCAACCCCACCTCTATTCACGCACACGTGACTTCATGGACGAGTTCGCACAAATCCTATCACAGGCCGACGAGCTCATCCTTTTGGACATCTATCCTGCCCGTGAGAAACCTATCGAAGGCATCACTTCAGGCACCCTTTTGGGAAAAGCAAACATCAACGACAAAAAACTTTGCCCGAAGGCCGACCTACTCTCACTGATAGACAGCGAACGCCCCGAGCTGTTGGTCACGATGGGTGCCGGCGACATCGACCGTTTCGTTGAACCTTTGGAAAAACTAATAAAGACATGGTAAAAAAGATATTAAGCATATTAGTATGGGTGGTTACCGCAGCGGCATTGATTGCCTTGTTCGTCTATGCCCGTGAAGATTACCTGACCTCACCCGTGAAGGACATCAAAATCAACATCGAACGCGAAGGCGACAGCGGCTTCATCAAAGAGCGTTTCCTCAAAGCAGACATCAATAAGTTGTGTGGCACCGCCAACATCGGCACCATCAACTTGCTTACCGTCCAGAGACACCTTAATGCCATCCCATGGGTTGAGCGCAACACCTCTTACATAGACCTTGACAGAGCTCTCTGCATCAACCTCAAAGAATACACCCCTGTATTGCGAGTCTTTGGCACCGAAGGCAAGTCCGTCTACCTCACCGAAGATGGATTCTGCATCCCCACCAACCCTCTTTACACGCCCTATGTCCTTGTCGCTAACGGAAGCTTTACTTTCCGCCATGATTCGACAGCATACGCGCTGTGCGACAGCCTTGTGGAAGACCAAGCCCTCATCGAGACTTTGCATCTCTTCAAGGCCATAGAGCGCAACTCCTTCATGAAGAGCTGCATCGGGCAGGTCTACCGTGATCCCAAAGGCATGTTCGACATCGTTGTGAAAGACATCGATGCCCGCGTCATTCTCGGAGACACCTGCCAAATCGACGACAAGCTGCATCGAGCCGAAATTTTCATCAAGCAAAAGGCTGGAAGCGCAGAAATCAAAGAAATGAAAAACATCAACTTAAATTATAAAAACCAAGTAGTTTGCACAAAAAGATCAAAGTCATGAACGAAGGAAAAATCATCGTGGGGTTAGACATCGGCACCACCAAAGTGGCCTGCATTGTGGGTCGCAAAACCGAAAACAACAAAATTGAAATTCTCGGCTACGGCAAGGCCGTTTCGACAGGCGTACGCCGAGGCGTAGTCACGAACATTTTTGAGACTGTCGATGCTATCAAGCAGGCCGTGCAACAAGCATCCGACCAGTCGGGCGTCGAAATCAACCGCGTCAGTGTCGGCATCGCTGGTTCCCACATCAAGAGCCTCCAACATCGGGGCGTTTTGATGCGCGACAACCGCGAGACCGAAATCACCGAAGCAGAGTTGGAAGAGTTGCGCAACGACACCTACAAAATCAACATGATGCCCGGTGAGGAAATCATCGACATCATCCGCCAAGACACCTATGTCGATGGTGAGCTGGCAAGCAATCCCGTGGGCATGTTGGGCAGCAAGATTGAGGCCAACTTCCACGTCATCATGGGTCAGACCTCGGCAGCCAAAAACATCGTCAAATGCATTGAGAACGCTGGCCTTGCCATGGACTACATGATCCTTGAGCCCATCGCTTCGGCACAGGCCGTACTCAGCGAAGAGGAGAAAGAAGCGGGGGTCGTTCTCGTTGACATCGGCGGCGGCACCACCGATATCGCCATCTTCAAGGAGAACAAGATACAGCACACCGCCGTTATCCCCTTTGGCGGCAACATCATCACTGAAGACATCGTTGCAGGCTGTTCCATCATCAGGCACTATGCTGAGGAGGTGAAGGTCAAGTTCGGTTCAGCCCTCGCTGAAAAGAACCGTGACGACGAGGTGGTCTCCATCCCCGGCATCAAAGGGCATGCTGCCAAGGAAATCTCGTTCAAGAACCTGGCGAGCATCATCCAATCGCGTCTTGAGGAGATCTTCGACCTGGTCAACATGGAAATCCAAAAAGCCCGCTCCGACAACAAACTCATCGCCGGCATCGTACTGACGGGTGGCGGTGCCATGATGAACCACATCCAGCAATTGGCCGAGTTCTGCACAGGAATGGAAGTACGAATTGGTCACCCTGACGAGCACCTTGCCAATGACACTCCTAAAGACATCATCAACCCTATGTATTCGACTTGTATCGGACTCATCATCGAGACCATCGGACGCATGAACTACGATGAGCGGCTGCGTGCCTCGCAAAAAGCCAAGGAAGAGCAGAAAAAAGCTGGTGAAACGTCTGAAACTACTGAGGACGAAGTGCTTGTCACAGATCTCACTCAAGACGAACAAGAAGGACAGGGCTTTGGCAAAAAAATCATCACCCGACTCACCCGTCTCTCCGAGACCATCTTTAAAGCCGACAACATCAAATAAAACAAAAAACAAGAATATGGAAAATCAATACGACAACAACGAATTGTTCAAGCCCGTGGGAACCGTGATGCCCAATTACATCAAGGTCATTGGCGTTGGCGGTGGTGGCGGCAATGCCGTCAACCACATGATGGAGGAAGGCATACAAGGAGTCGACTTCATCCTCTGCAACACCGATTACCAAGCCTTGACGAAAAGCAACGTGAAAACCAAGCTGCATTTGGGCCAACGCGACCTCGGAGCGGGCAACGACCCCGCCAAAGGCCGTGAAGCGGCCGAAATGAGCAAAGACGACATCGACAAGCTCCTTGACGAAAACACCAAGATGCTTTTCGTCACCGCTGGTATGGGAGGCGGCACCGGCACCGGTGCGGCTCCCGTCATCGCCAAGATTGCCAAAGACAAAGGCATCCTTACCGTCGGCATCGTCACGCTTCCCATGGAACGCGAAGGCCGCCGTCGCAAGATGCAGGCCTTGTCGGGTATCGACGAGCTGAAAAAGTGCGTCGACACACTCATCCTCATCAGCACCGACAAGTTGCGCGACCAGTACGGCGACTTGAAACTCTCAGAGGCTTTCCGCAAAGCCGATGACGTGCTGAGCACTGCCGCCAAAGGCATTGCGGAAATCATCACTGTGCCTGGCTATGTCAACGTCGATTTCGAAGATGTCACTACCGTGATGAAAGACAGCGGCAAAGCCATTATGGGCGCTGGCGTCGCCGAAGGTGAAGGACGTGCAGAGAAAGCCATACGCAGTGCCATCCACTCTCCCCTGCTCAATGATTCCAATATCGAAGGCGCAAAGAACATTCTGCTTTACATCACCTCTGGCACCGACGAGGTGTCTCTTGACGAAGTAGATGAAATCCTGGAAATCGCACAGGCCGCTTGCGGCAGCAACAACAACTCCGATATCATCTGGGGCAACGGCACCGACGAAAGTCTGGGCGAAGCCATCAGTGTCACCCTCATTGCCACCGGTTTCAATCACGAGACCCGACCCAACGTATTAGACAACAAGCCCTCCCAAGACATTGAAATCAAAAGCGAAGTAAAGAAAACGGTGCACACCCTCGGTGGTGAGCTGAAAAAAGAGCAACCAGCTGAACCCATAAACGAGGAACAACCTTTGAATGAAGAACGGGTTATCCACAACCTCTTCGATACCGATAAAAACTTTGAAGAGCCCATCGACGACGAGCCACTTATCGTGGAAAGTGCGCCCATCTACACACCCGATCCCGCCCCTGTGACGACCCGCGAAGAAGAGAAACCCATGGTACGTGTATTTGACAACCCCTTCCAACAAGGTAACGAAGACGAAGGATTTGAAATCACCTCACGCATCATGACACACGAGGAAATCACAGCCAAAGCAGCTCAAGAAGTCGCCGTCCTTGAAGCCAAGAAAGCCAAGGAAACTGACCCGAAGGAAGAATTGCGCAAGCAGCGCCTCCGTGCCTTGAGCATGAACTACCGGTCATCACATGGGTTGGAAACCTTAGAGAACCAACCCGCCTATCTGCGCCGCGACGTTGACATCAGCAACCAAAACGACAACGACCTGTCGCACTATTCCGCCAGCGAAAGCGGTATCAGCGGGCAGAATTCCTTCCTCCACGACAATGTAGACTAATGATTATATCTTTGCAAACTAACTTGATATGAAAACGGGCAGCCATTTGGCTGCCCGTTTTCGCGTTTATTCCTTCTTCCCTCCAAACTCCATCAAATATGCTTTAAGGAACTCATCGATGTTGCCATCCATGACGCCTTGCACGTCAGAAGTCTGGTAGTTGGTGCGGTGGTCTTTCACGCGGCGGTCGTCGAAGACGTAGGAACGAATTTGACTCCCCCATTCAATCTTCATCTTGCCGGCCTCAATCTTATTCTGTTCCTCCATACGGTGGCGCATCTCGCGGTCGTAGAGTTGCGACTTCAAAAGGCGTAAGGCGTTCTCCCGGTTCTTGGGTTGGTCGCGGGTTTCCGTGTTCTCAATCAAGATTTCTTCTTCCTCGCCCGTGTAGGGATCCTTATATTGGTAACGCAAGCGGACGCCCGACTCCACCTTGTTCACATTCTGTCCGCCAGCACCACCACTGCGGAAGGTATCCCACGACAACCTCGACTGCTCCACCACAATCTCAATGGTGTCGTCGACCAGCGGGGTGACAAACACTGAGGCGAACGATGTCATTCGTTTGCCTTGGGCATTGTAAGGGCTGACGCGCACCAGGCGGTGGACACCGTTTTCACCTTTCAGGTAGCCATAGCCATAATCGCCTTCAATTTTCATCGTCACAGATTTGATGCCAGCATCATCACCTTCGAGCAGGTTCGAAATGGTTACCTTATATTTGTGGTTTTCGCCATAGCGGATGTACATGCGCATGAGCATCTGCGCCCAATCCTGAGCTTCTGTACCTCCCGCACCAGCGTTGATTTTCAGCACAGCACTCAACGGGTCGGCTTCTTCTCGCAGCATGTTCTTGAATTCCAGAGCCTCTACAATCTGTAGGGTGGTCTTGTATTGCTCGTCCACTTCCTCTTCGGTAGCCTCGCCTTCTTTGGCGAAATCAAAGAGCACAGAAAGGTCATTGCAGGCATCCTCGGCTTCCTTGTAGCCATTAAGCCACCCCTTTACCTCACGCACTTTCTTCATAGTGGCTTCAGCGGCCTTCGGGTCGCTCCAGAAGGCTGGGTCCTGTGTCTTTTCGTCTAATTCTTGGGCTTCGATAGTACGTCTGTCGACGTCAAAGATACCTCCTCAAGGCATCAATCCTCTTACATAAGTCTTTAAGTTGATCTTGGGTAATCATATTAATATTATTGTTTTCGGGGTGCAAAGATACGGATTTTTGGCAGACTTACGATATTATTTAAACACCATCGCAAAAACCGTCAAGTTGCTGTCGCTCTGTTCAAGGACAAGGTTGCCGTTATGCCTTACCATGATTTGTTTCGACAAACTCAAACCGATGCCCGTTCCGTTCGGTTTGGTGGTGTAAAACGGAATGAAGATTTCCTCCGTCTGGCGGAACGGTATGGCTTTTCCGTTGTTGGCCACACGAATGATGGTTTGGTCCTCCGAGTTCAGGTCGGCGGTGATGCGAACGGATGTGGCACCTGCCTGCACAGCGTTCTTAATCAAGTTGTTAAAGATCATCATGATTTGACCTTCGTCGGCATAGATGAGCAAGTCGGGCGTATTGGCTTGATAGGTCAAGGTGGTGCCTTGCTCGGCAACCTTGGCCTTGTTGAGGAGCAGCACTCGGTCCATCAGTTCGTCCACCATCACCGCCTTGCGGACGGGCGGCAGGGTTTGTGTCATGCTGCGGTACGACTCCACAAAACGGATCAAGTCCTTCGACGAGGCCGAAATGGTCTCCAAGCCTGCCTTCACGTCAACGCCTTCCTCGGTGAGCAAAGCATCGCTCAAAGAAGCGATGGGCGCGACCGTGTTCATGATTTCGTGCGTCATCACGCGAAACAGCTTGTTCTGCGAGGACTCCTCGTTGGCTGCGTCGCGTCGCTCGAAGATGCCCTTGATGCGGTTCAAGGCACGGTTAAGTGCCGACTTCTCCTTGAAGTGGAAGTTCAACTCACCGTCCTCCAAAGCATCCATCATGAAACCCACCTTTCGGGCATCTTTTCTACGCACGATGGATGTCGTCACCACAATCGCTGCAATGACGGCCACCACCACGACCAATATCCAAATCCAGACACTCATATTCCGTATTCCTTTAGGCGGCGGTACAAGGTCGGGCGGCTAATTTTCAATGCCTTGGCTACTAGTGTCAGGTTACCGTTGTAGGTCTTCATCGCGTTGCGAATGACTTGCTCCTCGGCACTTTCAAGGGTTTGGTTTTGCGATTTTGGAGTCGCTTCGTCCATCAGTTCAGAGGCGCGGAGTTGGAGGTCGGCGGCGCGTATGAGTTCCGCCTCGGAATAGATGACCGCTTTCTCGATGCATCCTTGCAACTCGCGGATGTTGCCACTCCAACGGGAGCGTTTCAGGAGATTCAGCGCCTCATCGGAAAGACCTTGTGCCTTGCGGTGATATTTCTCGGCGTATTGCTTGACGAACATCTCTGCCAAAGTGACGATTTCGTCGGGACGCTCGCGCAAAGGCGGCAGGTGCAACAACACCGTGTTGATGCGGTAGAACAAGTCTTCGCGGAAGCGCCCTTCCTTGACCATCGCCGCCAAGTCCATGTTGGTGGCACAAATCAGTCGGATGTTGATGGGGATGGATTTCGTGTCGCCCACCTTGGTGATGCTGCGGTTTTGGATGACGCGCAGCAGTTTGGCCTGCTGTGCCAGCGGCACATTGCCGATCTCGTCGAGAAACAGCGTGGTGCCATTGGCCTGCTCAAACTTACCGATATGGTCGGCATGGGCGTCGGTGAAAGCCCCTTTCACATGGCCAAACATCTCGCTCTCGAACAAGGTGTCCGTGATGGCTCCGATATCCACGCCCACCATCGGCTTGGCAGCGCGATTGGAAAGGCGGTGTATTTCGTTCGCCAACACATCCTTACCTGTTCCGTTTTCGCCTGTAATGAGCACCGTGGCATCGGTGGGAGCCACTTTCTCCACCATCGTGCGCAGTTGCTGCATCGCCTCGCTCTCGCCCCAGCGCATTGTCGGCGTGACATTCGTGTAGGGTGGACACATGCGATGTGTCCCTACACGATGTTTCTTGCAAGCTTCTTCGAGTGTGGCGAGCAGTTTGGCATTGTCCCAGGGCTTCACGACGAAGTCGAAGGCACCGCGTTTCATGCCTTCCACGGCGAGGGCGATGTCGGCGTAGGCCGTGAAGAGCACCACCTCCACCTCGGGGAAGTCGCGTTTCAGTTCGGAAAGCCAAAATAGGCCCTCGTTGCCCGTGTTGATGTCGGTTTCGAAATTCATGTCGAGCAGCACCACGTCAGGTTTGAAGGTTCGCATGGTCTCCATCAGCACCTTGGGCGAGGCGATGAGTTCCACCTCGGCGAAGCGCATGGGCAGCAATATCTTCAATGCCGACCGGATGCCAGCGTTGTCGTCGACGACTAGGATTTTGGATTTGAGTTTGGACATTTCAGTTATTAGTTGTCTGTTGTTCAGTTATTCAGTTGAAGCAGGTTGCTGAGCCTATCGAAGCACCGTCATTATTCGTCGTTCCTTCAAGACGTGGGACGCGAGAAATCTGCTACCTATTTAGAATTGCCACCATTTCAGCAGGTGTGACCACAAAAGGTTTCTTCGGAAAATGCTTAATGTTTCCCGTGACCAGATAGGCATCATCCTTGCTCAGTGTGACTTCGTAAAACACAACATCTTTAGGGTCTGGGGAAACACCCTCAAACGATTTGGTTCTTCCAAGTTTCAACCCCGTATTTATGACATGGTTGATAACAGTATCAATATAAACCTGATGAATATGAAACTTTTCCCTCGAAAGGACTTCCCTGTATTCAGCAAGTATTTCCTCATTATAAACAGGCGTTATTCTACCCCTCAAAACTTCAGTTAATATGATGGTAGTATTGGTAACCTTTTGGCTCGGAAGAAGTGCAGACACAAGGACATTGGTATCAATGACCGCATAGATTTCATTTTTTCCCATAGCGAACCTCTCTGATTAATTCATTGATTTCGTCAAGAGACATTTCCTGAACTCCAGCGGCGGCGACATCCTCTCTCATACGCTCGAAAGCAAAAAGTGCCTTCCGCCTACTTTCTTCAATTGTTTCCATCTTGATTTCAAAAGGGATCCTACATTCACGCACAACTGTTTTAATAAACAGCATCAATGCAGCGGTATTGCTGAGGCCGAACTCATCGCAAAGTGTATCAAATCTTTGTTTCAAGTCGCTATCGACTCTAATGGACATGGTTGTTTGTGACATATTGCTTTACATTTTATAGATTCTGTAATGCAAAATTACAACAAATTTCAATATTATGCATGTTTTTCTTCAATTTTTTCAAATTACCGAAAAAAATTACCAAAAAAACATAATTTGCAGTTTCATTCCTTTTTCAATGCCTCCTAAGGATTCGTTCTCGCGGCCTTCAAGGTCTGCCAAAGCA
>R22__coassemble_565_pt1 | contig 23482 bp, 20 predicted proteins | sample R22__metabat2_low_PE_022 | metagenome-assembled genome bin R22 | reverse complement strand
CCTGTAAGTACTCATTTTCGCCCGGATGCTTGGCTTCCAGAGCGGTCATAATTTCGTTTACTTTCATTTTTTGACTTTAATTAAAGGTTTATTTGTTGGTTAGAAAGTTTGCTTCAATAGTAAAGCGGTGCAAAGGTAGGACTTTTATTTGAACAATTTCCAAATTAATGCAAATATTTTCTTCTCTTTTTCCGTAAATCGGTTTTTTATGGATTGTTTATTTCTGCAACTTTTTTACCTTGTTTATATTCAACAACTTGCAAAACCGACCCGTCGAAAGCATAATGAATCTCACGGCCATCCTTCTGGTTGTCGGCATAGTTGACCTCCATGATGATGCAGCCATCCTCGTTGTAGCACGTCTGTTTTCCCGTCCCCTTTTCATACTGTGCCTTGGCGGCAAGCTGCCCGTTGGGATAGAAAATGAGCCACGATCCGTCCATCATGCCTGCGGCATACTGTCCGTCCTGAAACAGTTGCCCGTTTTCATACCACGTCTTGAACGGGCCGTCAAGCCGACCGTCGACATAACGCGATTCTGATTTCAGCCGTCCGTTGGCCCAATACACGCGTTGCATCCCATCGTCATCCGACGGTGTGGGCTGCGTTCCGCCCCCGCAGGAGACGAAAAGCAGCAATCCAGCAAGAAACAGCACCATCTTTCTCATTCCTCTGCCTTTTTGAACGGGTTGACGGGTTTCAATTCTATAGCCGCGTTGTCATACTGATACATGCTCCAGTTCCGGTTCTCGAGGCCATTGCCTTCGCCTTTGCGCTCAAAATGGTATTGTGCATGAAGCAGCGGCATCCTGAAATAAGGCAGGCATTCCGCCATATCGCTGCCATAGCGCATCAAGGCCGTGAGGAAATAGGTGGCCACATCATAGCCCTCAACGGCATAATTCTGAGGCTCAACGGCATATTTCCTCCTGAAGTCGCGCACAAAGCGGTTGGCTTCGGTTGAACTATAGTCAACGAAATTGTCGGTGAGGTAAACGGCATTCATCTGAAGCAGGTTCTCTACCAGCAGTTTCTCGAACTTCGTCCAATCGGGAGCGCAGACGAGGGTGATGGGGACGCGGTCGGCCTCTTTTTTCAACGTGTTGAGCACCTGCGTGGCAAACACGTTATCGTCGCCGTAGGCGATGACAACATTATCGCGCACGCCCGAAAGCTTCGAAATCAGCGAACTGAGATTCTCGGATTTATAGGTATAACGATGCACCGGATTGGTGAGCACCACATGACCCACGGCACCGTTTTGCAAGTCGTTGGTGGAATACACCTGGCCTTCAACGGTAATGGTCGAAACAAGGCGGTTGCCCAGCTCCTGACGATTGCTCTCTTCTCTAGCATACCGTAGGAAAGCGTCGCCCGCCACCGACACCTCTTCATTAACGGCGATGTTCAACTCGCGTTCCAGGCGGTTCAGGAACAGCGTATCAGCAAACTTTTCGCGGCTGAGGATGAAGACGTTGGCATTAGGATAGCGATTGCGCACCAGGTAGGCAATATCGCGAATCTGGCCTTCTTTGGAAGGCTTCAGTTTGATGACGTTGGAATTGTTTTCTATCACCGCACTTCGGGTCGACAGCGGATTGACCATAAGGATATCATGCGCCTTGGCATATCTTTCGATAATCGCAAACGACTTGCCAAAAAACGGTCCGATAATCAGGTCGAAATGTTGTTGCTCGATGCTATGCAAAGCCCGTTCCGCCGAACTCACGTTGTCGGTCACATCCATCACGGTCAAGTCGAGCTTGAGGCCTTGCTCGCCGGTCAGTTTTTCAGCGGCCATCATGAAGCCCTCATAAAACGGCAGGAACGAGAGGGAACGCGCTTTTTGCAGGTTGGGAAGATTCTCCTTGGTGACCTCGAGGCTGCTCACGTCATTCAGATACAAAGGTATCAGCAAAGCCACCTTGTAGCACCGCGAAGCGTTGGCGGGGTCGGCATAACACTCTGGTGTCTCCAAAGGCTCAAAAAACACGCTGTAAGGGTCGTTGACCGCAACAGGCCCATCGGCTGCAACAGGCTCTTCAGCCGCAACCGGTTCGCCAGCCACAGGCTGCTGGGGCTCTTCCAGCTCCTCATCCACGTGCTCGGCAACGGCTTCATGCTCCGCCACAACGCGGTCAATCGGTATCAACACCACCTGATTGACAAACACATGCGACCCAACCGAAACATTCATCGCGCGGAATTCCGATTCATCCACTTTCCAACGTTTCAGCAACGAGGAGGTGCGTTCGTTGAATTCTGCCTTATGGACAATATAATCGTTCTCGTTGACGATGTTGGGCACGGAGAGGGTCATACCTTCATAAACATCGGTGTTTAATCTGGGATTGACAGATCTGAAATCAGCGACATCGATACCGAATTTCTTGGCGATGTCGTAAAGGTCTTCGTTGGCCTTGACGACGTAGCTGCCGCCCACTTTCACCACAACGGGCTCGGGTTTCGGCTCGGGTTTCTGAACAACCGGTTCAGGCTCGGGATCCACCACAACCGGATCGGGCTCGGGTTCAGGTTCGGGTTCAGGTTCCACAACGACCGGCTCTGGTGCCGGTTCCTCTACAACCACAGCCGGTTTAGGCTCGGGCTCTACGACAACCGGTTCAGGCTCGGGCTCGTGTTTTGGTTCCACGACAACGGGCTCGGGCTTGGGTTCAGCCTCAGGCTCGGGTTCAAGTTCCTCGACAACAGGCTCGGGCTCAGGCGCAACTTCTTTTGGAGGCCGCACCGGAATGCCCAACACATGCCCCTCTTTCAGGCCTTTCTTCACATCAGGATTCAACGCTTCAATTTCCTTAATTGAAACATTATAAACCCTCGAAATGCTCCAAAGCGTCTGTCCCAATTTCACCTTGTGCATATAATACTCCTTGCCTCCAATCTTGGTGATGGTTTCAGACCTCTCAACAGGCGTTTGGGCTTTCAAGTTGCCTGAAAGCATCAAGCCGAACAAGAAAGCCATTATAACCAACAATTTTTTCATTATGATATGGTTTTTCGGTTTATTCCCATTCAATGGTCGCTGGCGGCTTCGACGAGATGTCGTAGCACACGCGGTTCACGCCCTTCACCTTATTAATAATATCGTTCGACACTTTGGCCATAAACTCGTAGGGCAGATGCACCCAATCGGCTGTCATGCCGTCGGTTGAAATAACCGCGCGCAGGGCGATGGTATATTCATAACTTCTTTCGTCGCCCATCACGCCGACCGACTTCACGGGGAGCAGGATGGTGCCCGCCTGCCAGATGCTGTCATACAGGTTGTCAGCCATCTCGTTGGGATAGGAGGCACTCGGCAGCTCGCAAGGCCAGTTGCGCAGTCCCTTGATGAAGATGTCGTCGGCATCACGCAGGATGCGTAGCTTCTCTTCGGTGACTTCGCCCAAGATACGGATACCCAGGCTCGGTCCTGGGAAAGGATGACGGCCTATCAATTCGCGCTTGATGCCCAAGGCGCGGCCCACGCGGCGCACCTCGTCCTTAAACAAGGAACGCAACGGCTCCACAATCTTCAGGTTCATCTTCTCAGGAAGGCCGCCCACGTTATGGTGCGACTTGATTTTGCAGCTCGGCCCATTAACGCTCACGCTCTCTATCACATCCGGATAGATGGTGCCTTGCGCCAGCCAGCGTGCGCCCTCAATCTTCTGTGCCTCAGCGTCAAACACGTCGATGAAGGTTGAGCCGATGGCTTTTCTCTTCGCCTCCGGGTCGGTAACGCCTCTCAGCTTCTCGAGGAACAGATGTCCGGAATGCACGCCTATCACGTTGAGGCCCATCTCTTTATAAGAGTCGAGCACTTCCTCAAACTCATTCTTGCGCAGCAGTCCGTTGTCAACGAAGATGCAGGTCAGGTTTTTGCCTATCGCCTTGTTGAGCAGCACAGCGGCCACGGTGCTGTCAACACCTCCCGAGAGGCCCAGGATGACCTTATCGTTGCCCAGTTGCTTCTGCAAACTCACCACCGTGTTGTCGATAAAGGAATCCGGAGTCCAGTCGCCCTTGCAGCCACAGATGCCGAGGGCAAAGTTAGCCAGCATCTTTGAGCCTTCCTTGGTGTGGAACACCTCGGGATGGAACTGCACGGCGTAGGTCTCCTCGCCGTCAATCTTATAGGCGGCATTCTCCACATCGTCAGTCGAAGCGATGATATGAGCCCCGGCAGGCAGTTTGGCGATGGTGTCGCCATGACTCATCCACACCTGGCTCGTCTTGCTCACGCCTTTGAAAAGGGGCGATTGCTCCTCGACGACAGTCAGCATGGCGCGACCATACTCGCGGGCGATGCTGCCGTTGACCTCGCCACCGAAATGATGAGAGATGAACTGGGCGCCATAGCAGATACCCAGCAGGGGCAGCTGTCCCTTAATGCCATCGAGACAGACGAAAGGTGCCTTCTCGTCGCGCACCGAGAACGGACTGCCGCTGAGAATCACGCCTTTGACGTTGCTCCCTATCTCAGGGATTTTGTTGAACGGATGGATTTCACAATAGACATTCAGCTCACGGAGGCGGCGGCCTATCAGCTGCGTCACCTGCGAACCAAAATCAAGAATGAGGATCATTTCTTGCATAGACGAAAATTTTGCGCAAAAATAGGCTTTTTCATCCATAAAATTCCTATTTTTGCAAAAGAAAATACCAAAGCCCATGTATTACATCATCCTTTTCGCCATCGCCATCCTCCCCGTTGTGGTGCTGATGGCTTATATCTACCGTCAGGATAAATACCAAAAGGAACCCGTCAAATCGCTCATGAAAGCCTTCATAGGCGGTATGATTTCCATCCCTATTGACATTATACTTGTCACTTTAATCCAAACATGTTTGGGCAACACCGCCATCGCGTCAACCGTGTTCTATTCCTCCTTTTTGGAAGCCGGCATTCCCGAGGAGCTGTCCAAGTTTCTCATTTTCATGATACTCATTTGGCGCGACAGGAACTTCGACGAGTATTTTGACGGCATCGTCTACGCCACCTTTATCGGTTTGGGATTTGCCTGCTTCGAGAATATCGAATACGTCTTCAGCTACGGTTTTGGCACAGGTGTGGTCAGGGCTTTGATTTCGGTGCCGGGTCATTTCCTTTTCGGCGTGTTGCTGGGCTATTTCTTATCGCTGGCCAAGTTCCACCCCGAGCACCGAGGCAGATTCATCTGCCTGGGACTGCTGTCGGCTATGGTTGCCCACGGCTTGTTCGACTGGCTGCTGATGATTGCCGAAGTGTTGCACCCCGCCATCGCATCCGTCATCTACATCGCCTTCATCTGGGGCGACATCAAGCTGTGGAAGTTAGGCCTGAAATACATCCGCAAGCAACAAGAGAACTCGCGAATGCAAAACCAGGAAGCCTTGCTCAACGATGTGGAGAATCAGATTCGTTCCAGCCTCAACTTCGACTCGGAATACAAGCAAATCGACTGGAACGCAGGAGACAAGCATTCAAATCCATAGGGCTTTGAGCCAAGGCCGCAGCCTTGACGAATTAATGGTCAACATGAAGGAAGCCATCAGTCTGATGAATTAAACGGCTACCTTATCAAGGAAATATGCAAACAATTGGGTATTCCCTATCCTGACAAGAACTGACTTCTTCCCAGTTCAAAAAAGACTACAATTATTTCCCGTTTTTTATCCCTCCACCGCTCAATTCGGAATTATTTTGTAAGTTTGCAGGCAAAATAGAAACTCATCATTATGGCACTCAATTGCGGAATCATCGGTCTTTCAAGCACAGGAAAGACCACTATATTCAATTGTATTTCAAACACTAAGGCAGAGGTTGGCTTTGCCTCAAAATCTAACATCGGCATGTGCGAGGTGGTGGACGAACGTTTGAAACTCATCGACAACATCTCCCACTCGAAGCGAATCGTGCCCGCCACAGTCGAAATCGTCGATTTGCCTGGACTAAGCAAAGGCGGACAGGGCGTGGGCAACAAACTACTGGCCGAGGTGCAGACGATGGATGCCCTCATCCACGTGCTGCGCTGCTTCGACGACCCCAACATCCCCCACAGCGAAGGCAGCATCGACCCTGTGCGCGACATGGAACTCGTTGATTTAGAGCTGCAAGTCCGCGATTTGGATTTGGTCACCCGCAAGCTTGAACGCGTGACCAAACTCCTGAAAAACGGCGAGAAAGACAACAAAAAAGCCTTTGACGTGCTCAGCGTCTACAAGGAAACCCTCGAAAACTTCGGCAACGCCCGCGATGCCCAAGTGGCTCCCGAAGACAGAAAATATGTGCAGGACCTGCAACTGCTTACCGCCAAGCCCATCATCTTCGTGTGCAACGTTGATGACGCTTCGGCCACCACCGGAAACAAGTACTCCGAAGCCGTGAAAGCCGCCTTGAAGGAAGGTCAGGAAATGCTGATCATCGCCGGAAAGCTGGAAGCCGAAATCGCCGAACTCGATGCCGACGACCGCCAACTCTTCATGGAAGACGCCGGCCTGACCGAACCCGGAGTGAACAAATTGGTGCGCACCGCCTACCACACCCTTAACCTGCATTCCTTCTTCACCACAGGCCCCGATGAAACGAGAGCCTGGACCATCCATGTGGGCGACACCGCCCCCGTAGCCGCCGGCGCCATCCACAGCGACCTGCAACGCGGCTTCATCCGTGCCGAAGTGATGAGCACCGATGATTTCCTGCATTATGGCTCAGAAGCTGCCGTCAAGGAAGCAGGCAAGTTCCGCGTGGAAGGAAAGACATACGTCGTGCAGGACGGTGACATTATTAACATTCGATTTAACGTTTGATAAACTACGGATTTCGCGGATTTGACAGATATTCGACAATAATTGAGGACGCAAGCGTCTTGATTTCACGGAAAACAAACGATTATGGACGAAGGACTTGTCTATAGAAACGAAACATACAATATCATTGGGGCTGCTATGAGTGTGCATCGGGAACTAGGTTCTGGGTTTTTAGAGTCCGTTTATCAAGAAGCTTTAGAAATTGAGTTTTCAAGGCGAAACACCCCTTACGTTGCTCAACAAAAAATCCAAATACAATATAAGGATGTTTTGCTCAAGCAGTATTATATTCCAGATTTTTTCTGCTATGACAAAATTATTGTTGAAATAAAAGCTGTATCAGCAATTCTTCCTGAACACGAGGCTCAAATCATTCATTATGTGAAAGCAACTGGAAAAAAGATGGGGCTTTTATTGAATTTTGGTGGAGAGAGCTTGTATCACAAACGTTTTCCCAACCTATCAACCAAATCCATCCGTACCAATCCGCAGCTTTAGCTGCAAAATTATACCCAAAAATATCCGTTTAATCCGTAAAATCCGTAGTAAAAAAAACCAACAAAATGGAATACGTTGTTTTAGTAGACGAAAACGATAACGAAACAGGTCTGATGGAGAAGCAGGCGGCACATGTCACGCCGCATCTGCATCGTGCCTTCTCAATTTTCATCTTCAACTCCAAAGGCGAACTGCTCATGCAGCAACGCGCCCTCTCAAAATACCACTCCCCCGGCCTATGGACCAACACCTGTTGCAGCCACCCCCGCAACGGCGAAACCGCGCTGCAAGCCGCCTCGCGGCGCCTGACGGAAGAGATGGGACTCCAATGCGAGCTGAGGGAGGTTTATACCTTTATTTATAAGGCTCCCGTCGGGCAAGGCCTTACCGAACACGAATTCGACCACGTCATCTTCGGTCATTGCGACGACGCGCCCACCATCAACGCCGACGAGGTGGCTTCGTGGAAATACATGAACCTCAACGATTTGAAAAACGACATAAGCGCCCATCCTGAGCATTATACAGCGTGGTTCAAAATCACCTTCGACGAGATGACACATCACGCAAGGCTCCTCTGATTTCTATTGCCAACTCCCCTGCTTCTTGGACTTTTCCCCAAAAACAAGCAGTTTTTTTTCGCAAATTATTAGTAAATATATTTACTATAAGTATTTTTACTACCTTTGCAGCCGAAATTGAAACGAATTGAAAACGTATTAAATCTTATTAAAATGAAACACAATTTTCGCATTTTAATCGGGATGTTGCTGTTGGCCATCCCGTTGTGCATGAACGCACAAGTGAGCCCCGAAAAGGAACAACGTGAAAAGAAAGACCCCAAAGGCGGCTTGGAGTTACCCAAACTATCAGGTTTTGTCCAAGGGATGTACATCGCCAACTTGAACCAGGAAGGCACGCTTACTGACAACACCCTCAGGATGCGCCGTGTGCGTCTGTCGGTCGAGGGCACCCTTTTTAAGGGTCTGACGTATAAGATTCAAGGCGATTTCAGCCGAAGCCCCATGCTGGTTGACGCTTACCTGAAATACAAGGTCTGCGACGAATTCGCTATCCAACTCGGTCAGTTCAAGACCCCCTTCTCCATCGAAAGTCCCATCAACCCCGTCAACCTTGAAATCTTCGACTACGGCGAGAGCGTTCAGAAACTCGTCGGCTATAGTGACGTTTGCGGCGTGGGCAGTTTGGGCCGCGACCTCGGCTTGATGGCCACGGGTAACCTGTTCCCCGTGAAGGGCGACGAAGGCATCCAATATCATGTTGTGAATTACGCCTTGGGCGTATTCAACGGCAATGGTGCCAACCAACTCGATAACAACAACCGCAAGGACATTGTGGGCCGCCTCGAAGTGCATCCTGGCCTGAAGAACCTCACCCTGAGTGGTTCGTACTATACCGGATTGTACAGAAACACTACCGTCGAGAACCAAATCGCGGCTAATGGCATTGCTGCTGGAGAAACAGCATTCAATAATGGCATTCGCAACCGCTGGGCTGCCGGTATCCAGTACAACGATGGCTCGCTCGTTCTCCGCGGTGAATACATCAGTGGTAAAACGGGTTGCAAACTCGGTGGCTTAGACGAAGATGCCGATCCGATTATTTTAGACATAATCCAAAGCAGTAAGGGTTATTACGCTGTAGCTGGTTACAACTTCCTCCTTGGCAAAGACAAGAGTCAGAAACTGATGCCCGTCCTTCGTTACGAGCATTTCGCCAAAGATATTCCTAACACCGGCACCAACTGGTATACTGCTGGCATCAACTATTGGCCCATCAAGTCGCTCAATTTCAAGCTCGACTACTCGTTTGTTCAGAAACCAATCGGCGGCAACACGCATCGCATCGTCGGCATCCTGAGCTATAAGTTCTAATCTTTCGGCCCTTCGACAAGTTCAGGGACCTTCAATAAGCTAAGGTCGTTGAGCCTGTCGAAACGCCGTCACCATAATGAAATCTTAAATCTTAATTCGATATGTCTAACGCATCCAACCTCTGGAAAAAAGAAGACTGGTTAGCCGTTTGGATCGGCTTCATCGTCATCGCCGTGGCTTGCATTGCCGTACTTACGGGTTCGTTCGATTTCTCCGCCGCCAAGTTCGGCACATGGCATTGGTGGGAGAACGTCGAGGGAAAGAAATCTTTGGCCTCACAATTCAACGGCGAGTTTTGGATTAAACTGCTCCGCACCTTCTTAGTGACAGGCATCCTGTTCGGCATCGGCATCAAGCTGCAAGGCGAAAAAATCGGCAAGTTCATCCCGGCCTTCGTCGTGCTGTTTCTCATCTGTATCGTCGTGAGAATGATTAGTGCAGAGTTCACTCTGAAGATGTACCTTGAATGGGCTTTCTGGGCTTTGCTCATCGGTCTATTGATTTCCAATACCGTCGGCACCCCCGATTGGCTGAGACCTGCCATCCGTACTGAGTTCTACATCAAGACGGGTTTGGTCATCATGGGCTTCTCGGTCCTGTTCAGCAACATCGCCAAGTTCGGCCTCTATGGTCTCGGCATCGCCTGGATTGTAACGCCTATCGTCATCATTTTCATGTGGTGGTTTGGCACCAAAGTGCTGAAAATCGACAACAAGCCTTTGGTCATCACTTTAGCGTCAGCCACTTCGGTGTGCGGCACCAGCGCCGCCATCGCCACAGGAGCTGCTTCAAAAGCCAAGAAGGAAGACCTCTCGTTAGCCATCTCCATCTCCATCATCTTCACCATCCTGATGATGGTGTTCGAACCTATGATTATCCGCGCCTGCGGCATGAACCAGATGATGGGAGGTGCCCTCATCGGCGGCACCGTCGACTCAACTGGTGCTGTGGTGCTGGCTGGCAGCGCCCTCGGTCCCGAAGCCGAACAGGTGGCTTCGATGGTCAAGATGATCCAGAACATCCTCATCGGCTTCATAGCCTTCTTCGTGGCCATCTTCTTCGCCACCAAGGTTGACAAAGACCCGAACCAGAAGGTCGGTGCCGGCGAGATCTGGAACCGTTTCCCGAAGTTCATCATCGGTTTCTTCGTGGCTTCTTTAGTCGCCTCCTTCATCGTCAAGCCATTCGGTGGCGACGTGAAAGCCATCAACGGCGTCCTCGACCAATATAAGAACTGGGCCTTCGTGCTGGCCTTCACCAGCATCGGCCTCGACACCAACTTCAAGACCCTCTTCAAGCAGATGCAAGGCGGCAAAGTCCTCTGGCTCTACATCATCGGCCAAGCGTTCAACATCCTCCTCACGCTGTTTGCCGTGTGGTTCCTGCTCTCCGGAGCCATCTTCGAGGTGCCGAATCTAGACATGTTCAAATAATGGACAAAAACCACAAAATATTCAAAGTGATTACCATCGTCGGGGTGGTAATCACTTTGTTTTTGGCCGGCTGGATTATGGCCAACAAGCTCGGCCTCGTCGAAGGCTACGACTTCGGCGCGGGAGCCTATTACTACGCCGACATCCCCACCGAGCAATACACGGAAATCGTCAATGAGGACGCTTACCAGACCTCAGTCCCAAAATGGGTTTTCTACGTTCTCTTTTTCGCCTGGGGCTGGCTGATGTGGAGGCTTTGGGTGTGGATCGAGACTCGAGGAAAACATCAGTGAGCTATGGTGATTTCGTTATACAACACCGTACCTTTTGTCGTAAGCAAATATTTCTGCCGTGGGTGGTGGGGTTTGTCCGGATAGCGCATCCTGACAAACTTTTCCTTTAATGCAGGATTAAGATATACCTCCATAAAGTTCTCCCTATTCTTCAATCCAAGACGCCCAAGCATTTCCTTTATAGAAAATTCATTCAATCCAACAACCATCACTAAACTGATGATTTTCTGATTTTTAGAAATTAACTTGTCGGGTAACTTGTCGGGTAGGTTGTCGGGTACTTGTCGGGTACTTGTCGGGTACTTGTCGGGTGCTTATCGGGCCCTTGTTCCGCTTCCGGCATTTTCCATTCTTCCGTAGGGTCAATCATCATATAGCAGTTTTTCAGCGCATTTTCCTCTCCGAGGAGCAAATTGCGGAAGAAACGCTCCAAAAAGACAGGCTCATAGTCAATGCCTTTGGCCACATTGCGATAGTTGGCACGGACAAGCGCATTGCGGAAATACCAAGAATGTTGCTCAAACAAGTCATTGTTCACATCAAAGCCAAGCGAACGCAGATACTTGATGGTGAAAATGGCAGTAGTGCGAGTGTTGCCTTCGCCGAAAGGATGAATCTGCCACAAACCAGAAACAAACCTGGCCACATGCTCAACCAGCTGAACTTTTTCCAACGACCTATAGTCAAATTGCCGTTCTTGTTCCAAGTCATACTGAAGTGTCATCTGCAAGTCTTCCCAATGGGCATACAACACCGAGTCGCCGCGCAGCACCCATTCCTTTTTCGTGATGTCATAGTCCCTGAAACGGCCCGCATGTTTGAAAACGCCGTTGAATATAGCCCTATGGATGGCAGCAAAGCCTGCCACGCTATAGGTGAACGAGTCAGTTTGCAGCAGTTTCGAGATGTTGGTTGAAACCTTGTCGGCCTCCTCCACGTTGGCATCACCCTGGTCGTGCGCGGTTTTCTTGATATAGTATTGGTTGACTAATTCCTTGGCCTCGTCGATGGTGATGTCGCCTTCGATGTTGCGGCGGGCAGTTTCCTGAAGATAGGCAGAAGTCTTCAGCCCATCCACAGCCTGCAAGCCGATGGCCACGCGCCAAGCATCCGCACGCGCCTTCTTCTGCGGCTCACCCTGACGGATATACTCGTCGAAATTGATGTATTGTTCCTCGGTCATGGCTTTTTAGTATTGAATTGCAAAGATAAGCAAATTATGTGAATTTAACAAATCAAAAACAAACATTTATACTTGGTTATTAGGCAAATAATGCTCAAAACGACATGTTCATATTCCGGCAATATTTCCGGCAACATGTTCAGCCGTTCCGCCTTGGCGAAATGAAGCAACACATCAGCATCCAGTATGATTTTGACCTTCTCCATAGCCGATTAGGTTGAGCAGTTCGAGATAATGCCCTTCGGAAATCCGTTCCTCATCGAACAACTTCCGAGCCTTGGAGCCGAAATCTCCGATGACCAATCCCTCGTTTCCTTTTGAATAGAGTTTGACATCATATCCGCGCAAAGCTGCCTCCTGCGTAATCGAAATCGCCAACAGCGCGTCAGCAGACAAAGGACTGATAATGTGCAATTCCTTCAGCCTCACCACCAAAGTATGATGCGAAACCCCATAAAGATGCTCCATCCGAAGCAGCGTGTCAATACTGACACTCTTGCTGACAATCTCATCGGATGGAATGCTTTTCAGCAAACCTTCCTTGGGCATCAGCAAAGCGGAAGCGAACAGGTTGGCCGACCTCTCAGCGGCATCGGTATAGATTGAGTTGTCGCAGAAATGCGACTGAGGATTCTCATCATAGTACAAATGATACAATTCATGCGCAATGGTGAAATGCTGCCGTCCCCGTCTCAAATTGCTGTTCACCAACATGAATCGATGCTTCTTGTCTGGGGTCAACAAAGACAATCCAAACAGTTTGTCCGACAAGGGACGATAGAGCGTCATCACATTCAATTGGCGGAGGGAAGTTTTCATATTGAGCGGCTCCGTTGCGGAAACACGCAGCAACTCGCTCCGCATCTTTCCTGCAAGGAGTTCCGCCGTTTCAAGGTTCAGCTTTTTCATTTTTCCAACAGCCTTTCCATTTTCAAATAATTCATCACAACGCTCTTAAACGAGGCCACTTCTCGCATATCATCAGCGCTAAGGTCATCAGCGCGGAAAGCGCAGACCAGCATATTGCGGACTGCCGTTTCATCTTCCTCAAAAAGCAGTGCCAATTCGCAGCCGAACAAATCCGCCGCCTTTTGCAGCACTTCCAAAGGCGTTTCGCGCTCGCCTGCCTCATAGTTGGCATAAGCTGAGCGCCCAACACCAAGATATTCAGCCATTTTCTCTTGCGTATAGCCGTTGGCCTCACGCAAGGCTTTCAGGTTTCTGCCTGTGATTGTTTTTTCCATTACTGCCTTGTTTTGCGTGGCAAAAATACAAAATATTTCAATTATCATACATTTTGCCACGGAATTTGTGTATTTTTGCAGAAATAAATCAAACATCATGGACAAAACAAAACTAGCCAAATACGAATCAGAGATAATCTACAATCAGTCAGGAGTAAAAGCCGTTACTGCCTCACTTTACTCCGCATTATGCGAACCTGAAATAAAACCTTTCACCAGAGATGACCTACACCGATTGTATGATTATTACAGGGCAATGTTCAAACATCAAATTGAAATGAATGACGTTTGGTCGGATGAAGAAAAAGAGCGGAAGAAAGTGGGTATAGACACTTGGTTAGGCATTGGGGAATGTTTTGACCGGTCCAAAATGGTCACCGACCCTTATTATCCTCCAAGACCTGCACAAATAAGCGTTTATGACCGAATCGTGTTTGTGATTATGGCCAATTCCATTCTTGCTGGACTAAGGAAAACTCTTGATGTCGGGCAAACATGACATCTATTGAAAAGCCATCTAGTTCCCTACCTCTATCTTTCTAATAAGAAAGCATCACCTGTCCTACAAAACTTTATGCATACCCCCTTATTGCGAAACCTTTTTTCAATGGCTTGTCGTTTCGTGTCGTTTTTGGGACAAGTGTTTGAAAACACGGCAAAAGCCATTCGTTTTGCCTCTCTCTGTCGTGGTGGAAGTTTTTCTATTGTCTCTTTCAGTTGTTCCACGGCTTTCATTGTGTCACCACCCTTTAATTCAACGAAATACTGGTCGGCATACATCTCACTTTCCAGCAACTTGTCGCATTTAGGTCCATCGGCAGCACTAAAAACACAACCATCCACCTGAATTGCCAAATAGGAGTTATGATTGGGATTCTCAAAAGCTATCCTTGATTTTTTCTCGGAAAAAACAATGAGGGAATTGGATGTTTTTGTGGTACAGTGTGCAGGTATCTCACTCATTGTTCAAGTAATTTTGAGAAATCGGACGCGATGGCATCTGATGCAGCATCCAACTCGGTTTGGGAAATCAGTCTCAGCTCGTAGTCTTTTATGTCTTTGACAGTGCCCTTATCTACGGCATAAACATTGATTTCTTCAAATGGTATTGCTGTGGATTTGCCAACAACCGATTCCACGTTTATATTGTCTTTGCTGTCGGCAGCTTGAATAAGGTTATTAAATGACGACAGGATATAAGGACTATGCGTAGCTATACAAAGGCTATTGTTCTTTGTGCTGTTGATTTGTTCAGCCATCCATTTCACCAACTCGTATTGTGTAGAAGGGAAAAGGTTTTCTTCGGGCTCTTCAAGATAGATGGAAACATATTGGGTTAAAGAATAATTCTTAACAATTTCGCTAAACCGAGATTCTTCCTTAAACGAGCCGAAAAATTTAATCCGAGGTTCAGGATAGGTATTTGTGATGTCGTCAACTCGACCTACAGCCAACGTACCATTCGATTGAGTAAACCTCTCTTTATACAATATATCTTGTAGGTTGTTCAGTTCGCGTTCCTGTGCCACACTTAATTTACGAGGGCGGTGTATTTCATGATACGTCAGATAGTTTATCAATCCACAAAGTGGAACGATGGACTGGAGACCACTTGATGCGTTTTGAAATGCGATTTCAGTGTTTTTGTCAATCAGAATTGATTCTTTGTGCTGCCCATTGTCCTTATAATATGAAACCCCAAGATTTAGGATGTCAAGCTTGTAGTATTGTGAAAACGTATTGCGGGCATTCTCCCAGTCTGACATATAACCTTGAGTATTGTTGTCGTTACTGAAAGAGATGTCGAACCAATTAGGAATAACAGCCACAATATTGCGTTCGGCAGGTATGTATGCTATTTGAGGCCGACAATATTGCCACCTGTTACGTGGTTTCCACTTAAATGAGAACTGGATGCTCTCAGGGGACCCAGAAATGGAAAAGGCCATAAAAGGAGATTCATATTTAATCAGAAAACCTTTTTTTATGAAACCGTTCATTCTGTGATATTCGACAAGCCTTTTCCAGAAACTGACCTCATTCAAATAGTCATCTGGCGATTGGCTCAATTCGATTCGTTTCTCTACCCAATTGCAAAATGAGGCTATTTTTAGAATACAGCTCTTACCCGAACTTTGTGGGCCAATAAAAAGATTATATTTGGCAAGATTGACAGATGCGCTCTTCAATGGCCCTATGTTCTTGATCGTTAATCTATTCATATACATTCAGCTCTTTTTTCTGCAAAAGTACGAAAATAATGGTATCAATGCCACCACCATGGAAAAAAGTCAGATATTGTTAATCGAATCCGATGAAAAACACGTGACAAAATCGACTTGCCACCCACCCCTATATCTGGGATGATGCCAAGGAATGGCGAAAAAAGTTTGCCGAATCAATGTTGAAAAAGGAGTTGGAAAAGATGGAATTGAAGTCGAAAAAAGTAGCAATGGGGGAACAGTTTTCTTCTTTTACCAATTTCGTCTGTTGCTACAATCCATCTCATATTCTTCCCTCGTAATCGGCGTTTCCGGGTCAACTATAAGAACTTCATCATAGGTCAAACCATAAAGTTGATACACAAGAAGTTCGATTTCCTAATGAGGACATTATTACTCGTCTGAATTCCTATAGCGTATATCATAATTGATAATGTACTCTATTTCGGCATTGCTTAACTCATATTTCTTTCCAATATACCTGTCTATTTTGTCAATCAATGCTTTCGATTTTCGGGCATAAAAACACTTTAAACCCGATGACATTACTTTACTATTATTATTCAAATCACTCAAATATGATTCATATAGTTTCTTAATGTCTTCTAGTTCTTTATCTGTGTAGGATTCATAGGGAATGGGGAACATCGCCAACTCGGAAGTTCTTAAGTTATGCCAATCAGAATGAATCAACCAAAACCAGTAAAAAAGAGTACTTGACAAGCTTGCACCAACAAGATCAACATACTTTTTGGGAACGATTATATTACCTTCAGCAGCAGAATATGTAGGCTCTTTAAGAATAACTTTATAATATCTACCACCAGCTTTTCTATAATAGACACAAGCTCCTTTATCTACATACAAGCTGCCTAATTCTGTTTTTATTTTTGATAGCTTTGACAAAATATCCTTTTCGATTTTATCTCCAATCTTTGGTATTCTTCCATTACGAACGTAATCCAACGTGTTGATAAATTTTAGATTATCGAGTAACACCCATAATGATTCGTCTGAATAACGTTTATTGATAGGTGTTGACATCAAATTAATGCATTTTGTTCCTGTTTTTCTAAATCTTATTATTGAGACTTGCTGTTCTGCACTTTCAAATATTCGTTTAGGACGATCTCCATAAGAGCTTATGTACACATCATCACAACTATCAATCAGCAACCTATGAAGTCCAGACATTGCATCTGATGCAGTAACACTAAGAGGCACGATGAATATAGAGACTCCACCGAATTTTATTGATCTATACCCTAAATCAATGAAGATGCTGAAAGTATCAGTGGAACCTTTTTGAACGCCCTTAATGGTCTTTGCAGATTCATATATTTTTTTGAAAGCTGTCTTTTCTTCGTTTGTTGTTTTTGCTCCATACGGCGGATTCCCAATAACAATATCAAACCCACCTTTGGAAAACACATCATGGAACCAAGTGTGCCAAAGGAAAAACTGATCATTGCCCGAAAGGTCTAGGTCACCGAAGTCAACGTTGATGTGTTGTTCTCGGAGTTGTTGCTTCACATTTTCGATAATGCGAATACGAAGGGATTGCTTTTCTTTGTGGTCGGTGCAGTCGAAGTATTGAATAAGCATGTCGCGAAGTTCTTTGCGATATACGTCAATCATGTCGTCGAAGAAGGTGAGCATCCCTGTGTCATCCGCTTTCTTTTTCGTCGTCGTGGAAAGGTCAACGCCCTTATACTGCTCCAAAAGCGAGTTGCCTTGCATAATCTTAAAATCAAGGTTGGGCAATGCCTGCGGTGTTTCCTCATCAACAATGAGTGAAAGCCAAAAGCGCAAACGGGCAATGTCAACGGCACCTCGCTCGATGTCAACGCCATAGACATTCTGTTGGATGATATGCTTCTTGATTTCCGCTGCTTGGTGCTGGCTGATGCCTTCCAAGGCAGTACGGCAGAGGAACAACTCTTTCAGCAAGCCCATCGGGAAGGCTCCCGAGCCAATGGCGGGGTCGCATATCTTGACATCCTTCAATAATTGGTCGGTGTTCTCTGGCAAATGCTCCTGAACTTGGTGTGTGGTCACAAACTGGCGAATGGCCTCTTTTGTCATCTCGTCCTCAATACCTGTCTGCAAATAGGCAATGAGACTTTCGCGGCACATATAACTGACAATCTCCTTGGGTGTATAGAAAGCGCCTTTGTCCTTATTGTCTTCAAGCAAGTTCTCGAAGATGCGCCCCAACATCTCAGGGTCAACGCCAACTTCTGCGTCATCAGGGTCATTCTCGTCAATGGTGAAGTTGTAGGAGGCAAAGAAGTCGAGCAACGATTTCATGTATTTTTCAGGCAACGGAAAATCCATTTCGTCTGCGACTTCTTGCTCAAACAAACCTCCATTCAGATAGGGAGTGCGATACTGCGGCAACTTCTTTTCATTTTCTGAATTTAAGTCATTGAAAAGAGGTTCAAGCACTTCGTCGATAAAATGATCTTTGTCATCACAACGGGCAAAGAGGTTTTGGATAAACTCTGAATCACCGCTTCCCCATTCGTCATGGATGCCGACACCCAGCCAGCCTTTCTTTTGAAGGAACTGGAGGAACACGAGTCGGCCCATCAGTTTCTTCACATAGTCGCGAATCGCTTTTTCAGGATTCGGGAAGCGTGAGAATTGTTGCATAATGTGCTGACAAGGTTTGCCTTCAAGACGTTCCTCCCACTTGTTGGCCACCTTCACCATGCGCTTGCCAGTAATGTAGAAAATAATGTCTTCATACTGTTTCTTGTAACCATCGAAGAACATGTCACTTACAGCATCAACGGAAAATGCTTTGGTCAAATCCTTTAATGAAAGGCCACTGTCACGCAATCTCTCAAATTGCTGGATAGCCGTGCGACTGCGGTGACCTTCACCCAACAGATAGGTGAACCGTCGAGCATCGGTGGTCTCCTTCTGATAACTTCCATCCTCTGCAAACTTCCACGCTTCGCTAACGTATGAAAAGCGCAGCACACTTTCGCTTTTGCGATAGCAGAACATGAAAGCACCTGCATTGCCATTATTGCGCCATGTAGTGAGCAACATATCGCGTATGCCACGACGGTTGCGCTCAATGTCAACGCCGTCGGCCAGTTCCACCTCATAGACGGCAATGTTTTGCTCGTCGCTGAGTGTTATGGTGCCCAACCATAAGGCTTGTTTGGCAAACGCACTGCTTGTTGCGACAATTGAAGGCGTGCTCCAAAACTTAATTTTGCTGCCGAAGATATCGCGCAATAGTAGTTGCCAGTTCTGACGGTTGTATCTCGATTCGATGATTTCTTTATAGTTCATGCGGTTTGTGTATTATTGGAAACTTTCTGACAAAATGATGGTTGCGTCGGATTCTTCCTCGGCGTGTTGGGTGTCGCGATAATAGGCGTTATAGTGGTTGGCCATTTCAAGCACCTGCTTCAAGGCTTCATCAAAGCCCATTTTGGCCTTGCTGCCGCCTTGCCGTTGGAGGTCTTTCTGAATGCGTTGCAGTCGCTTGGCGATGTATGTGATAGTGCCTCGTTCAGCCAATTCTTTCAGCTGTATTATCTTCAAGCGCGTATCGCCGTCTTCTATATGAGGCAGCATGCTATTCAATAAACTGACAGCGGTAGTTACCTGAGCGCCCAAATTGCTGCGCTGGCTTTGGTTCGATTCTTCCTCGTGTATTTCCTCTTCCTTTGATACTCTAAACTGTTTCACAGCCTTCTCCACGTGGTCGTGATGTTGTGTTATTCTTGCAACAGGTTGCTCTTCTGGTTGCGCCTTGAAATAGTGAAGCGCATCCAGTACCGACAACTCTCGTGTCTGTTCGTCGTTCACCAAATAGAACACCTTTCGAAAGTTGGTTTTGAGGAATACTAAGGTGTCGCCGGAGAGTGTCACGACTTCCACCTCACGTGGCTCACGCCCCGTCCTACTGCGCAGCGATAGCCGCTCAATGCGTTTGTATTCCTTACGGTTCTGCTGATAAAGGCTCCGCAGTTCCTCATAGAAAGGCAGTTCCACGTTGCGGTCTTCCTGTTCACGCTTGATGCCTTCCGAGAAAAGCTTGTCAAGGTCGCGGTCGATGATTTCTTCAGTGGAATAGATTTGGTTGTCCTCTCCAAAAGTAGTGTGGAAAGTCTGTATTTTACTCAGTGCGATTTGGTTCAGCTTGATTTGCTTGTTGCCCTGGCGTGAGGGATAGAACACATAGTTGTAAATGGTATCCGAAGTTGAGCCGATACGGTTCACACGACCAATGCGTTGCATCAAGCGCGTTGCGTTCCAAGGCGTGTCGTAATTGATGATGATGTTCGAACGGTGCAGGTTCACGCCTTCAGCCAACACGTCAGAAGTCAAGATGATGTTGTAGTCGTCTTTTCGCAGTTTCCAGTTCGCATCGAAGTTCTCGCGAATGGTCTTGAAAAGTTGGCTTCGGTTCTTGGCCGAAATCACCAGAACATCCTTTCGTTTGATACGCCTTGACAGATATTCAATGGTGTCAACAGCTTCGGAAAACACCACTATCTTCCCTTCGGGGTTGCGGTCTTTTTTGAAAAGTTCGTGCTTCAACAGGTCTTCAAACTTCGCAAACTTTGAATCGTCGTCATCGTCAATGCACTCCCATTCCAACCACATTTCATCCAACAGTTCTTGGTCTTTGCGGAGCATGTCAATGTATTCAGGCTTGAAATCGTCACGCATAAATACAGCATTCTTTGGGTTGTCCTCAGCTTTCTCGTTCAGTTTTTCTTCTATTTCGTCGTCCGTGTAGCCTAGCTCATAGAGCTTGTTGATGTCCATGTCGGGAGCGATGAAGATTCTGTCGTTCTCCCACATTTTAATCATGTTTTCATTGGCTTGACGGAAGTTCTCCACCGAAATCTTGAAAGCATAGAAACTGCTCTCCAATCGTTTCACCAAGCCATTCTTACGAATGCCAGCCAAGCTGCGGCTGATGAGTTCTGCGTTATCGTAAAGGCCGTTAGATTTTTCTGGTTTCAAGTAAGCGATGGCTTGATAGCGAGCGTAGTTCAACTGCTTGTCGAGCGTCATCATTGCTTTCTCAAAAAGGTCTGCCAAACGGTCGTTCAACTCATATTCCTTTTTGATGGGCTTTGCCACTTTCGGGAAACCGTGAATATCTTTGTTGTAACGGGTGATACTTTCAATGTCTGTTCGTGTGCGTCTTACTGTCAAAGGCTTTATGACACGGTCGCGTACTCGTTCAGCAAGTTTCTTGAACTGCTTCAAATCAAAGTCCTCCAGCTTTCGCATCTTTTTGAACTCCTGAATCAGAGGAGAGAAAAAAGCCGTTAGGTTAGGCACACCGTCAATAGTGCATTGACGCGGGTCTTGGAACATCAGGATTTGATAATAAAGGTCAGCGGGTGTGTTGTTCATTGGTGTGGCTGAAATCAACATCACCTTTTTCTTATATCCAGGGATATTTCCAGTCTCAACGCGAGGCATCTTACAGATTTCCTGCAACTGTTGGAAGGCTCCTGTGGTATGGTTACGGAACTTGTGAGCCTCATCCACCAACACCAAATCATACTCGTCGGCATTCCAATAATTGTAATTGTCATCATCGAGAATCTTTGACAGACTACCATTACTCACAAACTGAGTATATTTGTCAATACCGAAATCCTTGAAGGTAGTCTTCCAGTTTTGTTCCACCGCAGGCGGATAGACCACGAGAATCTTAGTATTGTCGCGTCCGTTCTCAATGAGGAATTTCTTGGCAATCATTGTGGCAATCACCGTTTTTCCAAGACCAACCACATCAGCAAGGAAGAAGCCATCATAACGAATCAGCTTCTGATAGCCTTCAATAACGGCATCCATCTGATATTCAAACTTCTCGTAACCTTCGGGCATATCAAAGGGATCGTCTTGGTCGATGGCCAGTACACGGTCTGAGAAGTATTCCATCAACATCTTGATGTAAAGCTCGTATGGCGTGACATCACCTTTCAGATAGGTTTTGTCAAGCGTAGCCCTATAGTCCTCGGCATTGATAGGTACACCCTTGGCTTCTTCCCAAAGCAATTCAAATTCATGCTTGGCAAATGACACATCATCATATTGGGTCAGTTTGACATTGAACTCATATTGCTTGTCATCACCTATTCCCAAACCATTACCGCTCAGATTACTGCTTCCAGTAATGGCAACCCCAAAAGTATGCTGGTTGAAGTTGTCGGGATAGAGAATATAGAATTTGGCATGAATCTTCTTTGAGGGATGGGCGCGGAGTTCAAGTTTTCCGTCTAACATATCTTGCACCATCTGAAGCATACCGTCCTCCACTTGTTTGGTGTATCTTGACTGTTCAATGTCTTGCTTCAGCAACCTTAGACACTCTTCCTTCACCTCTTCTTCGGCACCAAAAAACAGCTCGCCTCTTTGATGGGCATGGGCAATATATTTATCCACATCAATGCCGATTAGGATTCTTACTTTATTAATGCTATCCAAGAAAGGACGAAGGGTAAAGTAGCCTGAGGCTCGCAAGAAGCCCACCACGGCATCAAGGTTTTTCACTTGAGGGTTGTTCTCCAGTATGCCCTCAAACTCTTTCATCAAAGTGTTCCCATCTCGGTTGGTAAAGAAATGGGAAGATACTGGTATCTCTACCATACGCTATAGTTTTGCAGCGCAAGGACTATCTGTTCGGAGGATATGGGCTCAAACAAAGAACCTCAGGACACGAAAAAGCGCGGAAAGGCGCTTATCAATGTCCCAAGGTCCTCGGATGACCCATTCAAAACGATAAGTCCAGTCCACGCTATAGCGTAGACGCTGGCACTTATTCGCGTTTTGAATGTCTTTTGAATTTCCGAGGTTCAGGGACATTCCGAATATAGCACTAACGCTATGTTATTTCCAATAAAAACGCACCGCTGTTTAAGCGATACTCGAATGCAAAAATACAAATTCTTTCAAGACAACCCGTTTACATTCCCCATCTTTTGAATCTTTTTTGTAGTTTTGTAACCAAAGAAACGAATAGAAGTTTATGCAAACCCCTGATATTCAAAACATACTAGCCGAGCTATTATGGTTGCCAATTTATATGGTTGGGTTGGTTTGATTTGAGCGGAGAAAAGCGGCCAAAATTACAAATTATAGCGTTTCGCAAACATCGATTTGTTTCTTTCCGTCTGTGGAATCGTTGTTGCTTTCAGAAAAATCACACTTTTCTTGGGGAATAAAAATAAAAAATCACACTTTTCTTGGGGAATAAAAATAACGCTATAGTTTCATTCAAGACTGATTTTTCACCAACACAGGTAGCAGCGGACTCAAAGGAACAGCAAGTTTTCTCACTTTTCTCACGTGAGAATAGTGAGAAAACTGTCCCTGTCCCACCTCCTGCGGCTGCCCTTTCTGAATTACGTCGCCCATTGTTTTGGCGGACGCACGCGGTGCGTCCCTACTGAAATATTGACGCGGCCTTCGTGTCCCATCCTGTCCCACACTATCCCTATAGGGATAGTGGGACAGTGGGACACTTTGGGACATCGGCCGACCGGCTCGTTAGCCAGCTCCAGTACAAGGACTCGGAAATACCGTCTAACACTGACTTCATTACTGCCTAACCATGACTCAGGTGCTGTCTAACTCTGATACAACTCTGATACAACTCTGATACAACTCTGACTTACCTATGACTTGGCACTGACTCCCCAAAAAACGTCATCACGGAAAAAGTTACTTGTACAAATAACTAATTTTCAGCTATTTAAAATAATGTTCGTACCTTTGTACCGTCAAACAAAAAACAATAGCCAAAAATGAACCAAAAACCAAAATTTCCAACTCTAACATAACTCTAACTTTACGCTAACCCAATAATTACATCCAAACTGTAGTTCGCTGATTTTGGTTGTCACTTTTGTGTCTTGCGACTGATCTAAGTT
>R22__coassemble_564_pt1 | contig 23484 bp, 18 predicted proteins | sample R22__metabat2_low_PE_022 | metagenome-assembled genome bin R22 | reverse complement strand
ACGTCCTCGGCCTGCTCGCGGTTGCGGAGGCTCGCGAACGCGAAGCGGAAAAGCCTGTCGGCATATTGCTCCACGCATTGGTTGTATTGTTCCGCGTTCACGGAATGAAGTTTTTTCTCTTTAATCTATAAGTAATACGGAGATTCGGGCAAAAAGTTACAATTTGTTCAAAAAAAAACAATTCATCAATTAAACATTCAACACTTCAACAATAATCATTACTTTTGCCGAAAAATTTAAAGCCATGTTATTAAACTACATTACCTGGAACGCCGACCCTGTACTGTTTCATTTGGGTGCCTTGCAAGTCCGTTGGTACGGCTTGATGTGGGCTATGGGCTTCTTTTTGGGCTATTTCGTCATGCGCAACATCTACCGTCATGAAAAAGTGAGTGACGACTGGATGGATAAACTGCTGATTTACATGTTGGTGTTTACGGTTGTTGGTGCGCGTTTAGGCCATTGCCTGTTTTATGAGCCCGAGGAGTATCTTTCCCATCCGTTAAGTATCCTGAAAATCTGGGAAGGTGGTCTGGCCAGTCACGGCGGCGCCATTGGCATATTGATAGGCTTGTGGATTTATGTGCGGCGTTACAACAAATCCGTGAAAAAGAAGGAAGAGAAACAGCGCATTAGCTATATCTGGATTCTCGATCGCGTAGTGGTGGCGGTGTGCCTTGTGGGTGCTTTCATCCGTGTGGGCAATGTGATGAACCACGAGATTTACGGCACCCCGACCTCGTTGCCTTGGGGCTTTGTTTTCTTGCGCGGCGCGGAGCAGTTTTGCGGCACTTTCGACAACTATACACCTTGTTATGCGTGGAATGCCCCCTGTCCGCCGAGCGAGTGGCTGCCCTGTCACCCGACGGGCCTCTATGAGGCTTTCTTCTGCCTCGTGGCGATGGGCATCCTGCTGTGGATGTACTATAAGCACGACCTGGGCAACCGTCAGCCTGGCTTGATGTTTGGCACTTTCCTCATTATCATCTTCGGCTCACGCATCTGCATTGAGTTTCTGAAAAACGTTCAAGTGGATTTTGAGCGCAACATGTTCCTTGATATGGGACAATGGCTCAGCATCCCCTTCGTCATCGTCGGCATTGTGATGATTGTGTGGAGCTTTAGGCATAAAGAAAGAAAAGCAGCGTAGGACGCTGCTTTTCTTTTCGTGGGTTATAGTGGGTTATTCCATGTAATACAAGGAAAGATACTCGGTCAGCTTGTCTGATATCCAGTCGTAGAGTTCATCCCGTTCGTATTTCTTGGCCACACTGGCGAAGTGCTTCAGCAGGCTCATGCCTTCCTCAATGTCCTCCTCATAGTAGTTCTGGAACTTGGGCTTCATGTTGCAGTAGTAGGCTACCTTGTCGCTGAAGTTGCCTGCAATGTCGCGCATGAACTGGTCGCCCTTGAGGGTATCGCCGCAGATGTAGTACATCTCGGGGAACTGGTAGCAGCGGATGTCGAAGGGGAACTTGTCGTTGGGGAAGAACTCTTGGAATTTGTCCATAACGATAACGGCGGAGTCGAATTGGTAATGGTTGACCAGAGCCTGTGCGAGACGCGAGTAGGCTTGCTGGGCATACACGGCGTTGCGCACACTCTCGCGGTCGGGCACCACGCCTTCCTGGTTCATGTTGCCCCATTGCGCCTTGTTGACCAACAGGTCGTAGCTGCCGTCGCGGTAGACACCACCCTTGAGGTAGCTGTTGAAGTCTTCGGCCTCCACAGGAATAAACCGGTAGGCCAGACCTTCCATGTGAAGGTACTTGTCAATGCCCAACACTTTCGACATATCGCTGAACGAGGTGAAATACACCGGGCGTTCCCAGTTGTTGGTGGCCATGAAGTCTAGAAGCAGGATGGAGTTCTTCCACAAGGCTCTGTCTTTGACCTCCCATGTGATTTCGTCGACGATGCGGTCGGCCATACTCTCAGGAACGATACCGTTGCGCAGGCAGGCTTCCTTGTCAACGGTGAGCTTCATCTTGGTGCAAGGCACGTAGTTGTAGGTGGTGCCCATGTAGCTTTTCACAGCCTTGGGGTTGTGGATGAAGTCGATGACTTGCTTCAACTCAATATAACGGTCGTTGAAGCGCCCTTCCACCTCGATGGGAATTGACTCGTTGATACCATTATTATATTCCGCAGGTGTGAGGGTGAGAGGCAGTTTCTCTGACTCATAGACCTTGCGGGCCATCTGGTGGGCGTACCAATAACCGGCTGAAAGCATGTAGTTGACCACACGCACGTCGGTACGGAAGCCTTCCACCTCCTGCACGTACCACAAGGGGAAAGTATCATTGTCGCCGCGAGTGAAGATGACGGCGTTAGGTGGCAGCTGTGCAAGGTAGTTCTTTGCCCAGTCGCGTGCCGAGGTTTTGCCCGAGCGGTTGTGTTCTTCCCAACCGTTGGAGGCCAAAACACAAGGCACAGCCAGGAAGCAAACCAGGCCTATAGCCACAGTGGTGACCATCGTCTGTTTCTTGACCAGCTTGCCGACCCAGTCGATGAGGGCAATCACGCCGTAACCAATCCAGATGGCGAAGGCGTAGAAGGAACCGGCATAGCTGTAGTCGCGTTCACGGGGCTGTCGCGGGGTTTGGTTGAGGTAGATGACGATGGCCAATCCCGTCATGAAGAAAAGCAGGAAGATAATCCAGCTTTGTTTCAGGTCTTTTTTGAGCAGCCAGAACAGACCGAGCAAGCCGAGCAGCAGGGGCAGGAAGTAATAGGTGGTGCGCCCCGGGTTTTGCAGGCAGGCAGGAATGTTGTCCTGGTCGCCAAGGCGGGCATTGTCGATGGCACTGATGCCACTGATCCAGTTGCCGTGGTTGAGTTCTCCCTGGCTCTCGATGTCGTTCTGACGGCCTACGAAGTTCCACATGAAGTAGCGCCAATACATCCAGTTGCATTGGTAGCTGATGAAGAACTTGAGGTTTTGCCCGAAGGTGGGTTTGCTGACGGTGACCATCTCACCGCGGTAGTTGCGCACACGGACGTTCTCGCCCATGATGTTGCCGCTCGGGCTCTTGCGATAACCCTCATAAAAGTCTTGCTTTTCCTTGTTCCACATGCGTGGGAAGAGGGTCTTCATCTCCTTGGGATATTCGGGCAGACTGTACTTGTTGTCGTCGGTGATGACGTAGCGTCCGGCTTCCTTATCCTTGATATAGATGGGCTTGCCATCCTTGAGCTCTGAGATGGGGGCGTTGTAATAGGGGCCGTAAAGCAAAGGCCAGCTGCCGTATTGCTCACGAAGCAGATAGGAGAGCAGGGCAGGAGCATCCTTAGGCTCGTTCTCGTTGATGGGCGGGTTGGTGTTGGCACGGATGACCAGCATGAAGAACGATGAATAGCCGATAAAGATGAACATCAACGAAAGGATAGCTGTGTTCCAAATCACCTTATTGCGCTTGGAGGTGGCTATCAGCCCCCAAACGATGAGACCGATGAGGAGGACGAAATAGACGATGGTGCCGAGATTGAACGGCGCATGGAGCGTGTTGACGAAGAACAGCTCCATCTTGCTGGCGAGGTTGACGGTTTGCGGCACCAGGAACATGTTGAGGAACCACAACAATGCAATCGAAACCAATCCAGCAACGACGAATCCCCCGAAAGAGGTCTTTTTCCATTTCTTGAAATAAACGACATACACGAAGGCGGGCACGCACAACAGGTTGAGCAGGTGTACACCGATGGACAGACCGATGAGGAAAGCAATGAAGATAATCCAACGGTTGCTCTGCGGATCGTCGGCTACCTGTTCCCATTTCAAGACGGCCCAGAAGGTGACGGCGGTGAAGAACGACGACATAGCGTAGACTTCACCTTCCACAGCATTGAACCAGAAGGACTCGGTAAAGGTGTAGGCCACAGCACCGACGAAGCCGGCAATCAGCACGCCAATCTTATTGACCAAAGGTGCATCTTCGCCTTCTTTCATCCACACCTTGCGGACTAGCATGGTGATGGTCCAGAAGAGGAAAACGATGGTGAGTCCGCTACAGATGGCCGACATCACGTTGACCATCATGGCCACTTTGGTGACGTCGCCGCCCGCAAAGAGCGAGAAGAAACGTCCGATGAGCTGGAACAAAGGCGCCCCGGGAGGGTGACCCACTTGCAGTTTGTAAGCCGTTGAAATGTACTCGCCGCAGTCCCACCAGCTGACGGTAGGCTCAAGGGTAAGCAAGTACACGACGGTGGCGATGATACCCGCCAACCATCCTGTGATGTTGTTTAACCTTTTGAATGTCATATCGATATTAAACTAATTTGTTGTTTTTTCTGTCGATTTCGGCGTTTGCCAAACTGCAAAGATATTGAATTTTGGCTTACACCTTTGCTAAAAACGTAAAAAAGGTCTCTTATTGCCCGTACTTGAAGATTTTTCTTGCGCATAAAGAAATAATCCGTATCTTTGTGCAATCTTGCAATTTGAAATTAGAAATTTGAAATCAGAAATTTGAAAATAACGAAATGGAGAAATTATTGCTTTTAGGCGATGAGGCCATTGCACAAGGCTTCATCGACGCTGGCGGCTCGGCCATCAATAGCTATCCGGGCACGCCTTCAACCCAAATCACAGAGTATGTCATCAACTCGAAGCAAGCCAAGGAACTCGGCGTGATTGCCAACTGGTGCGCTAACGAGAAGACAGCCCTCGAGGCCTCCATCGGTGTGGCCTACGCTGGCAAACGCGCTATGACCTGCATGAAGCACGTGGGTCTCAACGTCTGTGGCGACCCCTTCATGAACGCTGCCATCATTGGTACCAAAGGCGTTCTCGTTGTGGTAGCCGACGACCCGAGCATGTTCTCGTCGCAAGACGAACAGGACAGCCGCTTCTATGGTCATTGGGCTATGATCCCCATGCTGGAGCCTTCTAACCAACAGGAAGCCTACGACATGGTGCACTATGGTTACGACCTGAGTGAGAAACTCGGCACGCCAGTGTTGTATCGCATTCCTACCCGTTTGGCCCACAGCCGTGCTGGCGTGGTGCGCAAACCCGTGCGTCCGCAGAACGAGCTCACCGAGCCCGCCGACGCCAAGTCGTTCGTGCTGCTGCCTGCCAACGCCAAACGTCTCTACCGCGACCTTATTGACAAGCAGCCCGCTTTCACGGAGGCTTCTGAGACCTCTGGCTTCAATAAGTATTTCGACGGTCCCAAGAAGAACCTCGGTATCATTACAACGGGTATCGCCTACAACTACCTGATGGAGAACTTCCCCGATGGCAAGTGTCCTTATCCTGTCGTGAAGATTACGCAATATCCGTTGCCTTACGACATGATCAACAAGCTCTACGACGAGTGTGACGAAATCCTCGTCCTCGAAGACGGTCAGCCCTTTGTTGAGGAACACATCAAGGGCTTCCTCGGAAAAGGCAAGAATGTCATGGGCCGTCTCGATGAGACCATCCGCCGCGATGGTGAGCTGAATGCCGAAAAGGTGGCTAAGGCTCTCGGTATGGATGTGCCTACATTATATAAGGTGCCGGAAGTGGTTACCAACCGTCCGCCTGCGCTCTGCCAAGGTTGCCCCCACGTCGACAGCTACAATGCCTTGAACGCCGTGATGGCCAACCACAAGGGTGGCAAGGTGTTTGGCGACATCGGCTGCTACACGCTGGGCTTCAATATGGGTGCCATTCAGACGACGGTGTGCATGGGTGCCTCCATCACGATGGCCAAAGGTGCCAGCGAGGTGGGTGTCTTCCCCAGCGTGGCTGTCATCGGCGACGGTACTTTCGGACACAGCGGCCTGACGGGTCTTTTGGACTGCGTCAACGAGAAGGCTAACGTCGTGATAGTGATTCTCGACAATGACATTACCGCTATGACAGGTGGTCAGCCTTCATCGGCCCACAACAAGATTCGCCGCATCTGCGAAGGCCTCGGCGTGGAGCCGGAGCACATCCGCGACATCATCCCGCTGCCCAAGAACCACGAGGAGAACGTCAAGATCATTGAAGAAGAGGTTAACTACAACGGCGTTTCGGTCATCATCCCGCATCGCACCTGCATCGTGGAATTGAAGAAACACATGAAGAAATAAATTTGAAATCTGAAATTAGAAATCTGAAGTTATGAAAAAAGACATAGTATTATGCGGCGTGGGTGGCGACGGCATCGTTTCGGTGGCCAAAATCATCTCTGATGCCGCTCTGAATATGGGTATGAACCTGAAACAGTCTGAGATTCACGGTATGTCGCAACGCGGTGGATCGGTGTTCTCGCACCTCCGTATCTCCGACGACGAGATTTTCGCCGATGTTATTCCCGAAGGTAATGCCGACATCATCCTTTCGTCGGAACCGATGGAAGCTTTGCGTTACCTGCCTTGGTTGAGCAAGGAAGGCTGGGTCATCACCAACAGCGATCCCTTTGTCAATATCGGCAACTATCCTGATATGGCTCTGATTGAGGCTGAGTTGGGCAAGCTGGAGCATGTGGTTTCCTTCAATGCCAACGAGATTGCCAAACAGCTGAAGGCCCGTTCCAATATGGTGCTTTTGGGTGCCACGGTGCCTTATCTCGGCATCTCTATGGAGAAGGTTGAAGAGGCCATTGCCCACATCTTCGGCAAGAAGGGTCAAGAGGTCGTCGACCTCAACATCCAAGCCGTGCGTGCCGGTTACGAGCAGGCCGCGAAGTAAAACAGAAAACCCATGAAAGAAGAAGAGCCTGACGCTAAGCGCCGGGCTCTTCTTCTTTCACTTCCTCAACTTCAATCTTTCCGCCTTTGATTCGGATTTTCTTCTTGACCCGCAGCGGCGCGATGATCAGAACCATCAGTATCTCAAGGGCATATTTCAGCCAAGGAATGAGCCCTGTGACGATAATTTGAAACGCGATAAGCAGGATGGAGGAACTCACGAAGATGGCTTTGCCAAAAGCTTTCTTCCTGAAAATCCGGATAAGGCTCCATACCAACAGGATGGATAAAAGCAATTGAATGACTTGAACCAAAAACTCCCATGACCCCAAGTCCATCTCGCCTTGGTTGAAATAATAGGTGTCGAAGTAATACCGACGGAAAACCATAGCCACAATCTCGAAGATGAGCAACAAACCATAATAGGTGATGGCAAAAGTGGCCGCCAGCTTCATGGCGAGCGTCATCTGGGGCTTGAGGTTGAAGATTTTTCCTTCGCTCGGCTTCTTCTTACTCATGGCAGTTCAGGGCTTTGAGGAGTATCGTTGGAGGCTTCCATCCTCTTGAAATACATATAGTAAAAGAGGATGAAAGCCAAGGTCAGCAGAAGTTCGGAGACGAAACCCGATTGAGGTTGCTTAGGATATAGGTACAGCGACGCATTGATGAGCATGAGAATCTGGGAAATGGCGTAGATGTGAAGTCCGCGCTTGTTGCATTTGAACATCTGTACTACGCCTACCAATGAGCCGATGAACAATATTAGCAGAAACAGCCAATACTTCGGGTCGATTTGGGCCATCATGTTTATGCCGTCCATTGCCAATTGCTGCTGCTCTTCGCCCATCATGGCAGAATAAGGAGCCATTATCTCTTCGATTTGGCCATTTTGTACCATTTCAGCCATTTTGGGTGTCATGATACGCATAACCAACGAAGAGAGGATGTTCCAACAGGCGTTGATGAACGACAGCACCAATAGGATGGTCATCCCCGTGGGACGTTTTTTGGGTTGCTCATTCATTCTTCAAATCGTCAAAATCCAGCGGATAATCCTTCACGAATTGGACGCTCTTGGCGATTTCGGTATACATCACCTTGTCGACGCGGACGAATTCCACCTCCTTGCGGTAGGCAGCGACGAATTTCTCAATGACGGGCGACGACTTCAGCGGGCGACGGAACTCCAGGGCTTGGGTGGCGTTGAAGAGCTCGATGGCGAGGATGCGCTCCAAATTTTCGGCTACGCGCAAGGCTTTCGTCGCAGCATTGGCACCCATGCTGACGTGGTCTTCCTGTCCCTGTGACGACTCGATGCTGTCAACTGAGGCAGGCGTGCAGAGTTGTTTGTTTTGGCTGACGATGCTGGCTGCGGCATATTGCGGAATCATGAAGCCGCTGTTGAGGCCAGGCTCGGCAACAAGGAACGAAGGTAACTCACGCTTGCCACCGATGAGTTGATAGATACGGCGTTCGCTGATGTTGCCAAGTTCTGCCATTGCGATAGCCAAGAAGTCCAAAGTAATGGCGAGAGGCTGGCCGTGGAAGTTGCCTGCGCTGATGACGAGGTCTTCGTCAGGGAAGATAGTCGGGTTGTCGGTGACGGCGTTGATTTCCTCGCTGAAGACGGAGGCCACATAGTCGATGGCATCCTTTGAGGCACCATGCACTTGTGGCATGCAACGGAACGAGTAGGGGTCTTGCACGTGTTTCTTCTCTCTGACAATCAGCTCGCTGCCGTTGGTGAATTCACGCACACGCTTGGCTGTGACAATTTGACCGTTGTGGTGACGAATTTGGTGTACCTGGTCGAAGAAAGGCTCGATGCGTCCGTCGAAGGCTTCCAGGGAGACGGTGCCGATGAGGTCGGCGAGATAGCTGAGACGGAAGGCTTTCAGCAGGACGTATGTGCCATAGCTGCTCATAAACTGCGTGCCGTTGAGCAGGGCCAGACCTTCTTTCGATTGCAGGGTGATGGGTTCCCAGCCGAACTTCTTGAGAATCTTTTCGGCAGGGTAAATCTTGCCTTCAAAATGCACTTCGCCCAAACCGAGCAGGGGCAGCATCAGGTTGGCCAGCGGAGCCAAATCGCCGGAGGCACCAAGCGAGCCTTGGTTGTAGACCACGGGCAGCACATCGTAGTTGAAGAAGTCAATGAGGCGCTGTACCGTCACTACTTGCACACCGCTGTTGCCGTAGCTGAGGCTTTGCACCTTTAATAATAGCATAAGGCGGATGATTTCCTCAGGTACCATCTCGCCGGTGCCGCAGGCGTGCGACATGACGAGGTTCTTCTGCAAGGTGCTCAGATCTTCTTTTGAAATGCTGTGGTCGCAGAGCGAGCCGAATCCGGTGGTCACACCATAGATGGGCTTCTCGGGGTTCTCCATCTTCTTGTCGAGATAATCGCGGCACTTCTGGATGCGCTTGATGGCATCGGCGCTGAGTTCGAGCTTGTAGCCCTTGGTGATTATTTCGTTTACCTGTTTGAAGGTCAGTTCCTTCGATGAGATTTTATGGGTTTTCATATTTGTTGATTGTTAAATGTTTAATCGTTGAATTGTTGTAGAGACGCATTGAATGCGTCTCTTTTTATTGATTGATTATTGGTTTTAATGCGTCTCTTTTTATTGATTGATTATTGGTTTTGAGTCGCTACAGGTTATTTCAATATCGTTTCCACTAATTTGTTGGCTTCCACCACGCTTTGTGTTCCTTCTTTCATGAACTTCACAGTGAATTTTTCCTCCGTCATTTCTTGTTCGCCGGCGATGACGACAATCGGGATGGCGCGTTGGTTGGCATATTTCATCTGTTTCTGAATCTTGGCGGCATCGGGATAGATTTCCGCGTTGATGCCGTGTTTGCGTACCTGATTCAGGTATTTCAGGCAATACTTTTCCTCGTTCTTGCCAAAGTTGAGGAAGATGACCTTGGTGCTTTCCGACATGGTTTCGGGGAAGAGGCTGAGGCCTTCAAGAACATCATAGATTCTGTCTGCACCAAAGCTGATGCCCACTCCCGAGACATTTGGTAGACCGAAGATGCCCGTCAGGTTGTCGTAGCGGCCACCACCTGAGATGCTTCCAATGGCGAAGTCTTTGGCCTTCACCTCGAAGATGGCACCTGTGTAGTAGTTCAGACCGCGTGCCAAAGTGAGGTCGAGTTCGGTGTCGATGTTCAACTCCATGTTGTCGATATAGTCGAACAAGGTCTCGAGTTCCTCGATGCCTTTCTGACCGACTTCGTTGTTGAGCAAAGGCTTCAGCTGAGCTATCTTTTCGCGTGTGTTGCCTTTCATGAAGAGGATGGGTTGCAGCTTGTCGATGGCGGCTTGCTCCAGACCTTTCTCGGCCAGTTCAGCGTTGACGGCATCAATACCGATTTTGTCAAGCTTGTCAATAGCGATGGTGATGTCCACCAAGGCATCCGACTTGCCGATGTATTCCGCTATGCCTGCCAGCACCTTGCGGTTGTTGATTTTCAGCGTCACATTGATTTTCAATGCGCCGAAAACCTCATCCACGATTTGCACCAGTTCAGCTTCGTTCAATAATGAATCGCTGCCGATGATGTCAACATCGCATTGGTAGAACTCGCGGTAGCGGCCTTTTTGGGGACGGTCGGCGCGCCAGACGGGTTGGATTTGATAACGCTTGAAGGGGAAGGCAATTTGCTCGCGGTACATGGTGACGAAACGTGCGAAAGGCACAGTCAGGTCGTAGCGCAAGCCTTTTTCTGAAATCTTGCTTGCCAGTTTCGAGGATTCAAGTGGTTCTCCGTTTTGCTCAACGCCCGACATGAAGTCGCCGCTGTTGAGTACACGGAAGAGGAGCTTGTCGCCCTCGTCGCCATATTTGCCGAGGAGGGTGCTGAGGTTTTCCATCGAAGGGGTTTCAATAGGTTGAAAACCGAAGCGTTTGAAAACGCCTTTGATGGTGTCGAAAATGTAGTTGCGGCGCACCATGACTTCAGGAAGGAAGTCGCGGGTGCCTTTGGGTATGCTAGGTTTTTGTGCCATATTGCAGGTGTTTATTTCAGTTCAAATGTCTCGCCTGGTTTTGGGGTGACGATGTTGTCCCATCCCGCTTTGCGCAGTTCTTTTTCGTAAAAAGCCTGAGCCTCCGGGTCGCCGTGTACGAGGAAGGTCTTCTTGATTTTGGTGGGGTCTTGGCAACTCAGGTAGGTAAGCATTTCCTTGTAGTCGCCGTGGCCGCTGAAGGCATCGATTTCCTCAATGTCAGCCAGCACCTTGTGTTCCATGCCGAAGATGGAGACGGTGAAGGGGCGCGGGTTGGCCAGTAGCTTGGCACCTAAAGTGGTGGGAGCGCAGTAGCCAATGGCGAGGATGGTGTTGTTGGGACTGTCGATGCTATTGGCGATGTGGTGTTTCACACGGCCTGCCTCCATCATGCCTGATGCCGAGATGATGATGCAGGGTTGCTTGGTGGCATTCAGTGCCTTCGACTGGTTGATGTCGCGCACGAAGGTCAGCCCGTTGAAACCGAAGGGGTCGGGGTCGTATTCGATGACATCCTTCACGTTGTCGTTGAAGAGGTCCACGTGCATACGGAAAATCTCGGTGGCGTTGACGGCTAAGGGGCTGTCGACGTATACCGGTATCTTCTCGGGCAGCTTGCCTTCGTTGTAGAAGTTGTTCAGGATGTATACGATTTCTTGGGTGCGGCTAACCGCAAAGGAAGGTATGATGAGTTTTCCGCGTTTCTCGACGCAGGTCTTGTAGATGATGTCATATAGTTTTTCTTCGGCGTCAATGCGGTCGCCATGAAGCCTGTTGCCGTAGGTGGATTCGGTGATGAGGTAGTCGCAGTGGGGGAAGGGCTCGGGTGAGCGCAGCAGGTAGCCCGACTGCCGTCCGATGTCGCCTGTATAGGCGATGCGGGTCATCTTGCCGCCTTCGTCGATTTCGAGGATGGCGCAGCCGCTGCCAAGCAGGTGCCCCGTGTTGTTGAACTTCACCTTGATGTTGCTGTCGAGGTTGAGGTAGTGGTTATAGTTCACAGTGACGAAGAGGCTCATGGCGGCGCGGGCATCCTTCTCGGTGTAAATGGGTTCGAGGGCAGGCAGTCCCTGCTTGCGGCGTTTCTTGTTGAACCACTCCATATCGTTTTCCTGGATAAAGCCGCTGTCGGGCAGCATGATGTTGCACAGGTCCTGGGTGGCGTTGGTGCAAATCACCGAGCCTCTGAAGCCGAGCTTATAGAAATAGGGTATCAGGCCGCTGTGGTCGATGTGGGCATGAGTGAGGATGATATAGTCGATTTCCTTGGGGTCGACCATGATGTTGCGGTTCATGGCATCGGTCTCAAGTCCCTTGCCTTGGAACATACCGCAGTCTAACAGAATTTTCTTGCCATGGTCAGTGGTTATCAAGTGTTTGCTACCCGTTACTTCCTGGGCGGCACCAATAAATTTGATTTTCATATTGCAATATTGAAATTTGCCCCAAAATTAGGAAAAAAAAGTGAGGTGGCAATATTTTGTCACCTCACTTCGTGAATTTCAAGAAAAACTTTCTTATTCCACCACAATCTTCCTGATGGCGAGTCCGCCATTGGCCTCGATGTGCATCATGTAGATGCCCTTGGCCATGCTGGAAAGGTCGATGCGGACTTGTTCGCCTTCCACCTTGGCGTTGTAGACAGTCTGGCCGAAGGTATTCACGATGCGGACTTGGCTCAAGCCTTCAGCTTCAAGGGTGACTTCACCGTTGGTGGGGTTGGGATAGACCTTGGCGTTGATATTGCCCTCGCCGATGCCTTCAGTATATTGGAAGTGAGCAACAAGGTTGCGGTCTCCTGTGGCGATAAAGGTGTAGGTCATCTCTTCTGAAACCACCTCGCCGTTTTCGGTCCAGTTCACGAAAGCCCAGTCCTCGTTGCGGTTGACGGTCACGGAGATGGTGTCGCCGTAATACCAAAGGCCTCCGCCAAATGCTGTGCCGGCCTCTTCTGGATCCACTTCAGCAGCGATGTGACATTGCTGCACCGCAAAGTTACCAATGTATGTGCGGTTTTCAGTCACGACGATGCTGCGGGGATTGTCGGTGTTTCCATCGTCCCACATCAAAAACACATAGCCGATGTTTGGAGTGGCTGCAATTTCAGTGGTTTCGCCGTAGAAGAAAGTGCCGCCGCCACTGACGCTACCCCAATCGGGATTGGCGTTTTCAACGGTTATGGTGAAGCTCTGCAACTCGAACTGCGCCTGATAGGTAGCTGATTCAGTCACGGTGAAAGTATAGGTGGCGTTGGTGCTGACCACTTGTCCCTGCTTCGTCCAGTTGACAAAGGTGTAGTTGGCAGCAGGTGTTGCTGTCAGTGTGCAGCTTTGTCCGTAATTAAAGTTGCCACCGCCGCTAACGGTACCGCCATAGTTCGGGTTGGCTACAGCATTAATGGTGTAGGTCTGAGCTGTGAAGTTAGCTACCAGGGTGCGGTTGCCGGTGACGGTGAAGCTGTAGTTGGCGTTGGTGGAAACCACATTGCCGCCTTCAGTCCAGTTGGTGAAGGTATAGCCGTTGTTGGCTGTAGCCGTAACGATGCAGTTGTCGCCATAATGGAAGGCACCACCGCCTGTCACTGTGCCACCAAGGGTTGGGTTAGCCGACACGTTGATGGTGTAGTTTTGTTGCGTGAAGTGGGCCACCAAGGTGCGGTTGCCATTGACGGTAAAGGTATAGTTGGCGTTATTCGAAACCACGTTGCCGTTCTCCGTCCAGTTGGTGAAGGTGTAGCCGTTGTTGGCTGTGGCCGAAACCGTACAGGACTGGCCTTGCTGATAGGTGCCGCCGCCAGTAACGGTGCCGCCGTTGGCCGGGTTGGCCGAAACACTGATGGTGTAGTTTTGCGGCTGGGCTTGGAAGTTGGCCACTAAAGTGCGGTTGTTGTTCACGGAAAAGGTGTAGCAGGCTTGCGAAGAGACCACATTGCCGTTTTCCGTCCAGTTGATGAAGGTATAACCGCTGTTGGCAGTAGCATTAACTGTGCACAATTGGCCTTGACTGTAAGTGCCTCCGCCCGTGACAGTACCGCCATTGGTCGGGTTCGCCGACACATTTACGTTGTATTGTGAGGCACCACCTGAAGTGATATTGATGGTTCCCTCGTAAGTGATTTTGTTGTAGCCGAACACGGTCAACGTAGCAGTGCCAGTCGTGCCAGGTGCTGTAAAAGTGATGTTGGCCATACTATTATTAATAGTAGCAGAGCCTAAGATTTCGTTGTTGAGCGTCAGGGTGGCCAAGGCACCGTTGCCGTTGGTGGCGTTCACGACGAAGTTGGTGGCATTGCTGCCCATTGAGGGGGCGTGGGTCACGTTCATGTTGGTAGGGATGGCCGTGCGCACGGTCAATGAAGGGTCGCCGAAAAGAATCCAAGTCATATAGGTGCCCATACCTTGACTGTTGTTAGGACCATATTGGTCGATGATTTTCATGTTGCCGTCGAACGAACAGCCGCCCAAAGTGCGCTTGATGTTGTTGCTGTTGCTCTCCACAAGCACGTCAACCATCTCGTCTTGGCCGTATTGCGGCGGCTGCCAAGGCTGTGAAATGTAGGAGAACATACCACCAATGGCGCCAGTGGGTTCACCCGTGGTGTTGTTGGTGGCGCGTAGCCAAGCCTCGGCGAAACAGGTTCCGTTGTAGTCGTATTTGCCATTGTCGCAGGCCACCGACCAGATGAAAGGCAGCTTGTGGTCGTTGGTCAAGGCGTTGACGTGCGAGTTGCTGTAGCTGAAAACGCCCCAACTGGTGGTGTTGCCGTGGTTGCAATAGTTGATGATGCTCACGCCTTCGTTGATGTGCTGGCTGATGATGGCCGCGCTGGAAGTGACTCCAGAAACACCTTGATAGTCACGATGTACGGTCGCATAACCGTAATTCAAAAGGTCGTCGCGAATGTTGTCAATGTGTTGATAGTCTGACTCGCCGTAGTGTCCGCTGCCCGCACCTTCGTTTTTCGATATTCCTTGGCCAATATTAAGCCAAGTGTCAGAAGCATTGATGTCTCTTTCGTAATGGATCACCTTGTCGACTTGGGTGGTAACTTGTGCCTCGGTTTCGGCGGAAAAACGTCCTACGATGACCTCATTGTAAAAGTCATTGCCTGCCAATTGGCCATACCAGTTGTCGGAACGGCCGCTATAGCCTCCATTGTAGGCATAATAACCTTGGATGTGTTGCGAATCACCCACCAGCAGGATGTGGCTGATGTTTGGATTGCTGTTGTATTGTGCCTGGATGTAAGCCTTTAGCACATCGCTGGTAGAGCCTGCCGTGCTCGTGCCAACCATCGTGGTAGGACGACCGATCTGTTTCTTCCAGTTGACAAAAGGCTGCATCGCGCTCATGAAAGCATCGTGGCAGATGATGAGCAGTTCGCCCGTCTCGTCGACGGGTGTGTATTTGCTCAAACCCTCGTGGAAATTGATGAAGTGGTTGTCGTAGAGGGCACCAAATTCAGCGTCCATCTTCACCTCATTCGAGCGGCGGCTGAAGGTGTTTTCGCCCTGCTGACCGTCTGCATACATCTCAACGGTCATGTTGTAATACACACGCAAGGTGTGTGTTACAGGGTTGTAGGCGAAGGGATAGAACACCATGTTTTGTCCTCGGAAGTCACGCAGGATGTAAGGATCATATAAACCTACATTCTGAGCAGGGAAGAAAGCATCCGTCGAATAAACTTCGCCGTAGGTGTAAGGCACATCTTCAGGGTTGATACTACGCGGAAAATCGCCTTTCGATGGCGCGACTTCCATCTGGAAATCTGTGTATTGCGCATCAACGAGGCGGATGCTGTAATGTTGCATGTCGCCTATGATGGCCGGAACGGCAATCATGGGCAGGTTAGGCTCACCCGTTTCAGCTGTGCTGACCGTGCGCGGAACCGAGATGATGTTGGCCTCGCCGCGAGGAGTGGTCACCTCAAAGGTATAGAAGCCAGGGACTTGCAGGTTGACGGTGATTTGACTTTCGGAAGAAGAGACCAAAGTCGTCTGGATGGTGCTTGGGGTGCCGCTCTTGATGGCAACCCATTGCTGGCCAAACGTCAAGGTGGCCAACAGCATGAGCACGAAGGTGGTGAGGACTTTTCTCATGAGTTTGGTTAGCTTTGCAGTTTATTTCTTCACGATGAACTTTTGCGTTGCGAGAGCACGTCCGTTGACCATCATGGTGCAGAAGTAGATGCCGTCGTTCAGGTCGGCAACGGAGAAATTCATCTGGCCGAAGTTGGAGTTCAAATCTTGGCGAAGCACTTCTTGGCCCACGATGTTGTATACCACTGCGGTGAGGTTGCCATTGCAGTTATAATCGAAGTTCACCACCGAAGAGGCGGGGTTGGGGTAGGCTTGGCTCATCTCCATTGAGCTAAGGTTGTCGTCGACGCCTTCGCCTGATTTGTGGAACTTCACGATGATGCTGATGCGCTCCTCGGGATGACGCTCAACATAAGCGGAATACTTCACCACCACGTAGCCGCAAACATCGTCGTTAAACATGGCGTGGAAGGAGAGTGCGCTTTCGTCAGTAACGCTGTTGGCAGCCACTGTCACAGGGCTGGGGCTAACCAAAACATCGGGGCTGAAGCAAAGACCCCAGCAGAACCAGTTCATTGTGCCTTCAAGGTTTTCGAGCACCTCTTTTTCGACCATGATGTCAAGGTCGTTCGAAGTGAGGTTGCGGAGTTGCATGTCCTGGAAGTATTCGCCCCATTCGTTGACGGTTGTGCATTCAATGGCATCGCCCTCGTTGATGACGTTGCCGTTCAGCTCAAATTGAATTGATTGTGCTGAAACAAAGCCGATTACGGCCAAAAACATTAAGGTAAAGATAGATTTTTTAATCATAGTGTAAAGTTTTAATTGATTGATTATTCGTTTTCTTTTGAACCTGCAAAATTGGGAAAATTTTCACAATTTTGCAACAAAAATCACAAAAAAAATCATTGTTTTTGAAAAATTGGCTATTTTTGTGCATCAATAATCATCAAAACTCATTATTCCATGAACAGATTTACCTTGATTCTTGCATCTTTGATGATGCTTTTCTGCTTGAAAATCAATGCACAAAATGAGCGTGTGTTGCTGTTCGAGTGTTTCACCAACACGAGTTGTGGCCCCTGTGCTTCACAGAACCCTGGCTTGGATGCCCTTATCAGCAACAATGGTGACCGTGTGGCCGCTATCAAGTACCACATGAGTTGGCCCGGATCGAACGACCCGATGTATCTCCACAACACCGCTGACAACGATGCGCGTCGCGGAGTTTACAGTATTAATGCTGTGCCTCATACCGTTGTGGATGGCATCCGTTTCTCTAACCAACCTGGGTATCTGAACCAGAGCTCAGTCAACAACTGGCTGGCTGTTGAATCGCCGCTGGAGATGCGCCTGGGTTATGAATTGGACCAGGATGCCCAAATCATCACGGTGCATGTGATGGGTCGCGCTTCTTCCGCCATCAATGGCAGCTGCAAACTGTATGTCGGTGTCATCGAAAAAGAAATCCACTACAACTCCGCTCCCGGTACCAACGGTGAAAGAGACTTCTACAGCGTAATGAAGAAACTGTTGCCTACAGCTGCTGGAACCGTTATTGGCGAGTTGAACGAGGGCGATTATTTTGCTTACAGCTTCTCATGGGAATGGGCCAATGTATACAATGTCGACCAACTTGATGCCATCGCTTGGGTGCAGAACCCGAATACAAAAGAGGTTTATCAAGCCTGTCGCTCGAGCCAAAGCATTGAGCCTTTCTATCAGAACGAAGCCGGCTTGAGCCATATCGACCATGTGAAGTCGGTGAGCTGCAGCGGCTTGGTTGAACCAGTGGTTGAATTGGGCAATTTCGGCAGCAATCCCTTGACCTCTGCTGAGCTTGAGGTGAAAGTCAACGGTGAGGTGGTGGATATTGTGGAATGGACGGGAAACCTTCCGGTTTTTGCTTCCGAGAGAGTAGCACTGGGCGAGGTCAGTTTCCCCGTTGAGGACGAGAACACTTTGGAAGTGTGCGTCAAGAGTGCCAATGGAGGACCCGACGAAGCTGCGAAAAACAATGTGGTTGCCTGCGATATCAAAGGTGCTCCCGAAACGGTGGGCAAGGTGCTGAAACTCAGCATCCGTACCGACAACAACCCGCAGGAGACCACTTGGCAGGTGAAGAATATGGCCACGGGCGAAATCATTCAAGAAGGAGGACCTTACGACCAAGCCAATCACAATTACACCGAAACGCTTGAAGTCACAGGAGACGGCTGCTACGACCTTACCGTCTATGACGCTGGCGGCAACGGCCTAACCGGTGGTTTTTATGGCCTGAAGGCTGGTGGCACCACGCTCTTCTCAGGCGGCGAGTTTGCCGATTTGGAGAGCAACGAATTCAGCTATGAAGTGACCGCCGGTGTCGAGGAATCCTTTGACCACACAGCCACGGTCTATCCCAACCCGACATCGGGGGTCTTGAATATCGTTTGTGAAGGCAAGCAAAGCGTCACTGTATATAATATGGCAGGCCAGCGTGTCTTTGAAGGCGTGGCTGACGGCTGGCTCCAAATCGACATGAAGGCATACGGCGCAGGCATCTACGCCATTCAAGTCGGCAGCGAGACACAAAGAATTGTTGTAAAATAATGCTCAAATACGTTCATTTAGAGCAAACTGACTCCACCAACGCCTACCTGCAACGCCAGCAGTCGGGATGCGACATCCGCAACTGGGTGGTAAGTGCCGACGGGCAGACGGCAGGGAAGGGGATGGGGTGCAACACTTGGGAAAGTGAGGTCGGGAAAAACCTCACTTTCTCTTTGGCCTTGGGCGTGGACTTCCTTCCAGCCGGGCGGCAGTTCCTTTTGTCTGAGGCGGTGGCTTTGGGCTTGGTTCAAGCATTGGATGCTTTGCTGCCTTCAGAAAAGCTCCTTATCAAATGGCCCAACGACATTTATTATGAAAACCGTAAACTTGCAGGCATCCTCATCAACAGCACGATTAAGGCCAATATGATGGATGTTTCTATTATTGGCATTGGATTGAATGTCAATCAAATGCAATTCCAAAATTGGCCGACGCACCCTGTTTCGATGAAAATGATTGCAGGAAAAGACTATGAATTGCAACCACTTTTGGAACAAATAGCAGAGCACATTATAATAAAGGTGGAGCAACTGAAATACAACTCGACAACTATTGAACAGGATTATTTGAAAAGGCTATTCCGTTACCGAACTTGGGCGGATTATGAAGTCGAAGGAAGAACGATGCAACTTTTCATAACCGGAATCGACCCATTCGGAAGGTTACTCCTCGTTGACGAAACCAACAAAACCTATTGCTTCGACATCAAGGAAATCAAATTCTTGCTGTAGAGACGCATTGAATGCGTCTCAAGGTTTGAATTTGATTGTTACGAGACGCATTCAATGCGTCTCTACAAGAACAGTTTATTCTACCATCATCTTAGACGGAATGATTCTGTCAACAATCACATAAATGCCTTCTATGTGAAACACTACCGTCCAGCGATGATTCATAATGGATAAAGTCTTGGCTTGTGGATGAATCCTCTTTGCTGTCATCAAGCGGTTAAACTGATAAATGTCAGCAGTATATGCCAAAGCCGCCAACTGGCCTAAAATCCGATTTACATAATTGTGTCCGCTTTCTGGACGATAGAGTTGAGCGATATACAATGCCATTTCGTCCAAATCAGAGTAGGCCTCATCACTTACTATCACTTCGTAACTGCGCATAGCAGGCATCAAGTTTTTGGTGAAACAATTCCCCAAAACGCTTCAGTGACATGTATCCTTCAGGGATTCTATCCGAAGATGGATATGGCAGGGTCATTGACGCTTGGACACTTCCATACGCTACTTGCGGTTCTGAAGCCATCGAGGGCTTTGTCTCTTCAATGTCATCGTAAGAATTCATCGTTCATCTGATTTAGAATGCAAAAATATGAAAAATAGTTCATCTCGGCCATTTTTCTGAAAGATTTGTGTCAGATTTGTTTCCGACCAAAATTTTTTTCTATATTATTTGCACCCGACAAACACAAAGTTACGAGACGCGTTCAATGCGTCTCTACAAGAACAGTTATCAATTCCACCGGTCGCTCCAGGCCTGCTGGTCCTTGCGCCATTCCTTCAACGACTGCACGTCCTCTTCGGTAATGTAGGACTCTTCCATGGCTTTGTGAATCAGCGTCTCGTAGTTCGACAAAGTGACCAACTGACAGTTCTTCTCCTCGAAATTCTTCTTGGCGACTTCCATCTGATAGGTGAAGATGGCCACCATGCCTTTCACCTCGGCACTTGCCTCGCGCAAGGCGTCCACAGCCAACAGGCTTGATTTGCCCGTCGAGACCAAGTCCTCAACGACTACCACCGACTGGCCTGCGTTGATGACGCCCTCAATCTGGTTTTGCATTCCGTGTGACTTCTTCTCGCTGCGCACATACACAAACGGCAGTCCCAGCTCCTGCGCCACCAACGCGCCTTGGGCGATACCGCCTGTGGCAACACCCGCAATCACGTCGGGCTTGCCGAAGTTCTGCATCAGCTTCTCCACAAACTGTTGGCGGATATAGGTTCTCACGGCAGGGTAGGAGAGTGTGACGCGATTGTCACAATAGATGGGGCTTTTCAATCCTGATGCCCAGGTGAACGGGGCTTTCGGGCTGAGTTTCACGGCTTTAATCTGTAATAGATGCAAGGCCAAAATCAATGCTGAGTCTTCGTAATTCATGGTATATGTAAATGTTGTATCTTTGTCGCGTTCAAATCACGCTACAAATGTACAAGATTTTTCTAGACAATAAAACACTTGTTTTCCCGAAAATCGACGGCAATTCGTTGAAATTCGATGCAACACTCCAAGAATCTGACAGATACGAAACGGATATTATTTTCGATTTTTTGCAGGAATGGCTTGACGACCCCGACCAGACCGAAACTTTTGTCCACGAAGTGGGCGAAAACGCTGTGGCTGCTGCCCTCAATGAGGCCTTCCGCATGGCTCCCGCCGCTGGCGGCATCGTCGTCAAGGACGGCAAAATCGTCACCATCACTCGCAACGGCATCCCCGACCTGCCCAAGGGACATATAGAAATAGGTGAACAGCCTGAACAAGCAGCCCTGCGCGAGGTGGAAGAGGAAACGGGCATCAAAAAGCTACGCATCATCAAGGAGCTGCCTTCCACTTGGCATTGCTATCAGATGGGGGAGGAGTGGCGATTGAAACGCACTTGGTGGTATCTGATGGAGACGGAAGAGGCTTTGCAGTTGAAGCCTCAGGCCGAAGAAGGCATCAGCGAGGTGAAACTGATTGGGAACGAAGAGATTGAGGCTTTTTTGAAAAACACCTTCCGCTCTTTAAGCAATATTTTAGGTGAAGATTTGCGTCAACTCACAACAAAGTGATACTTTTGCAGCCCGAAAAATAGACAAACTCATGAAAAGAATAGCCGTTTTCCCCGGTTCTTTCGACCCCATCACCCTGGGTCACCGTTCCATTGTACTTCGCGCCCTCCCTTTGTTCGACGAGATTTATGTCGCCGTCGGCATCAATATGGAAAAGCGTTCCACCTTTGAATTGCAGGACCGCATCAAGTGGTGTGAAGCTGTCTTCGCCGACTACCCGAATGTGAAGGTGGAGAGTTATGAGGGCCTTACTGCCGACTTCTGCAAGAAAGTGGGGGCCAACACAATCATCAGAGGCTTGCGTTGCGGCAGCGACTTCGAGTATGAGAACATGATAGGTCACGCCAACAAGCGCCTGCATCCTGAGCTGGAAACCATATTCCTCCTCACCGAGAGCGAACTGGTAGGCGTGTCGTCGAGCGTCGTGCGCGACATCTACAAGAACGGTGGCGACGTGTCGAAATTCATGCCTGTCGAGGTGAAACTGCCCGAAAGGCAATAATTTGGCCTTTATCGCGTTTTCAAGGCATGAAACGCAACATCATCACCCTCATCTTTGCCCTGTTTGCCTTTGTGGCAAACGCGCAGAATGTTACCATCACCGGTAGGACCAATCAGGCCGACGCTTTGATGCGTCTTTTCGTTTATGAAGACCTTGTCAACGAGACAGGCCTGCTCCTTGACCAAAACCGAAGCGACAAGCAAGGCAGCTTCATCCTGGAAGGCACCCTGAAGCAGATTCTTCCCGCACGCATCTATGTCGGCTTGGAGTACGTCGACCTGGTGCTTTCTCCCAACGCCACCTACGACGTTGACATCATCATCCCCGAGCAGCAAGAGAACGTCTCTTACTTCGAGAAGGATTTGCCCACCTTGCGCGTGAAACGCGCCTCCGACCAGGGACTCTACCGGCAGCTCGTCTATTCCGAGGAAATCATCAACAGCTACCTCGTCGAGCATTTCAATCAAATCTATCGCGGAAGGCAGCTGCGCTACATCGACTCCATCCAAAACACCATTAATAAAGAGGTGCCGGATATCAAGTCAGACTACGTGAAAGCCTATAACCGATACAAGATTGCTTCGGTCAGGCTGGGTATCAGTACCGATGGGGGCAAGAAAATCATCAAGGACTATTATGACGGGCAACCGGTGCTGTATACCCAAACCGCCTACATGGATCTCTTCAAGGAGCTGTTTGACGGCTATTTCAACAGCGCAGCATACGACAGCCATCTGCTTAACCAAGCTTTTGCAGAAGGGCATACGGCCTTCAAAACCTACCTGGACACCGACCCGTTGATGTCTCGCAATCCCCGGCTTGCTGAGCTGATTGCCATCTATAACCTAAGGAAACTCTGCTATGGTGACCGCACCACGAGCCGTCTCGCCAAGGAACATCTGAACCATATCAAATCGCAGACCCACTATGCCGAACACAAGGCCATTATCGACGATTTCTTCGTGAAATACAACCGTTTGGCGGTTGGCGGCAACGCCCCCAAGTTCACTTTAAGTGACAGCAAGGGATATTCTGTAAGCCTTTCCGATTTCAAAGATGATTTGGTGTTGTTGCAGTTCGTTGACGGCATCTCGCCTTTCAGCGAAAGGCAGTTTGCCGAATTGAGAAGCCTGCACCACCAATGGCAGGATTCTGTGCAAATCCTCACTATAGCCACCCGCGAAAAAATGCCCCTTGTCAAGCAGTACTTCGAAGAGAAACGGCAGGATTGGCCTCTTCTGGATTTAGGCGACAACATTCTCCTTTTGGAGGCTTACAACGTGCGCACCTTCCCTGAATACATCCTTATCACCAAGGGCAACAAGATAGGCGAGGCCCCTGCGCCTTCACCAGAACGGTATTTGGACGAGCGGGTGAGAAGGATGTATAGGCAATAGGTACTATGGTGTTAAGTCGAAACTACCTTGGAGTTCGGTGTCCCTGTCCCATTGTGCCACCCCTTGAGACAGTGGGACAGGGGGACATTTACTGCACCCCTTCACCCTCCAATCTCGTCTGTCTTCGATTGTTTTTCAGACCAACATTGTTTTTTGCTGTCTACCTTCGACTCACCCTCGACTCACCCTCGACTTACCCTCGACTTACCTATGACGTGATCCAGACGCACCACAGGTGTCCCTAAAGTGTCCCATCTGTACCCTTGTCCCACCTATCCCAATAGGGATAGTGGGACAGCGGGACAGGGGACACTCGCCGCCAAGCGGGACAGCCTGTCATTTCCTGATTTTGGTTGACTGTTTTATGTCGTTGATCGCTGGATGGAGTTGACTCTTTTGGTTATTAATACTGATATAGGTTACCTGTTTGTCGGTTAAACCTGATTTTAGTTGACCCTCCATGGATTATCCCTGTCAG
>R22__coassemble_557_pt1 | contig 23611 bp, 14 predicted proteins | sample R22__metabat2_low_PE_022 | metagenome-assembled genome bin R22 | reverse complement strand
TGACGACGTCGGCGTACATCATGATGAGGCGGCGGTAGGAGTCATACACGAAACGGGGATTGTCGGTCTTCTTAATTAGGCCCGGGATGGTCTTGGAGCAGAGACCAATATTCAATACGGTGTCCATCATGCCGGGCATCGACTTGCGCGCGCCGGAACGGCAGCTGACGAGCAGCGGGTTCTCGGGGTCACCGTATTTCATGCCCATGATGTTCTCCATGTTCTTCATGCCAGCGTGGACCTCGTCCATCAAGCCTGCGGGAAGTTGGCAATTGTTTTGGTAATAGGCTGTGCAGCATTCAGTTGTGATGGTCAAGCCAGCGGGTACGGGCAGCTTGAGCAAGCACATCTCGGCCAAGTTGGCGCCTTTGCCGCCCAACTCGTTCTTCATCGAAGCATTTCCTTCAGCAGTCTTGCCGCCAAAGGTATAAACGTACTTTGTCATTGGTTATTAAGTATTTATTGTTTGAATTAATTGATATTTCGGGTCGCGAAAATTAAGGTGCAAAAATAGGAATTTGTAAAAAACCACGCAATAGGATTTTTGATTTTTTTGACTTGAACATGAAAAAAGCCCCGAAACTGTTGTCTCGGGGCTTTTTATAGTGTCAAAAGGGTGTTATTCCTTCACAAACTTCAAACTACTCACCGCCTTTTCCGACTTCATCGTCACAAAGTACATGCCTTGGCTGAGGCTTTCGAGGTTCAGCGTAGTCATGCCGTGGGCTTGGCTTTGGTACACCTCTTGGCCGAGACTGTTGCAGATGGTAATCTCGCAGTCTTCTTCAGGAAGGCTGAGGGTGAACTGCCCCTTGTTAGGATTGGGATAAAGGTTCACATGGCTCATCGCGTTTTCATCGGTGTCGGCAAGTTCCAAAGTGATGGTTTGCGGCCAGGCGTCGCAACCGGTGACGACAAGCTGCATGTGGGCATAGGCACCCAGGTTGTCGTCAAACTCGATAGTGGCTATACCGTCTTCATCCGTATAGGCCACACCGACCAGTCCCTCGAGGTCCAGACCATGATAAAGGGCGCAACGGAAATTCTTCAATCCATTATTATCATTGTCTAAAACCTTCACTGTCATCGAGGTCATCTGAGGGTCATACCATTCAAGGTAATCTACCAAAGGCGTAAAAGGCTCGTTGTGCCAGGGGCTGACGGCCACGTCACCCATCATGTTGAGGTCGTAGAAGTTCCAGCGCAAAGCACCCTCTTCCCATTGTCCGGGGGCGTTCACCCAAGGGGCAGTGGCAATTTTGGCTTCTCTCAACGCCATGCCGCCATAGGGGATGCGGTCGTTGTAGTAGGCATCTTCCGTCTCGCGGGCCAGGTGGATGGCCGGACCCTCGGTCTGGCCTTCGTTAAACCAGCCGTAGCGCGAGTTGCCGAAGGTGGCCACCGCAAAGTTGCTGATTTTGGTCATGCGTTCCAAGATGCAGTCGTCGGAGAAGTCGCCGCAGATGCAGCCTGAGGTGTGGAAGAAGGTGTAGTTATGGTCGATACCATTGGGGCCGGAAAAGTTGTAGTCCGTGATTTCGCCGTTGTTCCATCCAGCCACATAATTCGTGTTGGCGTGTCCGTCGTGATGCACATATTGGCTGCCTTGGTTGATGGCATTGCGAAGGTTTTGACCGCTCCAGTTGCCATCCTCATAATAGAGGCGGGTGAAGTCATAATTCTCGGGAATGCCTGTGGTGGTATAGCCGTTGTCGTCATGAGTACCGATAAGCATTTCCAGGTATTGGCTGCCGTTGCTTAGCGGGTCGTCGTAGAGGTGCTCGCCACCCATGATGACCTTGCGGAACTCGCCAAGGACGGGATCGGTCTGATAGGTTATGGCTTTATGCAGCATATTGTCCAGCTCGTTTTGGTTGCTGAAGCACATGCGACCGATGCCGATTTCAGGCAGCAGGTCGTCTTCGCCAATCTCGCCCCAAAGGCCATCGTTGTCGTCGTTCCAACTACCGTCAAGGGCAGCATAATACAGGTCAGCGGGGATGTTGCTGTCGGTCATGTGGCCGCCGCCCGAAAGCACATCGCAGTAAAGGCCGCGATAGGGGATTTGGGGCACATCGCCAGCGAGGTTCACCATCATGATACCGTTTTCCTCATACTCCTGAATGATAAAGTTGCGCAGTTTTTCGGCATTATCGCGACCCTCCATCGAGTTCAGGATGGTCTCAAGGCCAACGACGCGGGTACGGAGGCTTCTGGCTTTGTAGAATTCTTCATATTCACCAAAAGCATCAACCCATTGTTCCTTGGTGACCACAAGCAGCTCATAGCCGCCCACGACGCGGCCTCTGCTATCGTAGCTTTGCAGCATCTCGGGATTCTGGGCGAGTCGCATGGCGCGTGAAGCGTTGTTGCCATTGAGCCAAAGTTTGCGGCTTTGGTCGGTCTTGGCGGCACCTGTCGTGACTCTTACCGTAGCCTTGGTGGCGTATCTCACTTCACCAGTAGCGGGTACATACTGCACAGGTGTAAATGCAGAAAAAGCGAATCCTACGCCGTTCAGGTATTGGGTGCAGAGTCGGCCGTAGGCTTGGGCGGGATAGATGCTCTTCGATGCATAAAGTGCTTCATCCTTCTCAAACTGCTTGCGTACGGGGTTGGAGTAGGTAAGGGCCGTCTGGTAAGGATAGAGGTTGTGACTGCCTTCCAACGTCTGGAAACCGGAGAGTTCCACTTCGATACTGACGGCTTCGGTGCCTTGAGGCAACATCAGGCTGACGCTGTGCCAGGGCAGCGATGGCTGACCGGCAAGGGCACTCTGCATACAGTCTGCAAACTGAATTTGTTCGTAGCCTTGGATTGGGGCAACGTTCGGCTCACCGAAATAATAGGTCTTCTCGATGGTTTGCGCAGATGCCAACAGGCTGGCCATCAAGCAAATCATAATAAGGTTGAGTTTTTTCATCTTGAATTATGTTTGATTTATCCTATCTTTAGTGTTATTTGATTGCAAAAGTACGCAATAACCCTGGAAATTAATCATTCCACGATTAGTTTTTTGGTTTCTGTAGTGCTGCCATTCTGAATCAGCACGAGATACATTCCCTTCGGAGCGTTCTCCAGGCCGATTTGCTGGCATCCTGAAACCTTGTTCAGCGACATTACATTTTGCCCCAACACATTGAAGATGTTGACATTGCTCTCCTCTTCCAGCACGAGGGTGAAACTGCCCGTTGTTGGATTAGGATACAGCGCATGGTTCTTCTTGACCGTCGTTTCCTCTATCTTAGTGACCTTGCAAGTGCGCGGCAAAGTGATGTCGTCAATCCAGGCGCAGTCGCTGCCCGACTGTCCGTGGTTGTTCTTGTCATAGATCCATTGGAAGACGTGGCTGCCTGCCTCGAAGTCGTAACTCACGAAGGTCCAGTCGTTTTCACCCGACCACCAGTCTTTCTTATGCCCGTCAATGAAGAAGGCGAAGAGGTCTCTGCGCAACTCCGTCGAGGTCTTGAACCAAAAGCTGATTTCGCCGTCAACCAGGATGTCGGCATAGAGATACAGGTAAGAAACCTCGTCGTCGTCGATGGCACCAGAGCGGGCGCTGTAGGTGCCGCTGTGGACTTCGTCATCGGTGATGAACCAATGCCGGTCGCCAAAGTGCTCCCATTCCACGAAGCTGAAATCCCCGGTTTCAAAAGTCTCCAAGGCCACGCCAATAGAGAAGCTGTAGTCGTAAGGCGTGATGTAGCTGCCTGTGTGCAGACCGAGGTCGATGTTGCAAATGGTGCCGCCAATGATATCGGAATCGCTGGTAAAGCTGATTTCTGCGGTGAAGTTTCCGTCAATGTCGATGTCGCCAATGGCAACGGTATGGTTGGCGATTTGGATGCGCTCGTCGTCGCATGAGGCGGTGAGATAGGCCTCAGGTGCAAGGGCGTGACCGACGTTTTTGCCATGAATCTTCAAGGTGATATATTCGCCTTGGTCGACGAAGCCGTTCTGGTCGCCTTGGCTGTCGTCCACCTCGATTTCAGCGAATTGCAGGTTGGGTGCCTTGGCGATGTAGTTCTTGGAGGTCGTGTGTGTCGTTTCGCCCACGTAGGTCGTAAGTTCGAGGGTGAAAACCGTGTTGTCAGGGATGTTGTCGGCATATTCAATCAAGCCGATGTCGAATAACTCCCCTGTGCTGTTCGGTGCAAACTCATCAATGGTGAAGTTGCCTACAAGCGAAGTGACGTATTCGCAATCGGTGGTAACGGCGGCATGTACCTGATAAGCGGCTGCGTCACCTATATTATATAGCTTACCGTGAACCTTATAGTATAGTTCATCTATAGCCTCCTCCTCAATGTCGAGGAGTGTGCCGTAGACGTAGGGCTCGCCACTTTCAAACCCCATCACTTCAAGGTTTTGCGGCCAGGCACTCTGTCCGGTAACAACGAGTCTCATTTCGCCAATCACCTCCAAGGGTGTTTCAAAATCCAGCTCAACGTCTCCGTTTTCATCAGTAATGCCGAAGCCGAGCAGCGTCTCACCATCGTAAAGGCTGACGCGGAAGTTGTCCAAAGGCCTGTCGAAGTGGCTCACATGTACGGTTGTTGAAGTCGTCCCTACCTTCAGGCCTTGTTCGTAGACCACATTAGGCGCGAAAGGCTCCTCAAACCAAGGACTCAGGGCAGCGTCGCCCAGCACGTTGAGGCAGTAGATGTTCCAACGCAGGCAGCCGTTTTCCGGATCTTCCTTTTCGAAAGGGATGGCGACCCAAGGGGCAGTGGCAATCTTGGCTTCGCGCAGGGCCATACCTACGGTGGCGATATGGTCGTTGCAGTAGGCATCCATCATCTCGCGGTGGATGTGGGCTGCCATACCGTCGCCCCAAGGCATATACCATCCGTAGCGCGAGTTGCCCACCGTCACCACGAAGCCGGTCTCGATGGTGACCATCTTCTCAAGTACGCAGCTGACCGGGAAATTGCCGCAGATGCAGCCGTGCGAGTGAAACAGCATGTAGTTGTGGTTGATGCCGTCGTTGCCATAGAAATAGTTGTTGCTCATGGTGCTGCCATACCAGCCCGCCACATAGTCGTCGTTGGCGTGGCCCACATGGTGCACATATTGTCCGCCTGTGCAAATCATGTCGCGAAACTCGCTGCCTCTGAAATCTTTATGCGGGGTGGCATAATAGCGCTTGAAGTTATACTCCTCAGGATAGCCGATGGTGGTGTAGTCATAGTCGTTGTTCTCTCCGATGAGACGTTCCATATCGAGGCTGCCATAATAGCCGTCGCCCAGGTGCTCGGCACCAAGGATAGGGGAGGTGAACTCGCCCAAGACGGGGGTTTGCAGGTAGCTGAAGGTCTTGTGCATTATGGTCTCAAACTGCGTCTCGTTGTTGAAAGGCAGGCGGCCAATGCTCAGTTCGGGCAGCAGGTCGTCTTCGCCCACCTCGCCCCAGCGGTCGTCGTTGTCGTCGTTCAGGGTGCCGTCGAGGCAGGCGTAGTACATATCGGCAGGCAGCTGGTCCTCGTCGCCTTCCTGCGCCCAGCAGTAGAGGCTGCGGTAGGGGACGATGCTCACGTCGCCGCCAAGGCAGACCGTCTGGATGCCGTTTTGTTCGTATTCCTGGATGATGTAGTTGCGTATTTGCTCCTGTTCGTCGCGGCCTTCCACAGAGGCGTAGATGTCTTCAAGAGCAACGATGCGGGAGCGGATGCCTTTGTCGTTGTAGAGGTTGAGGTATTCATCGAAGCGCGGCACCCATTCCTCCCGGGTGATGACGAGCATATCATAGCCGCTGATTTCGCGCCCGCGTTTGTTGTAGGTCGATAACATCAGCGGGTTTTGTGCCAGCCGCAGGATGGAAGCCTCGTTCTCAGGGGTCATCCAAAGCTTACGGCTGTGGTCGTCGCGGCTTGCTGTGGTCGTGATGGAGACCTTCACCGTTTGTGCATATCTGACTTTGCCCGTAGCCGGCACGTATTGCACCGGGGTGAAACCTCCGAATGCCAGAGCGACGCCGTTCAGGTATTGCGTCTGGACGCTGCCAAAGTTCCTTGAGGGATAAGACTCCGTGGAGCGGTACAGGTTTTCGTCCTTGGCAAAGGGAATTTTTTCCTCGTTCGATATTGGGCGCGGTTTCTGGCCGGGATAGAGGATGTGTTCACCATCCATCTCCACGTAGTCGAGAAACTCGACTTGCATGGCAACGGCCTCTTGCCCTTGGGGCAGCAGCAGGCTGACGCTTTGCCAGGGCAGGGTAGGCTCGCCCACGATGCCGTTGGGGCGGCAGCCTTGGAAACCGATTTGCTGGTATCCGTCGCGTTCGCTGACGAAAGGCTGGCTGAAGTGATAGGTTTGTTCAATGGTTTGGGCCTGCACGAGAAGAGAGGCGGCAAACAATAATAATAAGGTAAAAGCGGCTTTTTTCATTTCTCTGATAATGACATACAAGTCGGCAAAGATACGAAAATATTTAAGGCTGAGGTGATAAAGTGTCCAAATTGTCAAACTTTGAATGATACCCAAGCGTGTGACGGCCGAGGCGGTAAGGTTGTGCGGGAGGAGCAGTGATTGCCAGAGCAGATGTCAGGCTGGATGGTGCTTAAGGGTATCTGCATATCTAAATTCCTGCTATTTTTGCACTTGCTATTTGAACCTGCGGAACCTGCAAATTTCGAAAATAGTTGTTGGTTCTGAAATTATTGTTTATTTTTGCATTCCAAAATAACACTACAGCCATGCCTAAGATATACGAATATTTCGGTTATTCTTTCTTCTTTTTCTCGAGAGAGCATGAGCCTATACATGTACATGCGAGCAATGCCAATGGTGAAAGCACTTTCGAACTGATTATCCAAAATGGCGAGTTGATAGAAATTCGCGTGAGGCATAAAAAAGGGATTAAGCCCCTTCCTGCTAAAGACGAAAAAGAGGCAATGACTTTCATCAGGAAATACTACAAGAATATTGTTGATAAATGGATGAAAGTGTTTGTCCTGAAACAAAATGTACGAACCACACATATAAGGGAAAAAGTATGAGCAAGTATTTGGAAATCATAGATGCAAAAGATGTGGGCAACCTTTGTGTTCTGCTCACTTTCAACGATGGTGTGCAGCAGATTATCGATATTGGAGCTTTTATCCGCGAGCACCCTCACCCCCAATATGATTGCTACTTGGATCCCAAGAAATTTGCCAAGTTCAAGATCGAGAACAGGAATATCGTATGGGGGAAAAACTGGGACTTGATTTTTCCCATAGACGAATTGCACGAAGGACAAATTTGAGGTCACCAACTTCTTTCGAAGCTCATTCAAAGCTCATTCAAAGCTCATTCGGCCCAAGTGCTTGTATGGCCGAATGAGGACCGAATCAGGTTCGAGATTGGTGGCTGAGAGAAAGCAACATTCAAACAAGGGTCACGGGTAGGAAAAGCGTCAACCAAAACTATCCGAAAAGCGCTGGATGAAGATGAGAAGAGGCTGAGACCAGGGTAAGAAGAGGCAAAGAAGAGACTAAGAAGAGAGTTATCCAAAGGGCTTAAAAAACAGCAGGCCAAATAACCAGCCTAACAAACAGGGACACAGCGAGATATGCGCTACCCTATAACACCTGTCAACCAAAGGTGCTTCTACAAATTCAAAACAATGTCATTTTGCTCATAATGTATAATGGATCAACGTGTTATGTAGAAAATCAATAAAAACAGCTTCTACAGTTTGACAAGTTAGAATCAATTTCGTAGTCCATTCGTAGGCCACTGGTAGGCGAGGGTAGGCGGGCGACTGAAACCAATATGATGCTACATACCTGAAAAACGAACCTATGTTCATCAGCTCATGAACCTATGTTCATTGCCGCTTGAACCCATGTTCATCGGCAGTTGAACCTACGTTCATTTTGCGGCTCGGTTTTCAATATCTGTAAGGCATAAACCATACCCCGTCCATTAATAATTCACAAATTCAGATACTTTTTTTTGGCAAATTCGCTTGTGGGGATAAAATAATCATTATATTTGCGGCGTGAATTAACGGAATATGTCATTAAACGATAAACTATAGAATAAACGAATACACCTTATAATAAATAAGCAAGCATAGAGACGAAATACTTCTATCCTGAAATTTGGCGATTTACAGATGGAGTTCTCTTTTCGAGTTTTAGTCTAAATGCCCACGCATGGCGTGAGCTGGACTATTTTACCGGGAAAGAGAGGTTACGCCAAATACCTAGGATAGCGGGAAGCAGTCGAGCTTCACGCTTTTTTTGTGTGGTGTTGTGTGAGTAAAATGAATATTTGAGATTAAACTAACTCCCAGATAATAATAATTCAATAAGTTATGCAAACCCAAAAAAACATCAAAATCGGCAAAAGTTCATCGAATGATTTCGTAATCAATAACGACATCGTTTCTAGACAACATGCTATTCTCACAGTTTATGATACTGGGGTAGTGACCATCAAAGACCTAAATTCAACAAATGGCACTTTCGTGGATGGACAACGAGTTACCGACATCGAGACGCTAAAGCCTGGGCAAGTTGTTCGTTTGGGCGGTAAAACACACGGTGCAATACTTGACTGGCAAAAACTTGTCACTACCGACTTGAAACCACCAGTACCTAAACCTAAAAATTACCGTCCAATGGATGCCATCGAGGTAAAGAAAATCGGTAAGGAATTGGATAATGACCTCCGCTTTCCCTATCCAGATGCTTCTCGCCGACACGCATTGCTGTGTAAGAAGCAAAATGGCATCGTCAGTATTGTAGATTGTGATTCGACAAACGGCACATTCGTCAATGGATTGCGCATCAATGGAGAGAAAGTGTTGCAGCAAGGTGATATAGTGCTGATTGCCCATAAGTATCCATTAGAATGGGAAAAAGTCTTCCCCATAATTCCGCCCCCGCAAATCTGGAAATGGGTTGCTGGCGTTGCTGCTGCCCTCGCTATTATGGTTGGATTGTGGTTCCTTCTTGCTGGGAGTAAACCTACGCCAGCGAAGATTTATGCTATGTACAAAAGTTCTGTTGTACTAATCTATCAGGAGGCTGGCTATCGTGTTACGTTTAACGGAAAACTTATCGGTGATTTGGATGACTCCTTTTCTGAGTTGAATTACTGTCATGTCGAGGATGGAGATCCCAAAGCGGGTATGAGTGCAGGGAGCGGAACGGGATTTTTTATTTCAAGTGACGGGAAAATCATGACCAATAGGCATGTCGTTTCCATCACAGATAAAGAAAAGGAAAAAGAATCTGATTTAATCAAAGAAGCAATACAAAATGTCTTTGTCAAGTTGGCACGGTCTTCGGATGATGACAATGAGGCGGGAGCCTATCTTTATATTGCTCAAAATGTCGAAGTTGATTACTTTGAGAACACCAACATATTACTTAATGACACCCACTTCGGTTCAAGGTCGGATTTCATCCCTTGTTCTGTTATCAAAACAAGTCAAACTGAAGACTTAGATGTTGCTATTATTCAAATCAACACAAAGGAAACGCCAAAATCGGTTAAGAAAATCGTAAATCTCAATGAGGTTGCCCACTCGAAAGATATGGAAATTGGTGACAGGGTTTATACAATTGGCTTTCCACAATCTTTCATAATTGCAACAACAGAAATAGGGATTGAAGCCAATAACCAAAGTGGCGAAATTACACAAGAACGAGGCGAATACACGTATGGGCACAACATCACCATCCATCAAGGAGCAAGTGGTTCACCCGTGTTTGACTGTCATGGACGCTTTGCAGGCATCATTGTTTCGGGATTCCTCGGCCTCTCGCAAGGATATAATCATGCGGTACAGCCACAAAAAGCATCTGATTTTGCAAAATAAACAACAATTATCAATAACAATTAAAATATCAGAACATTATGGCAATGAAAACTTGTAAAAATGGTCACGCATACGATGCGTCAATTTATGGGCAAAACTGTCCTTTCTGTCCTCAAGAGGATGGCACAGAAAAAACAAAAGTGAATAGTGGCAATGGTTTTGAAGACCCCACCGTACCTAATAGTTCATGGGGACAAAACAACCCAACAGACCCGACCAAACCTACCGTCCCCATGAATGATGAGAACGATAACGACGGACAAAGGACTCGCATCCGTATCTTAGGTAATGGTGATAACACATTTGCCACAAATAATGGGGGACGATTCCTTGTTGGACTTCTCGTCACGTACAATCAAAAGACCCCTTGTGGTGAAGTGTACAAGATTTTCGAAGGTAAAACAGTTGTGGGACGGAACAAATCGTGCAATATAGCATTTCCTGACGATGAGTTTATGTCGGGTGAACATCTTAGAATACAATACCTTCAGGCTACAGGCAGATTTGTTGCTGAAGATTGCATGAGCACGGGAGGTACATTTGTAAACGGAAAACCTTATGACTCGGTTGATAAAATCGTTTTGAAAAATGGTGATATAATAATTCTTGGTCGAACCAAATTGGTTTTCTTGGCTATTCCACCACTTTACTTAACAAACGAAGATGAAAATGGAAAATAATACGGAAAACTATAGTCAATACTGTATTGCTGTTGGAGCTACAGATGTTGGTAAAAAACGCGCTGCAAACGAGGACTTCCTTGGAAAAGATGATACCCCTAATGGGCGCGTCGTTGTGGTATGCGATGGTATGGGAGGCCATGTCGGTGGTGCAACAGCATCGCACATTGCTGTAGACACTATACTCGATTTTTTGCGGACGAATTATCGAAACGATCCTCGGGAAGCTATTGGAGAGGCTATTGATGCAGCCAACCAAGCTATCTTGAATCATGCGAGAACCCATCCGGAACTTACCGGCATGGGTTCTACTTGCGTGTTGTTGATTGTACGCAATGGTAAGGTGTATATTGGCCATGTAGGTGATAGCCGGATTTACCTTGTGCGTTCGAAGACAATAAGACAACTTACGGTGGATCATTCTTATGTGCAAGAATTGGTCGATGCCGGTGCTATTAGCAAAGAACAAGCTGAGCATCATCCTCGCAAGAATGAAATCACCAATGCTTTGGGGATACCGAACATGAAGCCCGCAACGGTACGTGATGAGCCTATCTCACCAAAAGCTGGCGATGTTTTTCTGTTGTGTTCGGATGGTTTGAGCAATATGGTGGATGATAAGCATATTGCTCATATTGCAAGCAACCTTGAAATGACGACCCAACAACGTGCCGATACGCTTGTCCAAAGAGCCAATGATAACGGTGGTTTTGACAACATCACATGTGCTTTGGTGGAGTTTTCCGCCAAGCCAGAAGCAGTGAATAAGGTGCTATTTTGGAAGAAAAAAGCATTCGTCATTGGAGCAGTTGCCGCTGTCGTTTTGATTTGCGGAATTGTAGCTTGGCAATTACTGAAACATCCAAAGCCACCAAAACCAGAAGACCCTGAATCAGCGCGTATAGAAGAAACTATTGAACAATCAATGGAAAATGAGGTTGTGGAACCGCGTAAGGAGCAAGTGAATCTCGGTGAAATCAGCATAAGAGCCGACCAACAAGAATTGCTTACCATTGAGTTTGAACAGTTTTTTACACTAATCAAAGATTTTGAAGGCATAGTTCTTAATAGGATTGACAAACTTGATGCGGAGCTGAACCCTGCTTCGGTCAAACCCGTGGAATCAATTGTTGAGTTATTGTCTAATGAACGAAAGGTCGTGTTGAGACTGACAAAGCCAGCCAAGAAGCTGAAGAAGAAGTTGGACGAGCCTTTGCACTTTACCATGCAAAACAAAACAGTGCAGTATGAGTTTGGTATTACGGTGAAGGTTATCGAAGAGAAACAATCTGTTCAAACACCAACGCCATCTCATCCAACAATCCCAAAAGAGAAACAAAAAGCAGATTCTATTCTGGAAACAGTTGAAAATGTGAACGATACTATTGTTGTTTATGTCAACAAGGACGATTATCGGGTTGTTTTATGTGACAAAAGGGGTCAAGACATAGCAGACTATTGGATAATAAAAGTAGGTCACTCTTTTTTGGAACAAAGTGCTGACAAAGATTGGTTTGCTATAGAATGTGATGGACAAAAGTGTATTGTCGTTATCAAGAAGAAAGAGGACATACCATTCAACGCAACTATTCCTATTAAAGTCAGAAGTGGGGTGGAAGGTGAAATCTTGCTACGGATTTTCAAGGCTAACAGTCAAAAGCAATAAACAAAAATGGCAGTTAGACATGGATGATGAATTAGTAATAAATGGCTACCATTTCCTGAAGGAAATCGGCAGAGGTGGCATGGGTAGTGTCTATAAAGGGATAGCCCCAAATGGTGAAACTATAGCTATCAAGATGATGGATAACAAGTTTTGCTTCGACCCAGGAGTGAGGCAGATGTTCTACAACGAGGTGGAATCATTGGAAGGATTACATCACCCATCGGTTGTTGGTATCAGGGGACACGCTTTCCAAGATGGTCATGGCAACTTGTATATGCCTATGGAGTTGGTGGAGGGAGAAACCATCCAGCAACGTGTGCAAAGAATGCATCGGCCTTTTACCGAGGAAGAAGCAAAAAAATTGATGTCAAAAATTCTGAAAGCTTTCTCCTATATTCATGATAGTGGCAAAGTGCATCGCGACATCAAGCCGAGTAACATTATGATTCGTCCGAACGGCGAGATTTGTGTCATTGATTTTGGTATTGTCAAGGATATGAACACTTCGACAGGACAAACAGTAGGTACGCTTGTCGGCACTGATGGCTACATGAGTCCTGAACAGGTCAAGGCTCTCAGCATCGATTATCGAACAGATATTTATTCACTTGGATGTTTACTCCATTACATGCTGACGGGAACACATGCTATTTTGAAGAAAAGTAATGATTTGGAAACAAAAACGTCCATCTTGAATGATGCTTTCCCAAGTGCAAAGCAGATGCGTCCCGAACTTTCTGATGAAATTCAATCCATTATTTATAAAGCCGTTGATAAAAACATGACCAGACGTTTCCAAACGGCAATGGCATTTGAAGCAGCAATAAGCGGAACTCCCATCATTGATGATGGTGGTGGAACCGTTTTTGATGGAGCTAAGGTTACTGTAGGCAAAAAGGAAGGTTGCGACATCGTTATCCTAAACCAATATGTTAGCCGTTCTCATTTGACAATCAGGTATAAGCATATGCCTGCCAGTTCTTCGGTCGGTTCTATTATTGAAATAGCGGATGACAGCACAAACGGTACGGGTGTTGATGGAGTGTATCTGCATAAAGGTAGCATGTCTTTTCCTTTCAATCTGAAGAAGGTCATGGTCTCAGAAGACTATGGTGGCCAAGAAAAGGAGGTCTTATACCTTGATGGGGCCATGGCTTTGCCCGAAGTGTATCTCGCTGGTCGCCCCGAAATCAGGTTGGATTGGGATGAGGTATTTGTGAAACTTCATAAAAGGATTCCAGATGAGTTTGCCAAAGTAAGCGGCAATCCACCTCCGCCACCTCCTCTGCCGACTGATGACAAACTTTCTACAGGTTTGGGCATCCTTTCATTCCTGTTCCCATTAGTTGGATGGATTCTGTCATCCACCATGAAAAAAACTTCCCCGAAAGCCGCAAAATCCGCAGGAGAATTAGGATGGATTGGCTTTTTCATAGGGTTTATTTTCCTACTCATCATCATTTTTTCCAATTAACGAATTAAATAATAAAACTTAATCAAATATGGAAATACTTAACTACATCTTTACAGAACAAGACATCATCGGGAAAGGAGGCATGGGCAGTGTTTATAAGGCCAAACATAAATTCATTGAAGGTGAAATGGCCGCTGTCAAAGTCATCAATGCCAACATGATTACCGACTTTACGCGGCAACTTCTTCAACAAGAAGCCCAAAACCTGTCATCATTGAATCATCCTAACATAGTTCAATTTAAGAACTATCATATTGACGAACAGGGCAATATTTATCTCATTATGGAATATGTGGACGGTTTGAGCCTTGACCAATATATTCGTAAAGAAACGGGCCTGATTGTCGAAAGCCGCATCTGCCCGATTTTTGAGCCTATTCTTGATGCTGTCGGCTATGCCCACAAGCGTGGTGCGCATGGTAAGGGTATTATGCACTTGGATATCAAACCAGCCAACATCATCATCAAGAAGGAAAAAACAAGTGATGGAGAGGAGAAGATAGTCCCTAAAATCCTTGACTTTGGTATTGCACAAATCATTAAGACTGAAGATGTTGTAATTACAGGTGGACCAACAAAAAAGGTAATCATGGGAACACCTTCCTACATGAGCCCTGAACAGACTAAAGGAGAAAGCTTGGATTCGCGTTCAGACATTTACTCTCTTGGCGTGTTGCTTCACCAAATGTTGATTGGCCGTCCGCCATACGACACTACAACTTTGAGCGAGTTCGACATCAACCGGAAAGTGATGGAAGATCCGTTGCCACGCATCAAAAGTTACTATGAGCAACATTCAACAAGAGTCCAGAAAGTAATCGATAAGGCGACGGCAAAGGATAGGAAAGACCGTTATCAGTCGTGCGAGGAGTTCAAGAAAGCTTTGCATGAAGCTGTTTATCCGCCTAAAATTCCTGTTTGGGTAAAGACAAGTATTGCCGCAGCCATTGCGCTCATCATCGGAGTCGGTGGTTGGTTTTGGGATTACAATCGAGTTAAGGTGAGTTATTACAAGGATTATGTTGAACAGTGGGGAGTGCCTGTGGGGATTCATAAACTGACGAGTGAAGAAGTTGCCCATCGTAGCCAGTCGTATCGGATAGAAAGCCGTAGACGTAAAGTGCAACGTATGTCACTTGTCAACAGCAAAGGCAGCATCATAAGCCATCGCACGACGGATGATATAGACCGTCCTTCTGATTGTCGTTATTTTTATAATGAAGATGGAAAATTAGATTATATCAAGATTTATCTTCAATGTGGCAGAGTTGAAATGATTAAAGATTACGTAAATACCGACCTCAATGTGGCAATTTTCCGCTATGATGATGGCTTGGGAACGGAAAAGACTTTAGGAGCAGAAACTGTTACAACATTCACCAAAAATACGGATGAAGGTGCCAAAAAAAGCCGCATTTCTCGTTACTTGCTCACTTATGATGAGAATGGCCATGTCACGGAGATGAGGTATGCTGGGTTCCAAAATGTATGTGTCGCGGATGCTGATGGCTTGTATGGTCGCAAATTCATCCTTGACAATTTGGGAAGAGTTAGGGAAGAGGTTTTCATTAATCAAGATGGAAATATTAAGGCAACAAGATACGGCTTGGCTATTCGTACTCGTGAATATAATGACAAGGACGACGCAGTACGTTTCACTTATCTTTCACCTTCACGTGAACCTGCTGGAGAAAAGAATTTGGGCATTCCTGTTTGTCATAATTATGTGGATGAATGGGGAAATACCGTAAAGCAAGTTTATGAAAGCCTTGATGGTGAAATGATGATGCGCAGAGACTATAATTGTAACGCTATGGTTATGGAATATGCCAATGGCAATCAAATTTCGCAACGTTTGTTGGATATTGACGGAAATCCTATTTACATGAAGGGTGAAAGGTATTCGTACACTATTGTTGCGCATGATGCAAACGGTTTTCAAAATAAGATAAATATGTTTGATGTTGAAGGAAATCCTGTCCTGTCAAATGGATATCACAGTTACGAATGCAAGAATGATGAGAAAGGGAACCAGTTGGAAATATGGTTTTTTGACCTTAAAGGAAACCTCGCACTGGCTTTCAACCAATTTGCTGGCATTCGAACAACCTATGATTCCCTTGGAAATCAAACAGGTGTTATGTACTATGGAATTGACAGGAAGCCAATGACTCTAAACAATGGGTTTTCAGGGATGGTAAATGAGTACGACAAATTAGGACGCTTAATTAAATCTACCTACCTCGATGCAGATTCAGTGCCTTGCTATGAGACAGGTAATCATGTTGGAACATGTAGAAATGAATACGATCCTAGTGGCAATTTGATTTCGGTTAGCTATTATACACCACAAGGGGACTCTCTTTCTCTTACCAATGAAAATGTCGCAGGTTGGAAAATGAAATATGATGACATGGGAAACGAGACAGAACGCGCGTTTTTTGATGAGAAAGGTAATCTTTGTGCCATTAAATATGGTTATGCTCGGGTGAAATACACTTACGACGAGAATGGACATAAGAAAACTGATAGGTATTATGACTTAAATGGACAATTGGTGGCCGAAGCTGGAACTAACTATTCCTATGACCGCAATGGCAATTTGTTGGAAGAATATCCAATTGGTCCCGATGAGAAAATCCGGAAAGGGAAACTGGTGTTAAGGGCTAAATACGATGACTGTGACAATCGAACGGAAGAAGCCGTGTTTTTGGATGGTCAACCTGCAACAAACAGTTTGAAATGGCATCGTCATGTTATGAAATATGACAATAAAAACCAAAAGATAGAGGAAAGCTACTATGATACCAAGGGGAATCCTGCTGCTGTCGAGGGTAAGGCTTCAACAGTTAGGTATGAACGCGATGATTTTGGAAACATTACCAAATTCTCTTATTTTGATGCTTCAGGAAAGCCTACGACCTGTGATAATGGGTTTTCTGTTACAGTGCACGAATATGATGTTTTCGGAAATAATATTCATGAGTTGAATTACGGTGTGGATGGGAAACCGGTTGACCCCAAAATATGGTGTCCAGAGGCTGTTGCTGAATATGACAGATTTGGAAATTGTATATATCATGCGGCAAAAGACGGGAAGGGCAGTTTTATTCCATTCCAGAGCGAAGATTATTCTATTGTGAGGAATGAATATGATGATCATGGTAACCAGGTTTCAGAAAGTTTTTATGACAAGAACGACAAACCCATTGTATCAAGCAACTACGGCTATCATAAGGTAATCCGTACATATGACAGCAAAGATAATATAATTGAAAGGACGTTTCTTGATGCAAAAGGGAATCCCATGACATCAAAGAATTATGGGTGTCATAAAATCGTTTATACTTACAATGAACAAGATAAACAAACGTCGGAAGCTTATTTTGACACGGAAGGGAAACCGACAAATGGTAAAGACGGATACCATAAAGAGGTTTACACTTATGATGAACAAGGTCGCAAAGTAAAGGAAGAGACATTTAATGCCAAAGGGAACCCCGTTTGTCCTACAGGTGTGATTTGTTCAAAGACGGTCTATGGCTATGAAGAGGGAAGCCAAGTTGCCTCAACAGCCAAGTTGTATGATCCGAGTGGTCGACTTGTAAGGTCTTTTAAGCGTGATTCAAATGGTAATTGGAAAGAAATCCCTCTTCAACCCAAGACCGGAACAACTTTAACCATGGCAGAGTTGGAAGGATTAAAGGTTTTGATGAAAGAGTTGAATTCCTATTTGCCTCAAAAACTCGATGGAGAATATGATGGTTTGTCGTTGGCCTCTGTCTATTTTAACGGCAGTGAGAAATCGCCAGGATTCGTGTTTACATATACAACTGAGAAGTCAAAATATGATATGAACGAGGATGAGCAAACTGCTTTGGTATTGGGTGCTCTTCTCCACATGTGGGATTTGGCAGGCGAAGCTGTTGATGCTCTTGACTTAAGGTTGATAGTCAAAGATAACAGGGGGCGCGAATTGTTTGATAGTGCCAGTGACGATTGATAGGATGGCAGGGAATAGAACCCTATTCCCTGCCGTTTTAACATGAATTATGATGAGTAAGTAGTCAGATTTAGTTTACTATTTTACAAATGCAAGTATTTGATTTTAATGCTGTTACAACAAATATAAGCGTACGATAATTTTGAATAGTTACTTAATTAATAAACCAACAACAATGAAAAAAGTAATGTTATTCATGTTGTGCCTTATGGCCTCCACTTGGGCCTTCGCACAAAAAGACCTGAACAGCAGCCAACTCAAGCTGCGCACCGAAATCTTCAACTTCCTGAAAGAGGAAGGATTCATGCCTGAAATCGATAGTGATGGTGACATCAAGTTCAAAAGGCAAGGTGGAACCTATTTTATTATGATAGACGATGCTAACAATTCGCCTATGTATTTAGACTTTGCTGAATACATCAGTGCACCAGAAAAGTATTCTGAAACCGTATTGAAGTTGGCTTCCGAGCGTCTTACCAATCGTTATAAAGCGATAAAATGCAACTATGTTGCATCAAGCAAAACACTTCGTGTGGCGGCTGAAATGTTTTTGAGGTCAGCGGAACCATTTAAGGAAGTATTCTACAAATTGGCATCTATCATGGATTCGTTGGAAGATGAGATAATCAATACGTGTGATGAATTTGCCAGCTTGTCTTCAAGCGGAAACAACGTAATTCCACTTTCAATAAATAAACTTGAAATTGGTAATGTTTTCAAGGATGGCACTGTGGAGACAAAATACGGCGAACCATTATATGAGGATAACACTATGTATCTTAAACCGAGGATTACTTATACAGGCAACCGAAGTGGCAATATTATTTTAAAAGTCAAATTCTTTACGGCGGAAGGAGCCCTTTCTACAAGTTCCAATTCACCCACAGGTTTTAGCTACGAGAAATCTGTATCTTTAGAAAAAGGCAGTGGAAAAACTATTGAGTTGAGTGGCTGGGGAGGTGAAGACAAAGGCCATTGGAAAGCTGGTAATTACCGTATTGAGGTTTGGTATGAGAATACATGTTTGAAAAACCAAGGATTTGAAGTGGTTGAAAAGATAGATAGTTCCAAACAATTGTATTTGGATGTTCTTGTGGCTACAATGAAAGAAGAACTGGGTGGATTGCCCTCAACAATATCCGTAGGAAAGTTCAACATGGAAATCACAGAAATGGAAGCCGTCTCTAAATTGGATAAAGTCATAACAGTGTTTAGAATGCCCAAATCAAAGTCGTCAATTTCTAGTAGTGAAAAAGAGCAAACACTAACATATTGTGAGAATTTCTGTTTTGGAGTGAATATGGAATGGAAGAAACTGCAATCTGACTTGAAAGAATTAGGATTGGAAAATCTTCAAATGGTTTACCGTTTGGAAGATATATATGGAGCTTATATTGCAGGAGAAAAAAAATGATACCATGGGTATAAAGAAAGTATGTTATAAGCTGTATCAAAATTCTACTTTGAAATGCCCCAATTGCAATGCCATATTGTCTGTTTTTTCTTTTCCAGATGTATTTGGTGATGATACAGGATATTATTGTGAAAAATGTAATTTCACAGGCTATTATGGAGGAACTCGTTGTGAAGGACAAAGTTGGTGGCAGATTATTTCTGAAGATACTAAAATCGAATAATTAACAAAACAAACATTCATGGAAATCATAAAAATAGGAAGATCATCACAAAATGATGTCGTTATCAATGATAAATATGTATCAGGAAGCCATTGCCAAATCATTAAAGATGACAAAGGCAACTTCGTCCTGATTGATACAAACTCTTCAAACGGTACATTTATTAATGGCGTTCAGAGACGTGGCGAAGTGCGTCTCAATCCATCTGATATAGTGAAGATTGGAAATACTATGTTGCCTTGGCAGACTTATTTTAATAATGTGGTTGGTTCGCAACAATCAGTTCAGCAAAGCTATGGATTTCAACAAAATGCGCTGAATAGACCTAACAATAATTTGATACCTGCCATACTATGCACTTTGTTTCTTTCACTTCTTTTTGGAATTGTGTCATGGGTGTTTGCAGCCAAAGTTGATAAACAATGGGATGCTGGTGATTATAATGGAGCTATTGATTCTTCCAACAAATCAAAAACATGGTTTAAGGTTGGGCTAGGAGTTGGGGTGTTTAGGTTTTTTATTATGATTATGAACATTTTGTAAAAGGCAAATTCTAAAAATTAAATATCGAGTAATCAACAATATAAAGCAAGATAACACGTTATATATGGTGTAAAAACGACAACACCCATGAGCAAGTACAAGACCACAGGCAAGCAGACACTCTTCGACGCAGAAAACGCGGCACAGAAACTCTCCGAAATAGGCAACCTGCTGGAGAAACTCGACAGTGTGATAGACTTCGAGATGTTCCGCGACTGGCTGGAGGCGGCGATGGTGAACCAAAACACCAAGAGCAATGCCGGAGCGAAACAGTACGACGTGGTGATGATGTTCAAGGTGATGGTCTTGCGCCAGTACTACAACCTCAGCTACGAGCAGACGGAGTACCAGATCATAGACCGCAGCAGCTACAAGCAGTTCTTCGGACTGGCAAGCGGCGACAAGGTGCCCGATGCAAACACCATCCGCAACTTCTTCGAGGGGCTGAAGGAGAAAGGCCTCGGGGAGAGGCTGTTCCGGGACTTTGTCGACGGTTTGCTTGAGAAAGGGTTCATTTTCAACGAGGGGCAGATAGTGGATGCGAGTTTTGTGCTCGCTCTGCGTCAGCGCAACACCCGCGAGGAGAACAGGAAGATCAAGGCAGGAGAGGGTGGCGGGCTGTGGAACGACAAGCCGAACAGGAAACAGCAGAAGGACATCGATGCCAGCTGGACACGGAAAAAGAGGCTCGCAACCGAAACATGCACCTCACATAACCTTTGCGGTAAACAACAAAACTGGCGAAGCGGCTAAACTAGGTTCTCCGTCTCAGCCAGCAAACAGAATAACCAATTTTTAGAGCCTACCAATATATTAATAGATTAAAAAATGTAATCATGAAAAAATTTACAAAGGCTTTAGCGACCATATTGTTAATAATGACGGTAGCTTGTACCATAGGATGTAAGAAACTTGATAATCCGAACGATGAGGATAATGAAACACATATTTCAACAATTAGTGTTATTGGATCTATCGAAGAGGATTTGGATATTACAGATCTGTTTGTTGAAACGATGTATGATGATGTTGAATTGAAAGGGAAAGGCTTTGCCATCGAAGTAGCTGATTGCGACATTCCGCAGTTTGTTGCTGTAACAGATGCAGACACCAATATCTATATGTTGTATAGGGGGTGGATGACGGAAGGAAATCCTGTTGTGATTGATGCCAATAGTACGGCACTGGCATTAGTTACAATGCATCCTGTGTTGGGACCTATTGTAAATCCAGATGATTACAACCAATTGTTAGGTATCATCGAATCGAATTCCTATTTCAATGGATTAAAATGTAGCGTGGCTTCGGCCATTGCAGCGAAGCGGCCAGTATCTGATACGACTAACAGAGAAATTATGGATGCATTATATGGCTTCTTTGAGGAGCTTACTGAACTTGCCGGTCTTGATTCCATTAATGGGAGAGGTGACGTGTCGGATTATCTTGGAAGCTATCCTATGAGGGTAATTACCGAGGACAATACTGTCACCATGCGCGTTACAGTCTTGTCACCAAGTTATTATGGAACGGTGACTGACGAGAATGGTCATAGTGATAATATCAGGGTGCTGACGAGGGCTGATTACGGTTTTATGGATGTTTTTACCCATACTTATGAAAATATGGATTGGGCTGATCCTACAAACTATATAATCAGGAATTCAGGGAATTACAACTTTGAGTTTTCCAAAAATAATCCAGAGGGTCTTATGGATTTCTATCTACATTTGGCTAATAACATTGTTGGGATTCTGGGACTTGATATGGACAATGATCAGCTTAACCAATTATCGGGATTCATAGCTGCAGCCTTGCAATTACATCAAGGTGACTTCGGAGGTGATGGGATGAGATTGGTTGGATATGTTTATCAAGGAGTAGTTAATTATCTCTCTAGTCCTTCTAATAATGGCTTCTGGAATAATTGGCAATTGGCAGGTACTTTATTGAATAGGTTAACAGCAATTTATAATGCAATTAAAGAATCATGCAATGGATTGTTACGCGTTGCTTACTATCTTCAAGCACCAGATGACATCAACTTTTGTTTGGAGTATTATCCAAGTATTGGTATCAATCCTTGTTTCGAAACAACGCTTACCATCGTTGGTGGTAACAATCAGATTGGATTTGCACATAAAGCATTGCCAGAGCCTTTGGAAGTATATGTCACCTCTCAAACAGATAACGGGTGGTTTATCCATCCTGAATATGTTGTCCGTTTTTCGGTGGTTTCTGGTGATGGCGAGTTGACTCAGGAGGATGTAGCAGTAGATGAAAATCATAAAGCCAACACTGCTTGGACGTTAGGCGAACAAGGCGAACAGGAAGTTTCTGCCGTGGTGGTTGACCCTGATTCTGGGAAAGAACTGTCGAACATGGTTTGTTTTACAGCAACTTTTAACGAAGGGTTTGTAACCACATTGCCTATTACTGAAATCACAGAAACCACCGCAGTAGGAGGAGGAACCATTGCCGATGATGCTATGACATACGTCACAAGATGTGGCATTTGTTGGAACACTTCGGGTGTGCCAACTATTGATGATAGCCAAGTCTTTACTGGTCCTGGAACAGGCACATTTCATTGTAACATGAGATATTTGACACCGAACACCACTTATCATGCGCGAGCTTTTATAAGTTTTGGGGTTGAGAATGAATATTATTATGGCGATGAGGTGACTTTTGAAACGGAAGGTGAAGACTGGGTTGACCTTGGTTTGCCAAGTGGCCTATTGTGGGCTACCCGAAATGTGGGAGCCAATAGTCCTGAAGATTATGGTAGCTATTTTGCTTGGGCTGAAACTACTCCAAAAGACCTTTATGACTGGAATTCATACCAGTATAGTTGTAACAATTCTTACAACTCGCTTACCAAGTATTGCAACAATTCAACCTATGGTTGCTACGGCTATTATACTGACAATCTAACCATTTTGCAGCCAGAAGACGATGCTGCAATGACCAATTGGGGCGATTATGTTCGCACACCGACAGCTGCTGAGTGGAATGAGTTGAGAAACAATTGTAGTTCTGTGTGGAAGACACAGAACGGTGTGAACGGAATACTTTACACGGGATCTAATGGAAACACTCTCTTCCTGCCTGCTGCTGGCTACCGCCAAAATAGCGAGCATGAAGGTGCTGGCATTAGCGGCAACTATTGGTCGAGTTCTCTTTACACAATCTACCCGATTGATGCATTGTACTTCCGCTTTGATGTGGAAAATATTAGCATGGATTACTGGGGTCGCAATCATGGATACACTGTTAGAGCCGTGCGCTAAGTAACGATTAAAAAACGCTATAGTTTCATTCAAGACTGATTTTTCACCAACACTGGTAGCAGCGGCATCAAAGGAACAGCAAGACAGGTTTCCTCAAATAAGACGGAGACCACTTTTTCCAGCAGACGGCGAGCTTTCTCCGCCAGACTACCTCCCTTGTGCTCCATCAGGTTGATACTGTCCCAAAAAGTGTGTCTGAGCGTTGACGCGTAAAAAAAAGGGACTGGCCATTGCTGACCAATCCCGAAAGTCTGTATCTTTAGGGTGCCCAAACTCTAAAACACAGACCAAAATGAAGTTCACAAAGGAACAAATTTCTGAGTCAATGTGCAAGCATGCACAAAAAGACAACGGCCTTGATGTGGATTCTCTGATGAATGCGGGGAGTCGACGTTCTTCGTTGGCCTACAAGTATTTTGGGACTCCTTTACTACGGCATTAAATCGTAATGGATACTGTCCCAAAAAGTGTGTCTGAGCGTTGACGCGTAAAAAAAAGGGACTG
>R22__coassemble_556_pt1 | contig 23612 bp, 16 predicted proteins | sample R22__metabat2_low_PE_022 | metagenome-assembled genome bin R22 | reverse complement strand
CTTCAGGCCTGTTTCGTCGGCTTCGGCGCCCGAGTTCATGGGCAGCACCTTGTCGTAGCCAAAGTATTCGGTCACATATTTCTCCCACACACCGAGTGCATCGTTATAGAAAGCGCGGCTGCTGAGGGTGAGGCGCTCGGCCTGGTCGGTCATGGCCTTGATGATTTTCGGGTGACAGTGGCCTTGGTTGACGGCGGAATAAGCCGACAGGAAGTCGAAATACTCTTTGCCTTCGACGTCCCACACTTTGGCGCCCTTACCTTTGGCGAGGACGACCGGCAGCGGGTGATAGTTATGGGCACCGTACTTGGCTTCCAGGTCCATAGCTTGTTGCGATGATGTGATTTTTTCGATCATGATTGTTGATTTAGGATTTGTGGATTATGATTTCAAGATTTGCTGGATTGCTTCGCTGCGCTCGCAATGACGCGAAGCGACAGTCAACGATTCCCCCACCCTGCGGGCACCCCCTCTCAGAGGGGGAAACGCAAAGCGACGCTATCCAATCGCGGTGCAAAGGTAGGCTTTTTTTTGAACCTTTTCAATCTTTGGTTCGTTTTTTTATCCCAAATACATATTAAACCGCTGCTCGTCGAAGATGGAGGTGCTTTCGCCGTGGCCTGAGAAGACCTCTGTGTCGCCGGGCAGGTGGAACAAGCGCTCTACTATGCTGTTGCGCAAGGTTTCATAATCACCACCGGGCAAATCGGTGCGCCCGATGCTGCGGCAGAAAAGCGCGTCGCCCGTAAAGACCCAGCCTTCGATTTCAGCATAGAGGCTGATGCTGCCCCTTGCATGACCGGGTGTGCAAATCACCTCCAAGGTGCTCTCGCCCACCTTGATAAGCTCGCCGTCGGCCAGACGGGTCTCGGGCAAGTCCAGATGGACGTCGCCCTCTTTCCCAAAGCCCAACCAGGCCGCTTGACGCTTGGCGTTGATGTAGTCGTCCTCCACGTCGGGATGTGCGGCCACTTTGATGCCGTAGCGATGCTTTACAACATCATTGCCCACAACATGGTCGATGTGGCCATGCGTGTTGACAATCATCAACGGCTTCAGCCGGTGGCTGTCGATGAAGCCGAAGAGGCGGTCAGCTTCGCCAGGGGTGGAGCAGCCGGCATCGATGATGAGGCTTTCTTTGGTGTCGTTGTCATAGACAACGTAGGTGTTTTCAGAAAAAGGGTTGAAGACAAAAGATTCGAGTTTAAGCATAGATTTCGATTTGGGTGCAAAGATACAAAATAATCCCGTATCCCCCACAGTATGATTTTTTTACCGATACCTGACCGTTACCTGACCGAAACTTCACTGAAACTTCACCGATACATTACCGGTACATTAACATTATCAGCCCCACATCGGACTCACATCAGACCCACACCGAGAAAATACCGAAGAAATACCGAGGATATACCGAAGAAATACCGAAGGTATGTCGGACCTACCTTGAACCTACATAGAAGGAACCTCGGACCGTCCATTAGGAGCACCAATAGCAGCTTTATCAGAAAACAAGGCACTCTTATTGGGATTTTTACTATTTTTGTGGGCTAAAAATTTGCATCGATGCCGTCGAAAAAAAGATATGCGTTTTTGTTGTGGCTCCTTGTAGCGGTTTCCCCCTGGGCCCGTGCCCAATTCTATAATGGCATGGACATGCCCTTCGGGAAGAATCGCGTGCAGTGGACTGACTTCCACTGGTCGTATTACATGAACGACAATTTCGACGTGTATTTCTACCAAGGCGGAAACGACCTGGCCCGTTATGCACAGGCCTACGCCAAAGACCAGATCCCGCGCCTCGAAACCCGCCTCAACAGCCGCTTCAGCAAGAAGATACAGTTCATCGTTTTCAACAGCATGGGCGACTTCAAGCAGAGCAACATCAACCTGGAGGAAGAAGAGAACGGCAACACGGGCGGCGTTGCCCGTATCATCGGCTCAAAGGTGATTCTTTACTTCGACGGCGACTACACCCACTTTGAGGCACAAATCCGCGAGGGCATCGTCAGACTGCTGTTCAGCCAAATCATGCACGGTGTCTCGGTCGGGTCGCAAATCCGCAGCTCGTTCCGCTACGATATACCGCAATGGTTTCAAGACGGCCTCGTGGCCTACATAGCAGGCGACTGGGACAGCCAAAAGGAAAGCCGGCTGCAACGCGGCATCATCACAGGCAACTATGAAAAAATCAACCACTTGCGCGACGAAGACGCTTTGATTGCAGGCTACTCGTTCTGGAATTTCATCGACGAGAAATACGGCAGCAAGTCGTTCAACGATATCCTGACGCTGGCCGAAAGCACGAAAAACGTCCGCAAAGCGTTGCTGTATGTCACCGGCAAGGAATACAAGGAGCTGGTCAAAGAATGGTATGCTTTCTGCAAGTCGCGCTACGAGACCCTTCTGGTCAACCAGCCCAACGACGTGATGAAGCTGAGATACAAAAAATTCCGCACCTTCACGCAACCATCCATCAGTCCGAACGGGAAGATGATGGCCTACGTCACCAACGACGAGGGGAAAATCCGCCTCTGGCTTGAAAACCTGCAAACGGGCGAACGGAAAAAACTGTTCAGCGCCGGATACCACTCCGACGAAAACATCGACACCTCCTTCCCCCTCTTAGCTTGGCATCCGAACAGCGACATTCTGTCGTTCATCCTTGAGGAGAAAGGCAAAATACAGCTCTACAACCTCGACATCAGCAGCGGCAAGAAAGCCAATGTTTATCTTTTTGACTTCCAAAAAGTAAGCTCATTCTCATACGCCCATAAGAGCCGTAAGATGGTACTCGCCGCCACCCGCATGGGCAAGCCGGACATTTATGTCTACAATCTGTTTTCGAACACCGTGGAGCAAATCACCAACGACTACCACAGCGACCTGAATCCCGTCTTCACCTTCGACGACCGGCAAATCGTGTTCAGCTCCAACCGCGACAACGACACACTGAAAACCGAAAACCAAATCGCCTTCCAAAACAAGCAATTCGACCTTTATGCCTACAACTATATTACTAAAGGCACAGTTTTACAAAACCTGACGCGCCAAAGGCTCTCCAACAGCATCATGCCCGAAGCGCTGAAAGACGGCAGCCTGCTTTACCTCAACGACACGAGCGGCTACTACAACCTCTACCAAATCCGATTCGACAGCGCCATCAGCCACATCGACACCATCGTGCATTACCGCTACTTCGGCAAGAAAGAACAACTCACCAACTATTCCGCCAACATCATCGACTACAGCTACCAGCCCCGCGACCATAAAGCCGCTTTGCTCATGTCCGACAAAAACGGGGAAAAGTTCTACATGTCGCCCATTTTGAGTGGGAAAGAAGAAAGCGTCAACCAGCTGAACCCATACGCGCAAAAACGCATCTTCAACGATTTGATAAAAAAAGAGAAAGACACCATAGTAGCCCCTGTTTCCAAGCATCATTTTGCGACCAGTTACCGCTATGCCCGAAGAAAACGGCCCAACGGAAGCACCGCAGGAACCGACTCGACCACAGTGGCCCAACAAATTGCCCCACCCGCCCAGAAACCACCGAAAAAAGACACCATCCAGCGTCCCAACAACTATTATGTGGAGCTTTTCGCCGACCAATTGATGGGTCAGATTGACTTCTCGAGCCTGAATTGCAGTTACCAGCCTTTCACCGGAGGCACCTCCCCCATCTACCTTAATTCACGCCTCAACATCTTCCTTGGCACCAAGCTGAAAGACCTGATGGAAGACTACAGAATCGACATCGGAGTGAAGCTCAACACAAGTTTCGTCAACAACGAATACCTGCTGCGTTTCAGCGACTTGAGCAAACGATGGGACAAAACCCTCACCTTGCACCGCTACGTGACCGACAGCTACATGGGCTACTACTACCGCACATACACCAACGAAGGCTTTTACACGCTCAGCTATCCTTTCAGCGAAATCCTGAGCCTGAAAGGAACCGTCATTTACCGCAACGACCAGAAAGTGAACCTCTCCATTGACGACTACAGCCTCCACGACAAAGACATCTACGAGCACAGGGTCGGCTTGCGCGCCGAACTCGTTTATGACAACTCGAAGAAAATCGGGACCAACCTGCACGTTGGGGGAAGAGGGAAAATCTTCGCCGAATATTATCAAAAGATAGCCAAAAACTCCGTCAACATGGTGGTGCTGGGCTTCGATTACCGGCACTATACCCGCATCAGCCGCGATTTCATTTGGGCCAACCGTATCGCGGGCAGCACCTCGTTCGGACAAGAGAAGCTGATGTATTACATGGGCGGCGTCGACAACTGGATTATGGCTTCGTTCGATACGGGCACACCCGTCGACCTTACGCAAAACTATGCCTATCAGACCCTCGCCACCAATATGCGAGGCTTCCGGCAAAACATCCGCAACGGCAACAGCTTCTTCGTCATCAACAGCGAGTTGCGTTTCCCCGTGTTCAGCTATTTCATCAACCAGCCTATCAACATAAGGTTCATCAAGAACTTCCAAATCATCGCTTTCGGCGACCTCGGCACAGCCTGGACGGGCTGGAACCCCTACAGCCCGAGCAACTCGCTCTACAACACCCACATCACCGACGGCAACCTGAACATCATCGTGACGGAGATGAAAAACCCCTTGGTGGGCGGCGTGGGCTTCGGATTGCGCACCACCGTTTTCGGCTATTTCATCCGCGGCGACGTGGCCTGGGGCATAGAAGAAGGACACATCAGCAACAAGCCGAGGTTCTATCTTTCGTTTAATCTGGATTTCTAATTATCTGATTATTCATAAAAACGCCGCTCACGCATATAGCGGAACGCTTTCTCCGGCATAAAGTGCCTCACGTCGCGACCTTCCTTGATACATTGGCGGATAAAGGTGGACGAAATCTCCAATATCGGGGTCTTCAGTATCGTGACAGACGGATGATGCGCCAATCCTCCCCCATCGTAACCCTCACGGGGAAAGACCAGCAACTCGTAGTTGTCAAGAATCTTCTGATACTCACGCCAGTGATGGAGGCCCTGCAGGCTGTCCATACCACAGATAAAGACAAACTTCACATCAGGGTGCTGTTCAGAGAGGACAGACAGCGTATTAATAGTATAAGAAGGTGTAGGCAGGTGCAGCTCGATGTCGCTGACGCTGAAACGCGGGTCGTCGCCCACGGCCAGCTGCACCAGCTTCAGGCGCTCGTCGTCATCAATCAGCTCCTCCTTTTTCTTCAGCGGGTTTTGGGGAGAGACCACAAACCACAATTCGTCCAAGTCGGAAAACTCGACAAGATAATTGGCCAGCATCACGTGGCCGTGATGGATGGGATTGAACGAGCCGGAATAAATGCCTATTTTTTTCATTCTTCGTTGAGGAAGGCTTGCACCACTTCGAGGATTTCGCGCTTGGCGGTTTCAAGGTCGTCATTAATAATGGTGCGGTCAAACTTGCCTTGGGCAAATTCGGTCTCCCATGCGGCTTTGGCGAGACGCTTCTCTATGTCCTCCATCGAGTCGGTCTGCCTCTTGATGAGACGTTCACGCAACACTTCCACCGAAGGTGCCTGAATGAAGATGGACAAGGCCTGATTGCCATAATGCTTCTTGATGTTCACACCGCCGCACACATCAACATCGAAGGCCACATGCTTGCCGTCGAGTTGCATCTGCTCGATGACGGAGAGCAGCGTACCATAGCAACGGCCCGGATAGACCTCTTCCCATTCGAGGAACTCGCCATTGGCAACACGTTGCTTGAAATCCTCCATCGTAAGGAAATAGTATTCCTTGCCGTGAACCTCTTCGCCACGGGGCGGACGGGTGGTAGCCGAAACCGAGAATGCCATCTCGGGAATCTGGCTCATCACATAATTGAGCAAAGTGGACTTGCCTGAGCCCGACGGCGCGCTGAATATGAGAAGTTTTCCCTTAGCCATAACTATCAATTATCAATTCTTACCTATCAAAGGATATTACAAACCTGTTCCTTGATTTTTTCCAATTCGTCCTTCATCTGCACGACCAGTTTCTGGATATTCACCTCGTTGGCTTTCGAGCCCAGGGTGTTGATTTCGCGCCCCATCTCCTGGGAGATGAAGCCCAGCTTCTTGCCTGCCTGGTCGTCGTCGCAGCTCTCGTTGAAGTAGTTGCAATGCTGGCGCAGACGCACTTTCTCCTCGGTGATGTCAAGCTTCTCCAGATAATAGATGAGTTCCTGCTCAAAGCGGTTCTCGTCGTATTGGCCCGTCGTGGTCAGCTCAGCGAGGTTCTTCGTGAGCCGTTGTTTGATGACTTCATGACGGCTCTTTTCGTAGGGCTCAACTTGTCCCAAGAGGTTAAGTATCAGCTCCACTCGGTGCAACAAGTCTTTCTTCAGCGTCTGTCCTTCCTGAATACGGAAGCCGTCGACGATATTTACGGCTTGGTTGAGCGTTTCGCTTACCTTGGCGACGAAATCCGTGTCGTAATTCTCGGCAGGCACATTGAAGATGCCCGGCATACGGAAGAGGATGCTGGCCTGGTCGCTGGCGGGGGCAATGCCCAGTTGGGCCGAAATGCCTTCAATCTGTTCCTTGTAGGCTTTCACAACATCAGTATCGATATGATAGCTTTGGGTCAGGTCGGTATCGGTAATGGTGATGATGGCATCTATCTTGCCACGCAGCAACTTGGCCCCGATTTGGTTACGCAGGTCAAGTTCGTAAGCGCGAAGCTCATTGGGCAGTTTCACCTGAAGGTCGAGTTGCTTGCTGTTCAAGGTCTTGATTTCGACCGTGATTTTTTTTGAAAGATAGGTTTGCTCGGCTATGCCGTAGCCAGTCATTGAACGAATCATGGTGATGTTTCGGTTTATGTGGATAGACGCAGCTTATTCTTCTGGCGAGAAGCCCCAAGGCATTCCGATGAGGTCGGTTTGGGTACGGGACGACAGTTTGACTGCCTTTTCAATATTGAGGCGTGATGAGAACACTCCGTAACCGCCATTGATGTTGGTGTAGTCAGGGATGTTTTGCGACAAGCCGCCGGCACCTTGGTTGATTTGGATGTAATTGAAAAGCTCATCGCCGGCAGCAGCAAGGCTGATGACGAACGATTTACTGGGGACGAAGGTACGTGAAACATGCAACGTGTCGCCGCCAATAGCGCTATTCAACATATTGAACAGCAAGTTTTGGCTGTAATTCACGTAATAAGAACCATTTTCGTTGTTTATCTCATCCAAGCTCTTCATGCCATACGAATGGACAACCGTCTTTTCGGTCACCTGCCCTTGACGAATCTCCTTGTAAGTGAAACGGAGTTCCATGTTGTAAACCGAGGCGTTGTCGGCAGGGAAGAAAGTTATTTTACCGGTTTTGTCGGTCGGTTCCGATATGAAGCTCACCTGGGTGTTGGTAATCTTGAAGTTTTCGCCACCCACGACACCGGTCTCAGCGCTAACCGTGTCGTTAGCTTTGACGACCTCAAGGCGATAGTAGTAAACATTGCTGCCATTGTTGGCCCAAATAGGTTCCGTGGTATAATACACCTTTTGGTCGGGATAATAGAAGGTGCCAGGCTCTTTGTCGTGAATAGTGATGGTGTCGAGCACTATGGTGTCGTCCAAAGCATATTCATTGCCAAAGACACGCTTGTAGCGGTAAATCTTGGCATCGAGCTTGCCCGGATAGTTGCATGAGTCGGGGATGAGTGCTACCTGTGTGGCATCAACTGTGGCCTCGTCGCTACCTGAAAAAGCGCGGACAATCTTTATAAAATTAGTGTCGGCTGATACATCCAAAAGACCGTAGATGACTGGGATGTCCTTGTAATCGGCATACAAATCAACTTTGGTGTTGCATGCGTTGAATAAGACCAAACATGCCAGCGCAGAGAGAGAAAATAACAATTTCTTCATCGTATAAATCGTTTGTTTTGAACCTGCAAAAATAACGATTTTTTCGAAAGCAGTGTGTGTTTTGAAAATTATTGCTATTTTTGTCACCAAATTAATACCGCACTCATGAAAAAAATCACTTTACTCGCAGCGCTATTCCTCTTAACCTTTGCGGCAACGGCCCAAGTGGAATACCTTTACGACTTCAACAGTCTCACCGAAGGCTCGCAAAACCTCAACGGCCAGGATGGCTGGAAGACCCATTACCAAACCGCCAGCTCGTCGCAGGATTTTGATGTCAGTTATGTCTGTGGCTCCGATATGGCCCCAGATGAAAGCATGGCCATTTGGTATCCTTACGGAGGCTCGGGCGTAGGCCGCACTGCCACTCGCAAAGCCTCGGGCAACTTCAACTTCAGCTTCCAAGAGGGCGGCATCATGGACCTCGAAATCGACATGAACCGCACCTGGTGGGGAAGTTTCTTCGGTGTGGGCTACGACGCTGATGGCGACGGCCACATTCTGCCCGGAATGACCGACCCCGACGGCGGTGTCTACCTTTTTGTTAAGAGCCAAGGCGACAGTGGTCACGCCCGGGTGAATCTGCCCGACGGTTCACACGTCGATTTCGATTATGAACAAGGTGGCTGGACCCGCTATAAAATGTCATTCGACTTCACAGCCTACGACGGCGCAGGTGCCGTGACGGTATTCGTGAAGCCCGGCTGCGAAGGCGAATGGATTCAGATGGCAAGCTGCACCAATGCTTGCATGAACCTCACCCCCGGCAGCGGCGACAAGAACGACTATCACGTGTGGGACGGCGTTTTCTTCCACTCGCAGGGTGGCACAGGCGGCTTCGACAATCTCCTTGTGCGCCAGCAGCCCGACGGCAACGCTCAGCTCATTGAGATGGCTGACATCCCCAACCAACTGATTTTCAATAACCCCATCACCCTTGAGGCAACAGCTTCTTCCGGACTACCTGTTAGCTTCGAGATGATGGAAGGTCCCGCCACTATTAGCGGCAACGTGCTCACCCTGACAGGTGAAACGGGCATAGTCAAGTTGAAGGCCACGCAAGCCGGCAACGCCAACTGGCTGCCCGCCCCCGATGTGGTGAAAAGCTTCGAGGTCGTCGACCCGTATGCCTACGATCCTGAGGTGAAGATTCGCCGTCCGTACGAAGGCACTAAGGTCTATTTGAACGACATCCACCCTGTCATGATAGTCGTCTCTGCCTACATCGAACACCCCGAAGTCGTCAAGTTCACCGACATCACGGCGAGTGTTGACGGACAGGAAATCGCCTTGCAAACCGATTATCCCAACGACCCTGACAACGGCTATTACTACGGATTTTGGACACCCAGCGGTTTCGGCGACTTCGACCTCATCGTCAGCGTGACGCAATCGGGCGACAAGACGACCACCTTCACGAACCGCTTTGAGGTGACCAACACGATTGACAACCATCTGGATGTGGTGACCATGAACGGAGATTTGGTGTGCACCCCGAGCCAACACAGCGCTCGTGGCGAGTACATCTTCCCTTCCCACATAGGTGCTTTCAATGAGATTCTGGCCCATTTCGATTACAATTGCGTGAACGGCAACTGCGACACCTACGACCGTATAGGCGGCGTCAAGGTGCGCAACTATCGTGGCGAATGGATGGAGCTGTTCCGTTATATCACCCCATTCGGTGTGCAATGCCAAGATGATGTGGATGTTAGCGACTACACGTCCATGCTGCAAGGCCTGGTGGAGATAGAGTATTATATGGAGCTTTGGAACGGCAGCGGTTCCAATCCCAATCTGATTTTCAGCTTCACCAAAGGCACTCCTGAATACCTTTATGTAGATATGGATGAAATTTGGTTTGGTGCCTTCGCTTTCGGCGACTACGCCAACCAGCAACCCGTGCCCGTAGTCAACTATCCTTTCAGCGACAAAGCACAAGCCGCCACACTCAAGCTAACCACGACAGGCCACAACTGGAACAGCGGCACCAACAACACCAACAACACGGGCAACGCCGCTGAGTTTTATGAAGCCACGCACCATATTGTTGTGAACGGCCAAAACAAATACGACCAGCATCTCTGGCGCGCCTGCAGTCCCAATCCAGCAGGCTGCCAGCCGCAAAACGGCACTTGGGCCTACAGCCGCAGCGGTTGGTGTCCAGGCAGCATCGGTATGGTGTGGGACTTCGACCTTTCGGAATATCTTGCCGCTGGCGAAGCTGAGCTGTTCTATCAGTTCGACCCGACCTACCTCGACCTCTGCCACCCCAACCATCCTGACTGCATCGATGGTGTGACCTGCGTCGAATGTGCCGCTCCCGACAACCCGGTGCTGCGCGTCTCAGGCAAAGTAGTCACTTTCAGCAATGATGAGAGCCTGTTGGTGAGCGTCCACGAAGCCCATGCCGAGCCTGCCTTCCAAGCGGAGATTTATCCCAATCCTGCCAAGAGCCAAGTCACCATTCGCACCGACTACGACAAGGGCGCCGTCAGCGTGATGATGCTCAACATGCAGGGCCAAATGGTGATGTTCTTTACAGTGGAAGGCCAGCGCACCATCGACGTGAGCCGTCTGCCTGCCGGTGTTTACACCCTTCAGATGTTAGGCGGCAGCATTGTTACGGAGAAAATCATCATCGAATAAACCGCTGATAACTAAAAAAAGCGACTCTTTTTGAGAGTCGCTTTTTTTTGAGTAACGAAGGCCGGGATAGAACCGGCACGAGTGTAACCTCATCGGTTTTTGAGACCGACGCGTCTACCGATTCCGCCACTTCGGCATGGGTTCATCGCGTCAAACGCGGCTGCAAAAATACGGAATTTTTTGATTTCCGCAAGCAACTATAGAAAATTTTCTCATTTTGCTTCATCGGCACAAAGAAAATGCCTACTTTTGCAGCCTCAAAAAAGCACATACAAATGTCTGAAAGATTCGTTTCCATTTTTGCTGGCAGAGCCACAAAGGAATTAGGCACAAAGATAGCCGAAGCCTATGGCTCCACATTGGGCAAGTCATCAGTAGCCGTCTTTTCCGACGGAGAATTTCAACCTTGTTATGAAGAGAGTATCCGTGGTCACCACGTGTTTGTCGTGCAGTCCACTATGCCCTCAACCGACAATCTGATGGAACTTCTCCTCATGATTGATGCCGCCAAGCGTGCTTCAGCCCACAAGATTATCGCCGTGATACCTTATTTTGGTTGGGCACGTCAGGACCGCAAGGATCAACCGCGTGTGAGCATAGGTGCCAAGTTGGTGGCTAACCTGTTGGCTGCTGCGGGCGTGAACCGAATCATCACCCTCGACCTTCATGCCGACCAGATCCAAGGCTTCTTCGACATCCCAGTGGATGCCTTATACGCCTCCACACTCTTCATCGAACATATCAAGAAGATGCAAATCGACGACCTGCTGATTGCCGCCCCTGACCTGGGTGCTTCGAAACGTGCCTCAGCCTATGCCAAACGCCTCGGCTGCGACCTGGCCATCTGCCATAAGCACCGTCCACGCGCCAATGTGGTCGACAGCATGACCCTCATCGGCGATGTGAAAGACAAGAATGTCATCCTCATCGACGATATAATTGACACAGCAGGCACCATCGTCAAAGCCGGACAGGTGATGATGGATAACGGTGCCAAGAGCGTGCGTGCCTTTGCCACCCACGCCGTGTGCAGCGGCCCCGCTATGGAACGTCTCGACAATTCGGTGTTTACCGAGGTTGTCGTCACCGACAGCATCCCGTTGCCAGCCAACGCCTCCAAGAAAATCAAAGTAGTAAGTACAGCAGCCCTGTTTGCCGACGTCATCCACCGCGTGGAGTCATACGAAAGCATCAGCTCGCTGTTTAAATAATCAACAATTCAACAATTAATTAATCAACAATTCAACACAATGAAAACAGTATCATTGAGCGGTTCTCTTCGCGAGAACGTAGGGAAAAAGGATACTAAAGCCCTTCGCAAGGCTGAAATGGTGCCTTGCGTGATGTACGGTTCGGGCGAGGAGCAAGTCAAATTCGCCACTTCGGCCAAGAATTTCTCGAAGATTCTCTTCTCCCCTGAGACCTTCATCATCGATTTCGACATCAACGGCAAGATCTACAAGACCATCCTTCAGGATGTGCAGTATCATCCTGTGACTGACCAGGTGCTTCACGCCGACTTCCTCATCGTGAAGGAAGACAAACCCATCACAGTGGTGTTGCCCGTGAGCCTCGAAGGTTCAGCAGCCGGTGTGATGCGTGGCGGTAAGCTGAAGAAAGGTGTCCGTAAAGTGAAGGTCTGCGGCCTCATCAAAGACCTGCCGGACTACATCGTCGTCAACATCAGCAAACTGAACATCAATGAGGCTATCAAGGTGAAAGACCTCAACATCGAGAACGTAACTCCCGTTACTCCTGGTTACACCGTCATCGCCGCTGTCAATATGGCTCGTGGCGCTCAGGTGTCAGCCGATGAAGAAGCTGGAGAGTAATTTTCATAGGTTTTACAAAATAACAAAGGCCGTCTTCGGGCGGCCTTTTTTCAAATATGAAATACCTGATTGCCTGTTTGGGAAACATCGGAGCCGAATACGATGAAACGCGCCACAACATCGGCTTCAAGATAGCCGACCGTCTGGCCAAAGACCTAGAAGCCACCTTCACTACGGGACGCCTTGCCCAGGTGGCTGAGATGCGCTTCAAAGGCAAAACCCTTGTCGTCATCAAGCCCACCACCTATATGAACCTGAGCGGAAAGGCCGTGCGCTATTGGCTCGACCAAGAGAAAATCCCGATAGAGAACCTGCTGGTGGTCAACGACGACATTGCCCTGCCTCTTGGCGCTTTGCGCCTCCGCAAACAAGGTGCCGATGGCGGACACAACGGGCTGACCGACATCATCGAAAAACTCGGCACCAACGTGTTCTGTCGCCTGCGTTTCGGGACAGGTGCCGACTTCGCCCAAGGCCACCAGATTGATTTCGTCCTTGGCAAGTGGAAACCCTCCGAAGAGCCCATCGTCAACGAGAAAGCCGACACCGCTGTAGAAATCATCAAGAGCTTTGTCACCCAAGGCCCCGACCGCACGATGAACCAGTACAACAAAAAATAGCATCTGCTACCCGTAAGCATAAAAAAGAAACCAACATGAAACACATCGAGCGCATCACCCACATGGAAGCCCTGTTCGACAAGAGCCAAGAGGTGGTCAGCCGCCTCAACCAAGCCCTCGAAGACTTCGCCGCACTGCAAACCGACCTTGACGAGCTGGAAGCCTACTACACCTCGCCGCAATGGCGCAAGGACTTTGAAGCCGATGAAGCCGGTAAATTGCCTAAGAGCCTCAAACGCGGAGTGCTCAGCGAAGACGGGCTTTGGAACCTGTTGGAGGACTGTCGCCATTTGAAAGAGCAAGTGCAAACGATTAATAAAAAGGACTGAAAACAGATGTTTAAGATACTCCATACCGCTGATTTACATATCGGTCAGATTCTTTACCAGAACTATGACCGGTGTGACGAGCATCTGCATTTTTTCAGGCAACTGACGCAATGGTGCCGCGTGGAAAAGCCCGACGCCCTACTCGTCAGCGGCGACATATTCGACATCCAGCAGCCCTCGACAGCGACGAAGAAGCTTTTCAACGAGCAGTTTGTGAAACTTCAGAAAGCCTTACCGGAGATGCATATCGTCATCACCGCCGGCAACCACGACTCCGCTTCACGGATTCATGCCGACCACGCCGTGTGGACTTTCTCCAACACCCATCTGGTCGGTCTGGCCCCTTCCTTAACCCTTGAAGGCAACGGTTGGCAGGACGACTACGTCATCGAGCTTCCCCAAGGCTTCATCATCGCTATGCCTTATATGCAGGGCGAACGATTGGAACAGCTGCAATCCATCCTTGACAGGGTGACAGAACGCAACACCGAAGGGAAGCCCGTCGTCATGATGGGGCACCTTGCCGTTACGGGTTCAGACACCACCGGGCACGATTTCGAGATAGGCAGCATCAAAACGCAAGAAATAGTCCTTCTCGGCACAGGTTACGACTACCTTGCCTTGGGCCATATCCACAAGCCACAGACACTCGGGCACCCCGAAGACAGTATGACCTTTGAAGCTGTCACCTATCCCTCTCCGGTAGTCCGCTACTCGGGCAGTGCCCTTCACGTCAGCTGTGATGAAGCCTATCCCCACACCGTCAGCGTGGTGGAAATCAACAAACATGGAGGCCAAGTCGCTCTGCGCCAGCTGCGTATCGACGAACTGCGCCACTTCCATACCCTTCCTGAGGCAGCTGACCAAGCCTATGCCAGCGAGGAAGAAGCCCTCTATGGCATCGAGGCGTTTTGCCAATCTGTAGGCAAAGGCTACATTCGCTTGAAGGCCTATTACTCTACCGACCTCTCATCCAATTTCGACCAGATAGTCTACGACCTGTTGGAACGCTACGGCAACCAGGTGCGCTACAATCCCAAGACCCTCTGGGTGGGTGCACCCGAACACGACCCCAACGACATTAAACGACCCGTCTTCGAGGTAGCTGAACTACAGCAGATGACCGACCCCGTAGCCTTTATCGAAAAGACCCGAGAACAATACCCCAAGCTCGACTTCACGACCCTTCGCGAAGTCTTCAAGGAAATCGAAGCTGAAATCGTACACATGAAGGAGGAGAAGAAATGAGAATCAAGGAGCTACATATCAGAAACATCGCCTCCATCGAGAAAGCCGACATCAATTTTGAGAACGACCTGAACGAGGCCTATACCGGAGTGCCAGCTCCCGTCTTCCTCATCACGGGTGACACCGGTGCAGGCAAGTCAGTCATCCTCGATGCCATCGCAATGGCACTCTATAAGACCACACCCCGACTCACGGGGGTCAGCAACGCCACGCATAACGAGTTTACCAACTCCTTAGGCGAAACCATCCGCGTAGCCAGCATACAGCAGTACACACGCTTAGGCATCGCCCCCAAGGACGACAGCTACAGCGAGGTGCTGTTTGAGGGCAACGACGGCAAACGTTATACTGCCCGGCTCTCACTCGGCATCTATAAGGGCAACAGGAACGCCGAAGGGAAGAATCTCCTCAAGTACAACAAACCCGAATGGTCGCTCACCGTGGAAGGCCACACCTACAGCAAGGACAGCGACATCAACGCACACATACAAGAGGCTGTGGGCTTGTCGTTCGAGCAGTTCAGCCGCATGGCAATGCTGGCCCAGGGCCAGTTTGCTTCCTTCCTCACCGGCGACAAGAAAGAACGCGAGTCCATTCTTGAGAAACTAACCAACACAGAGCATTTCACAGCCTACGGCAACGCCATCTCCAACCTGTTCAAAAAGGCAAAAGACAATGCCGCCACCTGTGCCAAAGTGTATGAAACCGAACGCCAGCATACCCTGCCAGAAGAGGAAGTAATCCAGCTGCAAAAAGAAAAACTGGAAAAGGGAAAGCAGAAGGAACAACTCGAAACCGACATAGAAGCCCTCAAGAAACAGCTCTACCAGCTCAGCCTCATCGGAAACAGCCGAAAAACCATACAGGAAGCGCAACAGCGCCTTGCCGACCCGCAAGGACTGCAAGCCACCTTCGCCAGCCTCGCCGCTGACCTCGTCGAAAAAGAACAACTGCTCGGCACGCTCAACCAAAGAATCGAAAACGACACCCAATGGCTTGAAGCCCGCAAAGCGCAAGATGAGCTGTATAGCAAATCAGGAGAGTACCTCTTATTAATAGACCAGTTCAAGGAAAAGACGGAAGAGCTCAAACAGTTGGCGACGAAAAAGAAAGCCGCTGAAGACAAAGTGGAAACCCTGAAGACGGCCTTAAGTACTGCCGACAAACAAGCCCAACACGCCAAACAAGCCGTAGACGACAAACAAAAAGAGACCGACAGCAAGACAAAGGAACGTGAAGCCCTGAAGCCTGCCGAAATCAACCGCAAGCTGGATGCACTCCGCAACGAAAAAGCCCGACTCGAACAGCTGCAAACTGACATACAGCAGTACAACAAGAAGTATCAGGACCACCAAGGCCTCCTGGCCGAAATCGAGACTGACCAAAACAAGCTGCTGTCACTACAGGAAGAGCTAAAGCAAAAAGAGGCAGCGTTCACCACCCGAAAGGAAGCCTACGAACGCTCCAACTCGCAATACACCACCATGAGCAGCAGCATCGAGGAGACGATGATAGCCCTGCGCCAAAGGCTCATAAAAGAACACGCTGAAACCTGTCCCCTCTGTGGACAGGGTATCACGCACGAACTGCTCTCGGTTGACGACTTCCAGCATATCATTACCCCATTGGAAGAAGAGAAAAACCGCTGCAAGAAGGCGATGGACGAAGCAGAAAAGGAATACAAGAGCCACAAAACCGACTGCGACACCCTGCAAGGAACCCTCAAAACGAAAACCGCACAAGCCACCAAGCAGAAAGAGGAGAACAAGAGGGAACACCTGCGGATTGTGAATGCCGCAACAGGACTCAAATTAAGCACAGAACAACTTCGCCAGCAAATCGAAACCCGACTGGAAGACAACGCAAAGGAAACCGAGACGCAGACCCAATCCGCCCAAAAAGCCGAAACGCTGCAAAAAGAAATCACCCGACTGAACAGCGAGAAAGACACCCTGACAGCCACCCAAAACAAAGCCGACAGAGCCAAGCAAAAAGCCGAGACGGACTTTGAAAGCAACGCGGAAACCATCAGGGAATGCGACAAGAAGATGGAAGAGGCAGAAACAGGCAAAGCCGCACTGGCCGACAAACTGTCGGCAGTCCTGCTCCCCATCTATCCAAGCTGGATAGACGATACGGAAGCCACCAAGGCCCAACTGCGACAAGCAGCAGAGGAATACACCGCAATGAAAAACCGCCGCGACGAAAACGTCACCAAAGCGCAGAAAGGAAAGATCTGGCTCGAAGGCCTCCTCAGCACCAAGAAAAACATCCTCGAAAAGATGCCTGGCTGGAACACAGCCCATGCCGACACTTCACGCCATCAAGAAGACATCACCCAAGAATGGAACCGGCTGTCGGAGGCCGTCACCATGCTGCACACCACTATTGCCAATGCCCAAAAGGCAATTCATGAGGCACTTCGCGCCCTGAATGTTGAAAAAGAGGAAGACCTGCCCGACAAAACCTCACTTGAAACACAACAGGCAACCTTGGAAACAACCAAAGAAACCCTTGTGGAGCGCTTGGGAGCCATACAAAAACAAATCGACGACAACACACGTAATCAGGAGCAAGCCGTCAAAGCCCAAAAAGCGATGGCGCAGGCCCAGGAGTCGCTCAAGAAATGGGAGATTCTCAACACCTACTTTGGAGGCACCCGCTTCCGCACCTTGGTACAAACCTACGTGCTACGTCCCCTGCTCAACAACGCCAACCTCTATTTGAAGCAAATCACCCCGCGTTACCTCCTCACCTGCAGCGAAGAGAACGAACAACTGTCCATATTGGTACTGGACAACGACAACAAACGCCAGGTGCGCAGCGTCACCCTGCTCTCAGGAGGAGAACACTTTATGATCTCGCTGGCCCTTTCGTTAGCCCTCTCCTCACTCAACCGGCCTAACATGAACGTCAACATCCTGTTTATCGACGAAGGCTTTGGCACCCTCGACGAGAAGAGCCTCGACTCCGTGATGGAGACCTTGGGAAAGCTGCAAGAGATTGCGGGATTGAAAGAACGCCGCGTAGGCATCATCTCGCACCGCAGCGAGCTGGAAGAGCGCCTGCCTGTGCAGATACGGGTGGAGAAACGGGGCGAGGGCCGCAGTCAGGTCACGATAAAGAACAGTTAACGTTTCAGCACAAACTCAAGTGTGCCTCCCTCCACAATTTGCTTGTGGGTAATCATATAGTCCTTCATCGGCTGTCCGTTCAGTTTCACGCTCTTCACGTGGATGCGGTCTGCCGTCTTGTTGGGGGCTGAAATCACGAAGTCCTTGCCGTTTTCAAGATGCAAAGTCGCTTTGGTGAACAAAGGCGTACCGATGACATATTCTGCTGAGCCTGCATGGAAGGGATAGAAACCCAAAGCGGAGAAGATGTACCAGGCCGACATCTGTCCGCAGTCGTCGTTGCCGGCATAGCCGCAAGGCGTGGCGCGATAGAACTCGCTCCTCACCTGCTCCACCAACTCTTGCGTACGCTCAGGCTTTCCCGCAAAGTTATAGAGATAAACAGTATGATGGCTCGGCTCGTTGCCGTGGGCGTATTGCCCGATAAAGCCGCTGGCGTTGCCATTGACTTCACCAGAAGTGGCGGTGAGGCTGAAGTTCTCATCCAGTTTCTTCAGGAAACCTTTCTTCCCCCCGAACAGGTCTATCAATCCCTGTGGGTCTTGCGGCACAAACCACATATACTGCCAGGCATTGCCCTCCACGAAACAAGGTTGCTCATAGCTGAGCGGGTCGAAGTCTTCCAACCACTTGCCGTTCTCATCCTTGGGGCGGAAGAAGCCTGTCGCCGGGTCAAAGAGGTTTTTGTAGAACATGCTGCGGCGATAGAAACGCTCATAATCATCCGTCTTGCCCAGTTTTTTTGCCACTAAAGCCACACAGGCATCATCAAAGCTCTGCTCCATCGTGATACTGACGCTCTCGTCCTGAAGGGTTTGTGGCAGATAGCCGTATTGCTCCCAAATCTCGAAAGGCGAGTTATAGTGGCTTCGGATGCTGCTCTCCACCATCGCCTGATACGCCTGTTCGACATCAATTCCAGGGAGTTCAGCTAAAATGGCATCAGCGAGAACCGGGATAGCGTGGTTGCCAATCATGCAGTAGTTGTCCTGTCCCCACAAGTCCCAGATGGGCAGGTAGCCGTAGGTTTGATGATGGAGCACCATATCCCTCACGAACTGTGCGGCGACATCCGGCGCAATCAACGTATAAAGCGGATGGGCGGCGCGGAAGGTATCCCAAAGGCTGAAGGTGCTGTGGTAGGTCTGTCCCTCGGGCATCTGCTTGATTTCGAAGTTGGTGGTCATATATCGACCGTCCACATCGCTCATTGTGTTGGGCTGCATCAGCACGTGATAGAGACCCGTGTAGAAAATGGTCTTTTGTTCATCGGTACCTTCCACATCGATGCGGCTCAGCTCACGTTGCCAAACATCGTGAGCGTTTTTTACATATTCGTCAAACATCCAGCTCTGGGCTTCGGTTTTCATGTTTTTGCGTGCGCCCTCGTTGTCGACAGGCGAGATGGCGACTTTCACCATCAGCTCTTTGCCGTCCTTCGGGTCGAAGCTCAAGGCGGCACGCAGCGTTCTGCCGTTCACCACATCGCTGTTGCCGACATTGAGTCCACCGTTCATTAATAGGTGCTGACTGAAAGGCTTGGAGAACTCAGCACGGAAATACACCTTACGCATCTTGGCCCAGCCCGTGATGACGCGATAGCCTTCGATGGTATGGTCGTCCACAAGCTTTATCTGCGCCTGAATGACATCATAGGTACGACGTTTGGAGTAATAGGCTTCGCCTCGGAAGGTGCCTCTGTCCAAGTCAAGCACGATGGTTTGGGGCTTCCCTTCGGGGAAGGTGTACTTGTGGATGCCGGTTCTGACCGTAGCGGAAAGCTCCACATTCACGCCACTTTCTTGCAGCAGCACCTGATAATAACCAGTACGGGCCGACTCCTTCCCATGAGTGTAATGTTGTCCGAAGTCGGCAGCCTTCAGTTGCTCAGGGGTCACAATGGATGAAACGGGCATCAGACTCACGTCAATAAGGTCGGTGCAACCTGTTCCGCTGAGGTGGGTATGGGTGAAGCCATAGATCACATCCTTGTTGTAATCGTAGCCCGAGCAGGGGTCCCAGGTGACCATCTGTTCCGTCTCAGGACTCAGCTGCACCATACCCTGCGGCATCGTCGCCCCAGGGAAAGTGCTACCGCAGAGGGCACCAGTTTCGTCGGTCTGCGTGCCGATGAAGGGGTTCACGTATTGAGTATAGTCGTTAGTGCTTTGGGCACTTAGAAACAACGGCAGCAGAAGGAAAGCCACCAGTAAGGTCTTGGTACTCATCTTTTTTGTGCTTTAATGCCGCAAAGATAGGAATAATTCTTGACTGAAAACCAAAACTGAACCAAAATCCTGACTCACTCCTTCACCAATTTCACTTCCGATACGCCTCTGTCGCTGGTGATTCGTGCTATATATACCCCTTGTGCAAAGTTGCTGATATCAAACTCGGCCTGTCCCTCGTGTAGCATCGCTTTGGTGACTTGCCTACCCATCATGTCGAAAACGGTGACTTCTCCTTCATTGGCATTAGCCCCGATGGTGACTTTGCTTGAAACGGGATTGGGGCTGACGGTAGCCACAAGGACTGACTGCTCATCGACACCGTCATCCGGGGCATTGCCCACACGAACATCGTCGACATATACACCGTCAGCTTCGTTAGATTTGGCTTTGAAAGCAATGAGATAAGCGTCTGATGCCTCAGGCAAGGCGAGCGTGATGGTCTCCCAATCCTCACAGGCGTAGGTGTATTCTCCCAAGAGATGCCAATAATCATTGACCGAGGTAGCATACCAAACCGACAGTTCGTCCACAAATTGGCCCAGCGACCTCTGCCTGTGATTGAAAGTGAGAGTGGGGTTGGTGACAGCCGTAATGTCGAGAGGAGCGGAAACGAGCATAGCCTCCTCGCCCAGCCAGATAAAGAAAGCCGTGTTGTTGAGAATGAGATAACCGGGGTCGACCACCCAACCGTCTTGGCCCGCGAGAATCTCGCTACGCCAGCACACGAAATCCTCCGAGGCCTCAAAGTCGTCGAAATAAGGCACATCATCGGTGACGGTAATCACATCGCACATCGTCTTAAACGTCACAGGTTGCGACCATTCCGACTCCACCCCGCCGCCACAGTTGGCTTTAACGCGACAAGTGTATTCGCTTTGCGAATCCAGCCCCACGAGCAAATAAGGCTGAGCATCAACCGTCATCGTATGGCCGTTCAATTCAATGGTCCAGCCTTCTTCACTGCCCGTTTCTGACCATCCGAGAAGAGCCGAATTCGTCGTGATTTCAGTGGCTTGCAAGTTTACCGGACGGGCACAGCCGCCAACAGAGGTAATCTCGATATTATCGATGAAGATGTAGTATCCACCGTTGCTATGGCCCAAAAACGAGACTTGGAAGGTGGACGACAATTCATCCAAGGTAAACATTTCTTCATAAGTGTTCGACCAGTCGCTCAGGCTATAGCTGCCCAATTGTTGCCAGTTGTCGGTTGGCGAGGTGCGATAGCTCACTACCAGTTCGTCGGGGTCATACAATCCCATCATCGCGTATACGAAGCTGAAGGTGGCGCTACTACTGCCCGTCAAGTCAAAGGTAGGCGACACCAACCGCGCCTCTTGCCCTGAACTGGCATTTTGGAAAGCCACCACATTGGAACCGGTACCCTGCATGACCTCCCAAGTGGCAGAACTCGTCGTTTCCACCGTCCAACATTCCATCTCGCCTGAGTCGAAGCCTTCGGAGTAAGACTGTCCAGGGCCGATGGGGATTACACATTGTGCGAAGGCAGCGTTGGTACCAAGGAAGAAAGCCAGCATCGCAGCCAGAAATACTTTAGTAAGGCAATTTCTGTTTTTCATAGTCGTTTTCAATTTATTGGATTCGTATTCAGGATAAAACGGAGCAAAGATAAACAAATATCTGAAAACAAACACTAATTTGGATAATTATTCAACTCGAACCGTCCTAAAACACATTCTCAATCTGTAGCAATTTCCGCTTAATATCAAGCCCGGAAGCATATCCAACTAAAGACCCGTTGGCTCCGATGACCCGATGACAGGGTATGATAATAGCAATGGGATTGCGATGCACCGCTTGGCCAATAGCCTGCGCTGAACGGCATTGTAGGCGACGGGCTATTTCACCATAGTTTGTTGTCTGCCCGTATGGGATAGTCAGCAGTTCGCGCCACACTTTCAACTGAAACAGAGAGCCTTGCGGACTCAAAGGCGGAAGGAAGTCGGGCATCTTTCCACTGAAGTATTGATCGAGCCAGCGGCGCGTTTCGGCAAATATCGGAAGGTCTTGTTGCTCTGTTATTCCTTGAAGCTTTGCCAAAGACAGCCCAGTTAGCGATTTCCCGTCGGTAGTCATTACATAAACCCCAAGGGGTGATTTGTATGCTGATGTAAATTTCAAAAAAAAAGAGATTGTAAACTATTAATTATCTGACTGTTTTGAAATATAGTTTTTCTAATTCTTGAATTAATAGAACCCTCCTTTATAGAATACCCAACACAAAGATTATGATTTCTTCCCAAAGTAGTATTGTCCCTTCCCCACCGTGCCTTTCCCGTATTGGATGGCATTCACAGGGCAATGGTGGTAGCAGGCCATACACATCGTGCAGTGGCCGTGCCATTTCGGGCGGTCGTCTTCCAAAGTGATATTTTGCAAAGGACAAACACTCACGCACTTACCACAGCTGATGCACTTGTCTGTCGACAGATATTTCGAGTCGTCGGTGGCATATTGGTTGAAGCCCGGATTCACCAAACAGGTCTTCAGCCAAGGCAAAAAGCCTACCGTCATTTCCGAGAATTGCTCTTTGTGGATCAGGCGAGGCATGAAGCGGTTCAGTTTTTCATCTGCCGCCGCTATCTTCTTATTGGCATTTGCCTCACTGTCGAGCTTGAAGCCAGCCATTCCGATATAGGTCTCAGGCATCTGCACACTGAAGCAGGCCGAAAGCTGCCAGCCTTTTACGTCAACAGCCTTGCGGAAGACCTTTTCGGTGAGGCCACAGTTGTCGCCACAGGTGCAGGCGAAGTAAAGATAGTCAGGCCTGGTGTTGAGTTGCAACTTGCCCAAGAAATCCATCACCAGCTTGGGCGGCGCCCAGGAATAGATGGGGAACACGAAGCCAAGCCTCTCGCCTTCGGCCAATTCATATTCATAACGGTTTTCGCGGGCTGCCTCGGGGATGAAAACCAATGTATCATTGAGACCAGCGGCGATGGTCTCCGCCGCGTGTTTGCTGTTGCCACAGCCACTGAAGTAGAAAATCATATCATTCGTATTTTATTTGCAAAAGTAAGAAAATGTGATTTAACTGCAACAGACGTGGATTATTTTTCCGCTGGCTTTTCAATCTGTCACTATAAAAAGCCTACCCCCGCCAAGGGGATAGTTTTGGCGGGGGCACTGATATAAACCGAAAATGAAAAATGTAAATGTCTAATGTCCAAAGTTCAAACTGGAAAACTTCACCCCTCCCGACACCCACACATTAGCGATCCTGCAGTTGGCTTCCTTCAAACCCTCAGCGAGTGACGTTCAAACTGCCGCTCGGTGACGCGCTAATCGTCAGCGAGTGACATTGCAACTGGTGGTTAGCGACGTTGTAACCCCAGAAGCGTGGGGCACAACACCGAAAAATTTTCGATTTTTCGATTTTTTTCACCCAAACCCATTGCCAATTCAGAAAAAAGTTGTATCTTTGCAACGTTGTTGCAAAACCGGAACACGGAAGCCTGCGCGCGGCATTCCGGACCCACTCCGAAGCAATCTTTTTTGCAACTGCATCCTCAGACTACAGAAGCGAACGACAGAAGTGACTAAAGTAAACCTAATCACTAACTTTAATCATTTTTCATCATGGCAAAAGAAAAGATTGCAATGGGGATTGTAGTTCGCTGATTTTGGTTGTCACTTTTGTGTCTTGCGACTGATCTAAGTT
>R22__coassemble_550_pt1 | contig 23838 bp, 25 predicted proteins | sample R22__metabat2_low_PE_022 | metagenome-assembled genome bin R22 | reverse complement strand
CGAGGTTGCGGTAGAAGCTCTCGGTGAGTTCGTTGGGGTCGTTGTCGAGCATGTTCTGCACGCTCTTTCTGGTTTCTTCATCGTATTGGTCTGTGAGCCACGATTTTGCTCTTTCGATGATTTTAGGATCCATATTGTATATGTTTATATGTTTGTTGTTCTGTTAATGCAGCGACTCACGTCGCCTGCTTAATGTCCTGTCGCCCCTACGGGGCTTTGCTTTCACATCGTTTCGCGTCATTGCGAGGAACGAAGCAATCCAGAGTTTAATTCTTCAATGCATTTTATCAAGCTCTCCCTCCAATCCGGTATCTCAATCCCAGCGTATGCCTTTATCTTGCTCAAATCCAGTACGCTGTATGCGGGTCTCTTGGCCTTGGTAGGATATTGTTCGGTGGTGATGGGGTTGACTTTGCATTTTTTTTCTCCGATTTCCATAATGGCTGTGGCGAAGTCGTACCAGGTGATTTGTCCTTCGTTGGTGAAGTGGAAGGTCTCGTTGACGGGTTGCTTGCCGTTCTTCTTGAGCAAAGCCAGAAGGGCAACGGCGAGGTCGTGAGCCCAGGTGGGACAGCCTTTTTGGTCGGCCACCACGTTGATTTCGTCTTTCGTGTCGCCCAGCATGAGCATGGCCTTCACGAAGTTCTTCCCGACCGAAGAATAAAGCCATGCCGTGCGGACAATCATATAGTTGCAGCCGCTCTCACAGATGACACGCTCACCATCAGCCTTGGTGCAGCCATATACTGACTGAGGGTTGATGGGGCCGTCCACTTTATATGGCTCGTGGGCATCTCCGCCAAATACATAGTCGGTGGAGATGTGCATGAGCAAAGCCTTGTGTTTTTTGCAGGCTTCGGCCAGCACTCTCGGCGCAAAAGTGTTGACGAGGGAGGCCAGCTGTGGCTCGTCTTCTGCCTTATCGACGGCGGTGTAGGCGGCGCAGTTGATGCACATCTCAATCTGGTTGGCCTCAAAACAGCTCTCCACGGCTGCTTCGTTGCAGATGTCCAAAGTGTCGATGTCGGTGAAGAACCATTGGTGCTCCGTACTGGCTATTTTCCGAAGCTCAGTTCCCAACTGGCCGTTGCAACCTGTGACTAATATATTCATTGTTTCAGTGATTTTTAGAATTTGTGAACAAAGGCGATGCCCAATGACTCCTTGAGTTGCAGCTTGGGCACGTTGTCGACCACAGTCTCCACACCCTCGATGGTTTCGTAAACGGGGAAAGTGGTGTTGTGGTCGTATTTGAGATGGACAAATAGGATGGTCGTGATGTACTTGGTTATGACGAAGTTGATGGTGTTTTCCCAGTTGACGTCGATGCTCAGACGTTCGTCGTCGCGCCGTTCGGCATAGTTGTAGAAAGCATTGAGCAGCGTGGTATAGGTGATGTTTTTCCCGATGGGTTGCTTGTAGTTGATGATGACGTTGACTCCAAGCGAGGGGGCGAGATGCTTGCCGGGCACCCAGATGCTGTCCTGATCGTAATAGCCTTTTTTGACACCGAAGCCGCCAGCATCCGCAAGGTCTTGGTCCAGCACGAAGGTGATTTTCCCGGCTATCGGACTCGCATAGATTTGGAAATGTTCGTCTTTCGTCTTGTAGGTGTACCCCCCTGAGAGGGTGAGGTAGGCGGGGGCGAAGAAAGTGGAAATCACAGTGGAGTCGTTGGGGTATTTGTATCCGTTGGCAAACTGGGTGCTGAACGTCGACACGAGGGTGATTTTCCATAGGTCTTTGCTGTTGCGCGACAGGGAATAGGTGAGGTCGATTTTGTCGTCCGACTTCTCTATGCGTTTGTCTGCGAAGCGCGACAGACCGAAGGCGAAAGCGCCGCCCAAGGTTCGCTCAAGCGTCTTTGTGTGGTAAACGAGCTTGAATTCTGCGAAAGCTTTTCCGGTGAAGCTGTTTTCGCCGCCGGCCGCCCAGTTGGAAAGTGCCAGTTGGTTGATGTTCACTCCGTAGCCGCCGCTGAACGTGAGTCTGTCGGCCAGAATGTCGATGATGTTTTCTTTGGGGCGCGGTCCGTCGGGACGCTTGGGCTTGAGCGAGTCGAGGTGGCGGTTGATGGCGGCCAACTCGATTTCGATGGATTTTTGCTCGCTGATGATATCAGCGTGCTCTTGGTTCAAGGCTGAGAGGGTGCTTTCTATCTGTTGGGTTTCCATGATAATCAGCTCCTGTTGCCGCAGAAGCAGGCTTCTGATTTGCATGTATTCAAGGGTACTGTGGCAGATGGAGTCGATGGTAGGGGTCATAAAAGGATAGCCCACCTGCCCAAAGAGTTGGGAGGTGGCTATCACTATGGTGACTGTCAATGCGATACGTTTACAATTCTTCGTCCAGCGCAAGCTTGTTGTTGGTTTGATAGAGGTGCTTTTTGACGTTATCGTATTGGTAAGTGACTTTAGTCCAAATCTCCACGCTCTTCTTGAGGCCGAGGATACGGCGGTAGGTGATGCGAAGTTCTTCGGGGAGGCTGTGGTAGATGGTGCCGGAAATACCAATGTAGTATGGCCGTATGCATTCTTTGCAGATGCGTGCGGCCTTATAAATACATGACCCAAACCATGTGATATGCTCCATACCGGTGTCCGACAGGTTCTTGCTTCCCATGACGTGGTCGTGGTCCATACCCATTGCAAATTCAAGTCCGACGATATGTGCAAAATCTTGCTTATAGGTATCGGTCAGAGCGCAAACGATATTCATTGCGCTTTTGATAGCTGGCGCGTATGTCTCTTCTTTGCCTGGATAGATTATTAAAAAAGCGTTAGGAGAGAAGTTGTTGACAATAGCACCCGTTTGTTCGGCAATGGTACCCAGTACCTCGCGGTACATGGTGTAGGCTTGAGCCACTTTTCTTCGACCCTGCTCCTTGAGCAGATAGGTCAGGTTCTTGATTTCGAAATAAATGATTGTCGCCTCCGTAATGAGACCGGTACATTTGAGGTCGATTTCTGATGGACGGCTGATGTCCTTGGTTTCGATATATTCGAATTCAGCTTTAGAGAGGGCTGAAAGCTTTTCGGTCAGGTCTTCTTTCCAGCTCATGGTATCTGTTGATTATGGGTTTATTCCATGTTGGTGTAAACGGCTTGGATGTCTTCGTCTTCGTCAAGTTTGTCTAAGAATTTCTCGATTTCCACCATTTGTTCGTCGGTGAAGTTGACGGTGGAGTTGGGGAAACGTTGCAGGTTGGCCTTGATGATGTTGATTTTGCGTTCCTCAAGGGCATCGTGCATTGTGCCATAGTCGGTCCATGCTGTATAGACGGTTGTTGTTGTGGTGCCTTCTTCTTCGTCGGTTTCGCTGACGATTTCGTCCAGACCGAAGTCGATGAGTTCAAGTTCCAGTTCATCTTTGTCCATTCCGGCAGGCATCTCAATCTCGAAGACAGCCTTGCGGGTGAACATGAACTCCAACGAGCCAATGGGCAGGAACGAGCCTCCACACTTGTTGAAGTAGGATTTCACATTGGCGACGGTACGCGTCGTGTTGTCGGTGGCACATTCCACCATGCACTGTATGCCGTAGGGGCCTTTTCCTTCGTAGCATATTTCCACGAGGTTGGCGGCGTCTTTATCGGTGGCACGCTTGATGGCGGCATCGATGTTGTCCTTAGGCATGTTCTCGGCTTTTGCGTTTTGGATAGCCTGGCGCAGTTTGGGGTTCATGTCAGGGTCGGGGCCACCTTCTTTGGCAGCGATGGTGATTAGTTTTCCGAGTTTCGGGAACACTCTCGACATGTGTCCCCATCTTTTCAGCTTGGCCGCTTTGCGGTATTCAAATGCTCTTCCCATTTTTTTATGTGTTTTACTAAATTCAAATTTTGGCGCAAAGATAGTAAATCACTTTTTATGTTTTTAATTTCTGTGTAAAAATCTTGCGTTTTGTTTTTTTCGGCTTACCTTTGCAGTCTTTATTATTAAGGTATGAGAGTTCTTGTTGTCACAGAGTCAGATGCTTGTTGCGGCCCTATGGCTGCGGCGTTTCTCAACGATTATTCCACTTCGATGGAGGCGGTGTCGGCGGGCTGTCATCCAGCGCAATCGGTTGATGCTTTGGCGGTTGCGGTGATGCGCGAGTGTTTTGCCGACTTGAGCGGTTATAGGCCGCAAGGTTTGCAGTCTCTCGATCACGCTGACTTTGATGCCGTATACGAGTGTCCCGAAGGCACGTGTCCCGCAACGTTGGAAGAGGCGAGAGGTCTCCGCGATTACATCAAGAATGAGGCGTATTTGTTTTTTTGCAGGTTGCTTCGCACATAAAAAAGCCGTCCCGAAAAAGGAACGGCTTTTTATTGGGTTTGAAATGAATTCCGGTTTTAGGCTTCAGCGGGAGCTTCGGTGGCTTCGGCTTGGGGAGCAGCTTCTTCAGCAGCTTCCTCGGCGGCTGCTTGTGCAGCGGCTTCGGCTTCGGCGGCCTTGCGGGCTTCCATTTCGGCCAGCTTACGCTTGGCGATTTCGGCGGCACGGGTCTCGTTGATTTGCTTTTCAGCCTCCATGCGCGTCTTCTTCTCGTTGCGCGACTTCTCTTCGTCAGCCTTCACGATGTTGGCGTTGCGGGCTTCCTTCTCCTTCATCCAGTTCTGGAATTTGATTTCGGCTTGTTCTTCCGTCATAGCACCCTTTTGCACGCCGCGCATCAGGTGATACTTCATCATGACGCCGACTTTGCTGAGCAGCGAGCGGGTGGTGTCGGTCGGAACTGCGCCGACGCTGTACCAATACAGGGCTCTGTCAAACTTGATGTTGATCTGGGCGGGATTGGTGAGCGGGTTGTAGGTGCCTATTTTCTCAATGAATTTACCATCACGTGGTGCGCGAGAGTCGGCCACTACGATGTGATAGAAGGGCTGACCCTTCTTGCCATGTCTTTGCAATCTGATTTTTGCAGGCATAATTTTGTTGTTTTTAAGTTGATTATAAATGAATTAACTAAAACCTACCCGAGGTTTCGGGTGCAAAAGTACGAAATTTCCACGAATTGGGCTTTTCTTTGGAAAAATTCTTTTTTTCGCTTTTTCCTTGGTTGCTATGAAATAATGCCTATCTTTGCCCCAAATTCAACCCTAATAATTCGTAGAACAAAAAACTACAATCATGAACAACGAGAATTTTGAAGATTCCTTGAAAAAATGGAATGAAAACGAGAAAGCAGCCAACGAGCTTATCAACATCGTCGGCAGACTATGGTATGATAAGTCGGTTGAGCTCATTATGTTGCGCTCCCTGCTGGTCAACCGTGGATCGGGCAAAATCCTGAACAAGCACCTCCGCGCAGCCAATGTGCTGGGCAAGCCTGTCCGTGTGCAGGACTCCCTGCTCATCGCCAAAGCCCTGCTGGCCGAGAACCTCGCGCCTGCCCGCATCGACCTTGGTCGCCTCAATGCTGAGTGGACCGAAGAGCAAGGGAATTACAACAACGACGTTACTGCCTTTGTCCGTGCCAAGCTCGGCTATATTATCGATGCTGTCCCGCGTAGTAATAAGGTGCAGGATGTCATTCTCTATGGTTTCGGTCGTATCGGTCGTATCCTCTGCCGTGAGATGACAGAGATGGCCGGCCGGGGCGATGCACTTCGCGTTCGCGCCATTGTCACCCGCAAGAACTCTCCCGAGGATATCGCAAAACGTATCAATCTGTTCCGCACCGACTCGGTCCACCGTTATTTCCATGGTGTGTGCACTCCTGTTGAAGGTGAAAATGCCATGATGGTCAACGGACAGAAGATCCTCTTCCTCGAAGCCAAGAATCCGGAAGACCTGAACTATGAAGACTACGGTATCCACGATGCATTGCTTATCGACAACACGGGTGCTTTCCGCGACAGAGAGTCGCTGGAGCGTCACCTTCAGGCTAAGGGTGTGGCCAAAGTTCTGCTCACCGCTCCCGGCAAGGGCGACATCCCGAATGTGGTCTACGGCGTCAATCAAGACACCCTCGACCTTGAACACGAACGCGTGTTCTCGGCTGCTTCCTGCACCACCAATGCCATTGTCCCCGGCCTGCAAGTCATGCAGAACAACTTCGGCATTATCAAGGGTCATATCGAGACCATCCACAGCTACACCAACGACCAGAACCTGCTGGACAACTATCACAAGAAAGAGCGTCGCGGCCGTTCAGCCCCGTTGAACATGGTGATTACCGAAACGGGTGCCGGCAAAGCTGCCGCAAAGGCTCTGCCCGAACTGAAAGGCAAACTGACGAGCAACGCGGTGCGTGTGCCTACGCCTGATGTGTCTCTGGCCGTTCTCGCCCTCGACCTTGAGCGCGAGACCACCGTTGAGGAAGTCAACGAAACCTTCCGTAAGGCCTGCTTGGAGGGCAACCTCATCGAGCAAATCCGCTTCAGCAACAACACCGAGTTCGTCAGCAGTGACGGCATCGGCGACAGCTGCGCCTGCATCTTCGACGCTCCTGCCACCAAGGTCAGCACCGACGGACGTACTGTCATCCTGTATCTGTGGTACGACAACGAGTTTGGCTACAGCAACCAAGTGGTTCGCCTCGCCCGTCACATCGGCCAGGTGAAGAGCTACAGATACTATTGATTTTCTGACGGGAATTATCGTAAAACAGCACGGGGCTTTGGAAACCAACCTAAGCCCCGTGCCTTGTTTGTTAGGCGGTGCATTGATTCAACTCTTAGCTGCATTCAGAGATTACAATAATCGTGTGATTGAAATTTTATCCTATAAATCCAAAATAATTGTACTTTTGCGACACAAAATAGAGACAATAAAGTAGCACGACTTATTAAGTAATACAATGGAAAAGGCATCGTCAACCAAACAATCGGTGAGAATACAGACTTCGGTTTTGAATGGATTGGAAAAGAAAGCCCTCGTATGGCTTGCAGAACGGCAGCCGAAATGGGTCGATTCCGACATGATGACGTTTGCTGGTTTTTTCGGTGCCCTGATGATTGCGGCAGGCTACATCCTGTCGAATTATAATGTGAATTTCCTGTGGATAGCCTCCTTGGGTTTTGTCATCAACTGGTACGGCGACTCGCTCGACGGCACGCTTGCCAGATACAGAAGGCATCAACGTCCCATCTATGGCTTTTACATCGACCATACGATGGATGCCATCAACGAGACCTTCATGTTTATGGGCGTAGGCCTGTCGCCTTTCCTGCGCTTCGACCTGTCGTGCATCCTGCTGGCCATCTATCTGATGCTGACCCTCAATGTGTCGATGAACGCGCATCTCAAAGGGGAATTCCGTCTGACCTATGTCAAGCTGGGACCTACCGAATTCCGACTGCTCTGCATCATCGCCAATGCCGTGCTGGTGTTTGTGAAACCCTTGAAAACATGGACACTGCAGCTGTCGTGTCTGCCTGCTGCCATTGAGCTGCATGCCCTCGATTTGTTAGGCATTTTCGTTCTTGTTGTTTTGGTGGCGATTTATGTCGTGACCATAGTGCAGGACACCCGCTATTATGCAAAAATTGACCCGAAACACAAGGAATGAATAAGGTCAAGGAATTGGTGCTGATTCGCTTTCCCAAGTTCGTCGCAGGCAATCTGATTGGCACGCTTGTCGACACGTTGGTTCTTTGGCTGTTCTCGCATTTCGTGTTCCATAGGTATTTCGGCAAAGTCATCATCTCGCCCGTCATCTCCTTCGAGTTTGCGGTCTTTGCGAATTTTCTGGTCTCCTATTATTTGATCTGGCACGACCGAATCGAACATGATACGAGGTCGTTTGCCAAGCATTACGCTGCCTACAATGTTTCTTGCACGGGCGGTTTTTTCATCAAGATGGGTGCGCTTCTGCTGATTCAGGCATTGACGAAATGGGATGTGGTGATATGCAACCTGCTGGCGCTTTTTGTCTCGGGAGGGTTTAATTTCGCGATGGGCGAACTGGTAGTTTTCAAGAAAAAATAAGGTGTAACAATGGCTCTGATTACTATGGAAGATATCGAAGGTCTCTCTTCTGTGTTCAAAGGCAGGCTGGGCAACGGATTGGCACGTGTTGCGTTGCGGGTAACCGGCATCGATCAGTTGGCTGAGCGCTACGGGCGGCATGAGGACCTTAGTGGCCCTGAGTTTGTCAGCGCGTTTTTGAGCGACCTCGGTTTGAGCTATGAGGTGCAGGGAATGGAGCATCTGCAATCGGTTGCCGACGGCCCTTTCATCACCGTCAGCAACCATCCTTACGGGGGACTCGACGGGCTGATTCTCGTCGACCTGATGGGGCATTTCCGCGAGGATTACAAGGTGATGGCCAACAAGCTGCTTTCTATGGTGAAGACCATCGACTGTAACTTCATAGGGGTGGTACCCAAGACCAACGGCAGCAAGGGGGTGGCCAAAGAGAGTGTCAACGGATTGAGAAAAGCCATCGGGCATATCAAGGACGGACACCCGCTTGGGCTCTTTCCTGCGGGAGCGGTGTCGAACGTCAGCCTTAGGGACCGCTGTGTGGAAGACCGCGAGTGGCAGCAGTCGGCCATCCGGTTCATCCGTAAGATGAAGGTGCCGGTGGTTCCCGTGCGGTTCTTCGACCGCAATTCCGACTGGTTTTATTTCCTTGGGTTGGTCAATTGGAAGCTGCGCACCCTGAGGCTGCCCCGCGAGATTCTCAACAAGAAAGGTAAGAGGGTGGGGGTTGGCATCGGCGAGGTAATCAGTATTGGACAGCAGACGAGTGTCCCCGAAGCCGACTTTGCCGCTATGCTTCGTTCGGCGGTTTATGGAATAAATAGGAAATAGTAGAGGGCACAGAACAAAAACGTTCCTGGGCTTCATGGTAACCATGTGTTATGGTTTCCTTGATAGGCGATGTGATGGAAATGTTACATTAAAATCGTTGTGGCGTGGGAAAGATTTTGTATTTTTGCGCCCTGCTAAACAAAATCATCACAATCAAATTCATAAATCAAATGAAAAACACTTTCAATTGGATGTTTGCCGCCATCCTGCTATGCGGCCTGACTGTTTCTTCGTGCAAAAAACCTGAACCCCAACCTGAGCCCCAACCCGAACCCGAAAAACAAACCGTGCTGACGGGCATGAACGCCACCGATATGCCGTTTTACAACAACGTCACGTGCTCCTATGAGTATGATGCCCAATACCGCATCGTGAGAACCAGAGCCGTTGTTGACGATGACAACTATGTCATCAATGATTACCATTTCACCTATAGCCAAGGACGTATCGATATTGAAGGCACTGAGTCTGAAAGACCCGTGACCAGCTTTTGCCTCCTCGACAGCGAAGGACGTATCACCCATATAGAAACGACAAATGTCGCGAACGACAGCACAACTATTTTCTCTCAACGTGACTACACCTATAGCAGCGAAGGCCGTCTGGAGAGCGAAACCTTGCAATCAGAGACGCGGTCGGGCAAAGAACAATCCGTGCAGAAGATTGTTTGGAATGGCGACGAGATTGTTGGAATAGACATAGCTGGCGGTGCTGTGGTGGTCGATTTTGAGACCTCTGACGCTCCTGCGCAAGCTTTGTTTGACAGAATGGGTTATAACGTTTATTTTCCTGAGCTTTGTGCACAGGGCTGCTTCGGAAAACTCCCGGCCCACATGCCTTCCAAGAAAACCCTTACCACCAATGTCCCCGGTCAGGATCCGATTGTCAGGGTGGTTAGTTATGCCTATACTGTTGACCAAGACCGTCTCGCCACTTGCGGTGAAACGAACGAATTCACCAACGAAACGACCCACTTCACCTTCAGATGGGAAGAACGCTAAAACACGTCATTGTTATCTCACAATGAAACAGCATACCATCATCAACGAAGGATACATGCCCTATTTGGGCTATCAGACCTACTACCGCATTGTCGGTGAGCCTTCAGACAAACCCGCATTACTGCTGCTGCACGGCGGACCGGGCAGCACGCACAACTATTTCGAGGTGCTCGACCGCATTGCCGACACGGGCCGTCAGGTGATTTCGTACGACCAAATTGGCTGTGGGAACTCCTATCTTGACGGCCACCCGGAGCTGTGGACTCAAGAAACCTGGATTAACGAGCTCGTTGCCCTACGCGAGCATCTGCACCTCAGCCAAATCCATCTTCTCGGACAGTCGTGGGGCGCTATGCAGGCCATCGCCTATATCATCGACTGCCAGCCGAAGGGCATAAAATCGGTGATTCTCTCTTCGGGCCACGCCTCCAGTTCACTCTGGGCCAGCGAGCAGCACCGTCTTATTAAATACATGTCGGAAGAAGACCAGGATGCCATCCGTCGCGCCGAAGCCACTGGAAAGTGGGACGATCCCGACTATTTGCGCGCCAACGACCATTATTATGAGCGTTACGTCATCAGCATCGACGAAAACTCGCCCGAATGCCTCCGCCGTCCCAAACGTGCCGGCAACGAGGCTTACCTCTACGGCTGGGGACCAAACGAATACCAGCCCTTGGGCGATTTGGCCGACTTCGAATACACCGACCGCCTCAACCAAATCAAGCAACCCTGCCTGATATGCAGCGGTACGCGCGACATCTGTACCCCGGTGGTGGCCGCTTCGCTCTTCGAGAACATCCCCAACAGCCACTGGGAGGTCTTCAAGGGCGCACGCCACACCTGCTTCGTTGAACAGACCGACAAGTACTGCGAAATTCTGGAAAATTGGCTGGAGGAGAATGATTAGAACGTTATTGTTAACAACAAATAATTAGATTTTTGGCTACGATAATAGCCAGACTAAGCCGATGGCAAAGAAGAAATATCAGTTGGGTGTCGCTTTCAGCGGCGGGGGAGCCAAAGCTGCAGCCCATTGTGGCGCGCTTCAGGCGATGAAAGAGTACGGTATACAGCCCGAGGTAGTGTCGGGTACCAGCGCGGGTGCGCTCGTAGCGGTGCTCTACGCCTCGGGTTTCACCCCGAAACAAATGGTCGAAACCTTTCAGGGATTGAACTTTTTCAAGGATATCGTCACACCGCATGTGCCTAAGGGAGGCTTGTTTGATTCGCGTCCATTGTTGGAACTGATTCGGAAGAAATTGCCCTACAGCCGCATGGAAGAGTTGCCCATACCGACCTATATCGTTGCATCCGACATCGAACATGGCGTGCCCAAAATATTCACCAAAGGAGAAATCGCTCCCCGTGTGGTGGCCTCATGCTCCATCCCGGTCATCTTCCAGCCGATATGCATCAACGGCGTCCACTACATCGACGGCGGAGCATTCCAAAACCTTCCCGTGTCTGCCATCAGGCAAAAATGCGAAAAGGTCATTGCGCTCAACCTCAACCATTTGGAAGAAGACAAATACAAGAACACTCTCATGTCGGTGGCTTATCGTTCGTTTATGATGATGATGACAACAAACGTGGCTGCCGACACAGCCCAGGCTGACCTCTTCGTTGAGCTTGACACTTGCGGTTGTATGGCTTACGATATGTCGAAGATTGAAAGTCTGTTTTTCCGTGGCTATGAAAGCACCGTAAAAGTCTTGGAAGCGAAAGGCTACCAGCGTGTTATGCCTAAAGAATCCATCAGCTTCTCCAAGAAAAAAAGAGTGAAGGACAGTATTAGGAATCTTATTTCACAACAAACCTGACCGTTCCAAGAAGACTTTCGCCATTGATTAGCAACAAATGTAATAAAGCAATTGTGATTGGTGCCGGCATTTCAGGGCTGGCCGCTGCCGTGTATCTGCAACGCTCTGGTATCCAGACCGTCATTTTGGAAATGGCGGGCGGCCCGGGAGGCGTGTCCACCAGTTGGAAGCGGAAAGGCTACACCTTTGAGGGTGGCATTCATTGGCTTATTGGTGCTAAAGAGGAGATACCCCTGCATCAGGTATGGAAGGAGACGGGTGCCCTTCAGGAGAACAACCCCGTCTTTTTCAAGGACCCCATCTACACCTTGGTGGATTGCGAAGGTACAATGCCGCTGTTCAGGGATTTGCATGGGCTTGAAATCAAAGGACTCAGGGATAGAATCGCACTTTGGAGCTTGCGTTTCCACTTGGCCTGTTTCAATAATTTCCACCAGCCCATCAGCGACTTGAGAGGACTTGAGGTCAGAAGTCCTAAGCCGTTTTCCCTCATGGAGTATGTCAAAATGCTGCCAGCGGTCATCGTCACCCCGTTTTTGATGGTGCAATCGGCAAGAAGCTACGCCAAAAGATTCAAAAACAAACGGATAAGGGCACTGATGGCTGCTGTTGTTGAACCCGACATCAATGCACTTTCTTTCATTTATACCCTTGGCACTTTCCATGTGGGCGACAGCGGCTATCCGAAAGGCGGCTCCCTGCGTATGGCTCAGAATATGGCCGATACCTTTTTGACCCTTGGAGGAAAAATCAGATACCATGCTATGGTTGAAGAGGTTTTCCCAAAGGGAAAAGACTGGTCGGTTCGCATTAAGGATGAAGTGCTTACGGCTAATGCTGTGGTTGTTTCAGCCGATGCCCGAAGTGCCATTGATACACTCTTTGGCACACCGCTTCAGGATAGGTGGGCAAAGAAGATGCGTGTCGGCCTCAGAACCACCCAATGTATGTTCCTTGGCATCGGGCTTAAGGCCGACCTGTCATCCTGGCCCCGATCGATGCAAATCGTGTTGCCCCGTCCGTTGGAAGCTGCCGGGCGCACTTACGAAACGGTCGTTGTGAACAACTATGCTACTGAGGAAGGGTATGCCCCTAAGGGATGCACCGTCATTACTTGTCTGCTTCACGGCCCAACATATGCCTATTGGAAAGCAGCAAAGGAAGAAGGCAGTTACGAAGCCAAGAAAGCCGAGGTGATGCGAGACTTCCTGAAAGTGATGGGAGAAGTTATCCCTGAAATCAGAGATGCGGTGGTAGTGACGGATATGGCCACACCCCTTACCTACGAGCATTACTGTGGCACGTTCGAAGGAAGTTACATGACAGACTGGCCACCTTTCAGCCTCTTGTACCATGCTCCCGTCCGCTATCGTAAAGGCTTGTATTTCACGGGTCAGCGTACGGCTTATTCGGGAGGCCTTCCTCCAGCGGCCCAAAGTGGACGTACTGCCGCACAAACCGTTTGCAAGGACTTCGGCGTGGAGTTTTTGCGACAATGAAGGGCTTATGGAAAAAGTACGGTTTCAACAGTAGCGTTTGCCCGGAAAGAACTTCGAGACTTTCTTGCAGTAGTCGGCATATTCGGGATATTTCGACGAACTGATTTCTTCGGCGAAAGCACTGCTGCCGAGAAAGAGAACTATCAGGAGTAAGGCCCCGATGATGCTCCAGTTGACGATACCGATGCCTCCACCGATGGTGAAGAGGTAGAAACAAAACCAAATGGACTGTTCGGCAAAATAATTGGGATGTCGGCTAATGCCCCATAAACCATTGGTGTTGAATCCTTTGCTGTAAGGCAATGGTAAATCCTCCAGCTTTTTACCTTCATGAAGCATCTTCCATTTTTGGGTCTGGAACGCCCATTGTTGTTCATCAGCAATAGTCTCGTATACGATGAACCCGAGCATCAGCGTGGCAGCAATAGCATCCATCCAGCCGAAAGGAACATCGGCATTCATCAGCACCAAAGCCGGGAAGGTGGTCATCAGCACCAGGGCGTTCTGATAAATGGAGATAAAGAAGAGGTTGAAAACCATCCACTTCCAATGAGGCTGGAATTCTTTTTTGGCACGAAGCACCTTCCAGCGATAGTCTTCCTCTCCCTCCCAAAACTTGAGTTTATAGGCTCCCTTGCGTGCAAAGTTGAACGTGAGGCGCAAGCCCCATAAGGTAGCAAGACAGGCCATTACCACCAGTCGCGGGCTCATGCCGCCTTTTGCGGCAATGATCCAAGTGTAGGCAATAGGCAGAAGACTCCAGAGTTTGTCCATTTGGCTGTTGTTGTTGGTGGCTTCTCCCACGATGAAGCAGAACAAAGCGCTGCAGCCGGTGATAATGGCCAAAAGTTTCAGCACATCCAGCTGGGAAGCATCCAGTGCTGGACCTACAAAAATATAGAGAAGTGGACAGGCAATGATTGAGAAACCAATAAGGGTTCCGATAAGTTTAATGTTCATAGGACATGTTTTTATTTATTTCGCGGCAAAAGTACAAAATAATTATGATTGGAGCCTCTCCGTTGCCTAATTAGGAATGGAATGAAAAAGTGATTACCCCATTACGACATCCAAAACCATCATCAAACCAAACCCCACAGCAAAACCAATGGTGCTGAGGTTGGAATGCTCGCCTGATGAGGCCTCGGGAATCATTCCCTCAACAACTACATAGCACATGGCGCCAGCGGCGAAGGCGAGCATGTAGGGTAGGATAGGGGTGAGACACGACCAAACAGAAGCGGCTATCATCACGCCAGATGCAAAGCCCAACAGCGACTTCTGTAACCTCGGCGACATGTCTTTCTTCATGAAAAAGACGAAAGCCGCACCGAGCATGGTGCCCAACAAAGAAATCAATAATCCGATGGCAGTGCCCATAATGGTAGTAATAACAGGTTAGACTGCAAAGGTAGGCTTTTTTCGGTAATCCGAAAAAACCAAACCGCCGCAAAGGTCAAGAAAATCTTTGCGGCGGTTGGGTTGTTAGAACTTTGTGTTACGCTTCTTCAATGGCTCCCACTGGGCACATCAGGCACTTTTTTCCCGTATTTTTGCGTTGAAAAAAAATGCTGTCATGGAAGAACTGAAACGTATCAAACTCTTTGCAGGATACAGTGACGAATCTTTGGGGCGTCTGATGAACCAGCCTTGCAATACCCGATGTTGAAATTGTAATAACATTGTAACATCCTCGTCCTGTGGCTTCAATGAAAAGCTGTATCTTTGCACTCGATTGGTACTTTTTCTAAAGCTTACTAAACCAATGAATTTATGAAGATTCTTGTTGTCGATGACGAGTTGGATCTCTGCGAGATTCTGCAATTTAACCTTGAAACCGAGGGATATGAGGTCGTGACAGCCAATTCTGCGGAAGAGGCATTCAAACTTCCTTTGCAGGAATATACTTTGATTCTCTTGGATGTGATGATGGGCGAAATGTCAGGATTCCAGATGGCGCGAAAGATTAAGGAAAACCCAGCAACGGCGCAGATCCCCATTATCTTCATCACAGCTCTCGACGACGAAGACAACACGGTCAAGGGGCTTAACATCGGTGCCGACGACTATATTACCAAGCCGCTGAGCATGAAAGAGGTGAAGGCAAGGGTAAAAGCGGTGCTGAGGAGGTCATATTCCCGACCATTTCAAGAAAATACCACTGACAATAAACTTTGTTACGAAGCCATCATCATCGATTTAGACACCAAAACGGCCACACTCGACGGCGAGGAATTGGCGCTTACCAAATTGGAGTTTGAATTGCTGTCGTTCTTTCTCCGTAACCCCGACAAGGTATTTTCGCGCGAGGAGTTGCTTACGCAATGTTGGCCGCAAGATGTGTATGTGCTTGACCGCACAGTGGATGTCAACATCACGCGTCTCAGAAAGAAGATTGGTCGCTATGGCAAACAAATAAAAACACGAATTGGCTATGGCTACTGCTTTGAGGAAAAGTAAATCGTTTCAGAAGAACCTGTTCTTCAGCATTGGCGGCATTTTCCTGCTGTTTGCCGTTTGTTTCAGTGTGTACCAATACCAACGCGAAAAAGAATACAAAATAGACATACTGCACTCACGCTTGCAAATGTACAATTATGAGTTGATGCAGTCTTTGGGTAAGCAAGGCATCCTTTGCGACAGCCTTTTTGAGTCCTACACCCAATCCCTTAGCATTGATAAGATGCGTGTGACCATTATTGACACCAACGGACTGGTGCTTCAGGACAACAATTATCAAGGGATTGACTCACTGCCCAACCATCTGAAACGCACTGAAGTGCAAGAGGCTTTGGCTCATGGCAACGGGTATGACATCAAGCGAACTTCTGAATCCACTCACGAAACCTATTTCTATTCTGCCACGCGGTTTGGTGACTTGGTTGTCCGTTTCGCCGTGCCCTATTCCGCCGAACTGACGGAATCGCTGAAAGCAGACAACACCTTTATCTATTACACCATTGCGCTGACCTTATTGTTGGCCATTGCACTCTACTTGAACACGCGCCGAATCAGCCGACACATCGGGCATCTGCGGGAGTTTGCGATAAAAGCAGAGGAAGGCAAGGAACTTGACCACGAGTTGGAACGGCGGTTGCCGGATGATGAATTGGGCGAGATTTCCCACACTATCATTACCTTATACTGGAAACTGCGCCATAGCGAGGAGGACAAGCTCCGCCTCAAACGCCAGCTCACCCAAAATGCTGCCCACGAGCTGAAAACCCCTGCCGCCAGCATACACGGCTATTTGGAAAGCATCCTTGACCATCCCGATATGCCTCAGGACAAACGTCAGCATTTTCTGGAACGCTGCTATGCCCAAAGCGAGCGCATGAGCAAATTGCTCATGGACATGTCGCAACTGACACGTTTGGATGAAATGCCGACAAGTCTTTCAATAAACAAAGAAAACAACAATGCCATTGATATTGTGCCAATTATTTACAATGTATTGGAAGACACTGCCTTGCAATTAAAAGACAAAGGCATTGAGCCCGTCGTCGAACTTCCTGCGAGCATCATCATTTCTTCACCTTTTGCCGAACCAGAGAGTTTGATTTACAGCCTATTTCGCAACCTTGTGGACAATGCCCTTGCCTACGCCGCAGGAGCCACTCGAATTCTCATCACCTACGATAACGGCGAGTTTTCCGTTGCCGACAACGGCGTAGGAGTTCCGCCACAACATCTTCCTTATCTTTTTGAACGTTTCTATCGCGTCGACAAAGGCCGCTCTCGCAAACTCGGCGGCACAGGTCTCGGCCTGGCCATCGTTAAAAACACCGTTGTCGCCCTCGGCGGAACCATCACGGCGCTACCCACGCATGGCGGCGGACTGACTGTTAAGTTTACGCTTGGGGGATAACATTGCAATGCTTTTGTAATACAACCGCAACACGCCTGTAACTTCAAGTGTGTTCCTTTGTCACGTATTCGAAAAACAGACAATGTGAACAAAGATAGTAACAAAAGCAAGTTTGTCGATTGGCTGGTATTTGTAATCCTCCTCGCATTAACTTTTGTGCTTATGTACTTGGAGATTATTGTTGCATCGACGGACAAACTGTAATACACCAAACACATGAACATTCTATTTCTCGGAATAGTGGTATTCCTTATTATCCTTGCCGTTTTCGACCTTGTGGTGGGCGTGAGCAACGACGCTGTGAACTTCCTGAACTCTGCCATCGGCGCCAAAGTGGCGAGACACAAAACAATTGTAATCGTTGCGGCTATTGGCGTATTTGCTGGTGCCGCCATGAGCAACGGCATGATGGACGTAGCTAGGCATGGCATCATGACTCCACAATACTTCTCGTTCTACGATGTGATGTGCGTGTTTCTGGCCGTGATGGTGACAGATGTAGTGTTGCTCGACATATTCAACACGCTTGGCATGCCGACATCAACCACCGTTTCTATGGTGTTTGAATTGTTGGGTGGAGCCTTCGCCATCGCATTGCTACAGATTGCCAAAGGCGCAACAGCAATCGATGGCACCTTGCTTTCGTTGGACGACCTGCTCAACACGGAAAAGGCCATCTCGGTTATCTTTGGCATCTTCCTTTCAGTAGCCATCGCGTTTGTCCTCGGTACATTGGTGCAGTGGGTGGCGCGTCTGGTGTTCACCTTCACCTACCGTGTGAATGGCGTTACCACCGATCACACTGGCAATATGGGAAACCGCCTGGGTTCTTCGCTCAAAATCGGCATCTTCGGAGGTATTGCCGTGACGAGCATTGTTTGGTTCCTACTCATCAACGGGTTGAAAGGTTCAAACATTATGACACCAGTGGTGAAATCGTACATCGATGAGAACACATGGCTGATCTTGGGAGGTGGTTTCGCTATCTTCTCCATCATCTTGACGATTTTGAGTGCCTTTAAACTGCCTATTCTGAAATTTGTGGTGCTACTGGGCACCTTTGCGTTAGCCATGGCATTTGCTGGCAACGACTTGGTGAACTTCGTAGGTGTGCCCCTAACTGGTCTTGACGCCTACAATGACTATGTGGCCAACGGTTCGGGCGATGCTTCGTCGTTTATGATGAAATCGCTGATGGACACGGCGCACACTCCCACAATCTATCTGGTCATTGCAGGCATAATCATGGTGCTCACATTGGTGCTCTCAAAGAAGGCACAAAATGTGGTGAAAACTTCAGTTGACCTATCCCGTCAAGATGAGGGCGACGAGATGTTTGGCTCAAGTGGTGTTGCCCGTGCCTTGGTGCGCACAAACAAAAAAATAGCGACAGCTGTTGCTGCATTGATACCCAATCGCATTAAGAAATGGATTGACTCGCGCTTTAATGCCGACGAAGCAGTATTACCTAATGATGCAGCATTCGACCAGATTCGCGCAGCCGTCAATCTTGTTCTCGCAGGACTTCTTGTTGCTCTCGGTACCAGCATGAAACTGCCGCTCTCCACGACATACGTCACCTTTATGGTGGCCATGGGAACCTCGCTTGCCGACCGTGCATGGAGCCGCGAAAGTGCCGTGTTTCGAATTACAGGCGTATTGAGTGTCATCGGCGGATGGTTTCTCACTGCTGGCGCGGCATTCATCTTGTGTTTCCTCGTCACCATTGTATTGCATTTTGGCTCGTTCGTGGCGATGTTTTTAGCCATTGCGCTGGCTGTCGTGTTAATCATCCTAAGCAACCGACGCTTTGAAAAGAACAACAAGAGCAGTGAAACTGACGTGTTGTTTAAGGAAATCCTTCGCACCAACGACAAAATTGAATGTTGGAAAATGCTTTGTAAACATGTGAACTATATCACCATAGACAACCTACAATTTGTGGTAAATCATTATGAGACATTAACTACGGCTTTCTTATTGGAAGATTACCGTATGCTAAAGCATGCCGTTGTTCAGCTTGAGAGTCAACGAAAAGAGATTAAGCGTCAACGGAGGAAACAAATTATTGCAATGCGCCGTATAGACCCTGTACTCAGCGTGGAAAAAGGCACATGGTACTTCCTCACGATCAAAACCCTCGCGCAAATGGTGTATTGTTTGAAACGCATGGGTGAACCGTGCTTGGAACATGTAGGCAATAATTTTCGTCCAATTCCCATCAAATATGTCAACGACTTTTTCTTCCTACGCGATGAGATTGTACGCGTTTTTAACCGAGCTATTATTACTAAAACCAGCAGCCAAATTCGCGATGACGCAGCAAAACTCCAAGCCACTCTTTCCGATTACCGTAATGTGATCATTAAGGTTATTCAAACCAAGCAACTCAACATAGAGAGCATGACCGTTTTCCTCAACATTGTTCAGGAGTCACATGAACTACTCAGCGCTTTGCGCCATACTATGAGAGGAAAGGATAAGTTTGAGAAATAGGGAAAGAACCCGCCGCAAAAGCCAAGAAAAACCTTGCGGCGGTTGGGTTGTTAGAACTTTGTGTTACGCTTCTTCAATGGCTCCCACTGGGCAGCCTTCTTTGGCTTCGGCGGCGGCAGCCATTGCCGACTCTGGCACTTCGCCCTCAATGGCGACAGCCACGTCACCTTGGATGCTGAACACTTCGGGGCAGGTGGACTCGCAAAGCCCACAGCCGATGCAACTGTCATTTACTTTGTACTTCATGATGAGGTTCCTTTCTTTATCTGGGTTTTATTACATCATTATCTGAAACATATTTTTACTCACACCGCAAACAGGGCAACGCCAGTTGTCGGGCAATGCCTCGAAGGGTGTTCCTGGAGCAATACCGCTATCGGGGTCGCCTTTGGCAGGGTCGTAGACGTAGCCACACGGACCGCATTGGTATTTGGGCATTTGCGATGTGTTGGCAGTCGGGACGGCAGTGTCTTCTTTGACAGTACTACCCAACAAACTTCTCACAAGGTCAGGGATGCCGGCAAGTGCCGTCTCATCGGGCGTCCATGAGGCGCGGATGTTTTCGTCGATGACCTCAAAGCCTGCATCTTTCAGTCTTTCTTGCAATAGTTTCACCGATTCGCCACTCCAGCCATAGCAACCAAAAGCGGCGGCTTTCTTGTCCTTGAATTTCAGTTGTTTCAAAAACTCCATCCAACCAGCAACGCTCGACAAAATGCTGTTACTCACGGTGGGTGAACCAACCGCGATGGCCTTCGACTTGAACACTTCGGTCATCACCTCGTTTTTGTCGGCTTTGGCGATGTTGAACACCTTCACCACAGTGTTTGGACTTTGGCGATGAATTTCCTCGGCAATGCGATGGGCAATTTTGGTTGTGCCTTCCCACATCGTGTCATAGGCTATGGTCACTTGGTTTTCCTGATAGGCGTTGGCCCATACAGCATATTTTTCAACGATTTGCATGGGATTCCTACGCCAAATGGCTCCATGAGATGGGGCTATCATCTCGATGGGCAAGTTGAAGCCAGTGATTTCTTCCAGTTTCTTGGTCAAGATGGGAGCAAAAGGATTCAGAATGTTGGCGAAATATTTCATTGCCTCCTTGTTAAGCAGGCATTGGTCAGCCTTGTCGTTGAAGAGTTCTTCCACAGCGTAGTGTTGGCCAAAGGCATCGTTAGAAAAGAGAATGCCATCACCTGTCATGTAAGTAGCCATCGAATCGGGCCAATGCAACATCCGCATTTCCACGAAAACCAGCTTCTTGCCATGACCGATTTCAACACTGTCGCCCGTCTTCACGACATGGAAATTCCAACCCCGCTTACCATATTGTCCTTCAATGCTTCTCACGGCATTGGATGTGCAATAGATGGGCGTGTTAGGTATCTCTTCCATTAGGGTGGTGAGAGAGCCACTGTGATCGCACTCGCCGTGATTGGCCACGATGAAGTCAATCTTCTTCAGGTCGATTTCCTTTTTCAGATTCTCAACGAAGTCGAAACGATGAGGGGTCCAAATGGTGTCAACGAGCACGGTCTTTTCTTCCTCGATGAGGTAAGCATTTTGACTTGAGCCGTTCATGATGGAGTAGTCATCGCCGTGGAACGATTCCAGTTCCCAGTCGATATAGCCTACCCAACTGACGTGTCCTTTAATGTGTTTTTTCATTTTCCCAATTATTTATGGTTTTCTATGATTTCCATTATTTTCTCGATGATGGCCTCCACTTCCATCCCCGATTTCTTGCTCATTTCGGCGATGGTAGCCTTGCCCAACATGATTTTGCCAACGGGCGTGTTGAGCATCTTGAACTTTTCGTTCACTTTTGCCATTTCCGTCTTCAACCAAGGATATTGGGCGATGAGGTCGGCTAGTTTTGTGTCTTTTGTGATTTCCATTTTACATGAGTTTAATGTCCGGATTCTTTTCTGTGAATTTATCCTTCAGCACCTCGATGATCTCGGCGCGGCTGTTGCCTTTCTTCTCCATCTGCTTGATGGTCTTGTAGGCTTGGAACAATGCCGACGGGCCAATCTCCGAGCTGAAGTAGCCGATGCCCTGATTCCATGCCAGCAATTCAAACACATCGTCCAAAGCGGCGGAATCGAGGCCGTGGATGTAGGCCTTCACCAACTCACGCGTGGCTTGGCGCATACGACCTGCTCCGACGGCATTGGCCAGCGAAAGCAACAAACGTGTCTCGTATGGCAGGTGACGGCGGCTGTCGTTCCAAGTCAAATCCCAGAAGTTGACGGCGGTCTGAGCCAAATCATCATCGATCAAGGCCATGTTGGTAAGGGCGTAAGGGCGCATTGGGATATCTTTCTCTGCCTGCTTCATCTGGGCACGGTAGAAGTAAGTGTGGTATTCGGCCTCGGCCACCTTTTCGGTATAATGCTCGAAACCAAGGTCTTCAAGCACCTCATAAAGCGGAATCGGCTCAAAACTTTGGATAATTTCCATGCCTTCACCGACGGCCATCTTCGCAGCCTGCATTTTCAGTCCAGGGAAAAAGTTGCCCTGCACACCGCGCACGTCAATCTTCTTGAAATTCACGGTTTTGTCTTTCCAATCGTTGTAACTCATAGTTGTGTCTCCTTTCATTGGTTTGATGGTACAAAAGTAGTTTCTTTCATTGCGAAAAAGCGTAACAAATGTTACATCAGGCACTTTTTTCCGTGTTTTTGCGCTGAAAAAATATTGTTATGGAAGAACTGAAACGTATCAAACTCTTTGCAGGATGCAGCGATGAATCCTTGGAGCGTCTGCTCGAAAGCCCTTGTCGCCGACAGGATTATCCCGCTGGAAGGCGGATGCTCAACCCGGGTGATCCTTGCCGTGCGCTGATGGTGCTTGTCGAAGGTCAAGCCGAGGCACGAATGATGGGTGAGGAAGGCCGCGAGGTGCTCGTCGACCACCTGAAAGCCCCAATGTTGCTGGCACCAGCGTTTCTGTTTGCCAACAATAATGTCGTCCCTGTGGAAGTCACCGCCCTCACCAATTGCACCGTGTGGCATATCAACCGCGAAGCCTTCTTCGAGTTTATGCAGCAGGAGCCGACCGTATTGCGTTCCTTCCTTGAAGTCCTCTCCGACCGAGGACGTTTCCTGAGCCGAAAGATGCGCACCTTCGCCGTCAACAGCCTTCGCAACCGCGTCATCGAATACCTCGATGCCAACGGCAGCATCACTTCCGTGGCCGCCGCTGCCGAACAACTTGGCGCAACAAGACCCTCGCTCAGCCGCGTACTTTCAGAGATGGTGAGCGAAGGGATGATTGTTAAGGAAGGGAAAGGATATCGGAGAGGGTGAATGTTGGAGAAATTGAAAAAAGTTTTACCTTTGCAAAAAAATAAAACATAAAAATATGAAACGACATTTATTATTCGGGATAGGTCTGGCTTTGATTGTCTTAACTTCGTGCGGGGCAAAACGTGATTTTGCAAAGCATAACCTCCCGCCGTATGAGAAAGTTATTGCCATAAATGACAGCATCATCAATGAAGGCTGGCAGTTGTATTACTCGGAAAGGGCGAATTGGATAGCCACAGACCTCGTTTTTGAGAGATATACCATGGAGCAACTTGGCAGTTCGGTTTCATGGCAGCCTAAAAACAATCTTTGGAGGGTCGCGTTCTTTGACAAGGGAAACGAAAACTGCGTATTGGACTATCAATTTGACGTTGCAAGCAAAGAGACGGTCATTCTGGATTCCGTCCGTCCGATTTCAGCTGAAGAGGTTGCTTTGTTGAACCGAAAAAACAAGCTGCTTGAGGAAGGAATCAAACAATATGGTGACCAAATGTCTTTTGCGACACAATCCTATGGCAATCCCAACATTGACATCGTGCGCATCAACGACACGCTTACAAGGGTTTATTTCTTGCAAGGCACCGTCCTGCCAAACGTGATTCCTTTCGGAAATGATTGCTCCATCGACTTTAACGAGAGTCAAAAACCTATCGCATTTCGCAAGTATCATCAGTCACTGATTAGCTGCCCAACCCAATCGGAAAAAGGAGAAGCAGTGACAATGACCTGGCATTCACACTTGAAGGACAATCCTTTCATCACACCAACCGACATCTGCAACTTCTTGCTTTATCATCCTGAAGACATGGATAGCTTTTGTGTGTTCAGTACAGCACACAATTGCATGTATACCTATTCGTTGAGCCTCAACCAAATCATCATTGAGTTGCGATAACCGACTTACTGGTACAATAATGCGGAACAGCCAAAGCCATGCGTCGCTTTGCGCCATTCCGCATTCTGCATTCCGCATTCTACAGAATCCCAAACCTCTTCATATCTTCCTCCACTGTACTAATTCCGCCAATGCCGAAGTTTTCAACCAAGACTTTGGCCACATTGGGTGAAAGGAAAGCAGGCAAGGTCGGGCCAAGGT